>Ga0302325_10001489_pt1 | contig 59676 bp, 52 predicted proteins | sample Palsa_T0_2_FD_201948 | JGI IMG/M metagenome (GOLD analysis project Ga0302325, IMG submission 201948) | Peat permafrost microbial communities from Stordalen Mire near Abisko, Sweden - Palsa_T0_2 | ecosystem: Environmental > Terrestrial > Soil > Palsa > Peat permafrost | place: Sweden: Abisko...
TTGGAATCTTGCGCCATCTCGCGCGGTAGAATGATTTCAAGCAGCAATTCGTGGCGCGTCTTGCGGCACGCTTCGAATAAGCGCTTTAGCTGGCGATCTTGGCGTCTCTTGAGATCCGCCGCATCGTCCGGATGGCAGCTCACGAGACATTTGACCACCTGATTGAGCGGCCAGCTCGACAATTCGACGGCGACATCGGCGGAGCCTTCGAACTCGAGCGGGCGAGATTGGGGAATTTCTATCGGACGACCCACCCAATAAGGCAGATCGGCGGCCTCGCTCAAGGCCTCAAATCCATATCGTCCATCGAGCAGGACTCCAAAACAACTGTCTTGACGGGCGGCGGCGTGCAGCGCACGCAGCCCCAAGGTCTTAAAGGTTGCGATCCGCTCCTTGTCGGCTGAACCGAAATTCCCGGGGTCTTCAAACTGACTGCGGTGATCAATGGCCAGCACCATCAACTCAGGATAGTCGTGTGCTCTGGTAGTTGCCCAGTGCACATGATCCAATTCGCGGATAAACGATTCCTCAGGAAGCTCCCCTGCTGTGCGCAGAACTGATTGCAACTCAGCCCAAGTTGGCATCGCCGGCGCACAGCCGTGACGCGACACCACAATGGCGCCGCAGGCGTTACCCATGCGGCAGCTCTCCCCGAGAGTTTCATCGCGCAGCCAGCCACGCAGAAAGCCGCCCATAAAGGCATCACCGGCCCCCAGCACATTGAGAACGTTGACCTTGAACCCAGGTACGACCAATCCCGATTCAATATCATCGGGTATGGCTGCTGCGAAGGCGACGCAGCCTTGCGCACCGCGCTTGCAGACCAAGATTGCCGCCGTTTTCGCTCTTATATTTTTGATGGCGGTGATTAGCTGTTCCGATCCTCCCAAAATGCAAAGCTCTTCTTCCGTGCCGACGATCAAATCGCACCAGGGCAGCGCCGCCTGCAGGCGCTCGGTGACCCCTGCGTCGGATACGAAGCGATTCTCGCCCAAATCCTTCGCTGTCAGTCCCCAAAGGACCGGCCGGTAGTCCACGTCGAAGATCACACGCCCGCCGTTCGCCTTGACTTGCCGCGCCGCGCTTAGGCTCGCTGCGAACACGCCGCGCGCGGAGAGATGCGTGCCGTTGATGAGAACCGCACGGGCTGTTGCGAGATACGCATCATCGAGATCTTGTTCGCAAAGCGCCATATCGGCGCAGTTTTCGCGATAGAAAATCAGCGGAAAGGATTCGCGATTACGTATCCCGAGCACGACCAGGGCCGTCAAGCGCGCAGGGTCGGTGTGCACGCCGCGTACATCTACGCCCTCGCGCACCAATTCCTCGCGAATGAAACGCCCCATATGATCCGCGCCCACTCGCGTCAATAGTCCCGCTCTCAATCCGAGTCTTGCCGCGGCAATGGCGGTATTGGTCGGGCTGCCGCCGACGTACTTGGCGAATGACCCCATATCTTCGAGACGGCCCCCGATCTGCTCGCCATACAAGTCCACGCTCGAGCGGCCGATGGCAATCAGGTCAATGGTTTTATCCGTAAGATTCAAGGAACTCACGCAACGAGTAGTGAGCGTTTCATTATACTCCGCTGCAAAGATCGTTCGATCGAGCGCCGAACGATTCAATTTGGAGGAGTGGCAAATGTTCGACGTTGCGATCTTTGGGGCGGGTCGGATCGGGCAAATTCATGCACGCAACGCCGCGGCACAGCCTGAGCTGACGCTCAAATATGTTATTGATCCGAACCGCGCCGCGGCCGATGCGCTCGCGCACCAAACCGCTGCCAAGGTCGTAGACATCGATGCGGCCCTAAGTGACCGCTCCATTTCTGGTGTCATCATTGCGAGTGCGACGAATGCGCATTTGGATCAGGCCCTATTGGCGGCAGCAGCAGGTAAGGCGATTTTCTGCGAGAAGCCATTGGATCTGGATCTCTCGCGCGCGCGCAGTGCCGCTCCGCAATTGTCCCTCGCAAGAATGCTGGTGGGATTCAACCGGCGTTTTGATCCACATTTCGCCGCGCTCAAAGCGAGAATTGAATCGAATGCCATCGGCAAACTCGAGAGTCTGAACATCGTCAGTCACGATCCCGCGCCGCCGCCGGTTTCCTATATCCGCACTTCCGGCGGCCTGTTCAAGGACATGGCAATTCATGACTTCGATATGGCGCGCTGGTTGCTGGGCGAGGAACCAGTGGAAGTCTTTGCGAGCGCCAGCTGCCTCGTTGACCCCGCAATCGGCGCGGCCGGTGATGTTGACACGGCGCGAACTCTGCTGCGCACTGAATCCGGTCGGCTCTGCGTCATCAGCAACACTCGCCGTTCAGGATATGGTTACGACCAACGCATCGAAGCATACGGTTCCGCCGGCACGGTGCGTGCAGACAACGTGCTGATGAGTACCGTGACAACCAGCACGGAACGCGGATCAGCGAGCGATGCGTTGCAGAATTTTTTCCTCGAGCGTTACGCGCAGGCCTACCGCCGCGAAATGCGGCATTTCGTGGATATTTTGCGGGACGGCGTGACGCCGATCGCAGGCTATCGCGACGGCGTCGCGTCGCTCGTGCTTGCAGAAGCCGCGGCGCTGTCCGTGAAGCGCAACACTCCGATTGGCGTGGCCTCGATCTAGATGCGCTAGGGATTCTTTGGCGGCGGCGGCGCGCCAGATCGCATCGGCATGGTCGAAGGATCGTTGGCCTTGGCGGGCGGTTCGGCTGCCGCGGCCGCTTCGATGGGCTTGGCGCTGATCGTATATTTACCGGCGATCAGCATGTGAAAGTCGGGACGGGCGAGAATCGCCATTCTTTGAGTCGCGCCTTCGAATACGACCAACAGCGGCTGACCGTGATTGGCTGCCGCGACGAAATCAAGCTTGTAAGGTTGGCTGCTCAGATCGAGGGTCGAGGTGTTGGTTGGCGTCGTAGGCATCCAACGGCCCATAATAAAATGCGCGAGGTAGGTAAGCCTGACCTGGTGCGTGACCGGGTCCACGGTGCTGTCATCATAGGCAATTCGATCCAAATCGTGGCCGCCGACGCGAAACATCTTCGCGTCCTCCGGCGCGACTTGATCCAGTTCGACATCCATGTCGAGATAGACGATCTTCGCCTCTACACTGGCCGCCCAACCGCAGAACGACAGTGCACCCAATATTGTTAGCGGCTTCAACGATGCAGATTTAGGCATTCAAACTGGCTCCAACTATTTTTGAACGTATCACGCTGTGATCTAGAGGTCGATATCCGACTTTCCGGTCGCGCAGACAGGCGGCGGCCACGCCGCACTGTACAAGCTTCCTTTCCGTGGCTTATCATCCGCCGGTGGTGTACCACGATGTGGTAATGGTGAATCACTAGATAGTGAAGCTGTCTGGCAACCACGCTGAAAGACGCAACCATTGGGGGGAAACATGTTCTACAAGAATAAGCTGCTGCTTGCCGGCGTAATCGCCCTATCAGGCGCGCCGTTAGCGCTGTCGGCGATCGCCGCTGACAGTGCCGCGCCAGGCCCTGCCGACAGCAGTTCCGGTCCGCAGTTGGAAGAAATCGTGATTACCGCGCAAAAGCGCAGCGAGAGATTGTCCGACGTCCCCGTCGCGGCATCGGTGGTATCCGCGAGTGAGCTTGCCAGCATGAATGCCGGCGACATCGTCGACCTGGACAAGCTCGTGCCTTCGGTGGACCTGGTTGGCTCATTCAACGGTCGGGTGCCCTACGGCATTCGCGGCATCTCGAGCAATGCCAACGAGGCGACCGTCGGCCTGGCTTCTGGCGTCGGCATCATGATCGACGGGATTCCCATTCCCTCCGATGCGGACATGGCGAACCAGTTGGAGGACATCAAGGACATCGAGGTCCTCAAAGGCCCTCAAGCAACGTTGGGCGGGCGCACGGCCGCCGCCGGCCTCATCAACATGGTATCGCGCAGTCCGACCGATCAGCTCACGGCTGACCTCAGCACGACAGCCACCAACGATCATGAATATCGATTCAACGGGTTTGTCGGCGGCCCGATCGCCGAGAGCGTGCTCGGCAGTGTCTCGGTGTACGGCAACAAGCGCGATTTTCCGATAAACAATATTGCCACCGGCACGGATTCTGACCAGGAAAATAGCGGTATTCGCGGCAAATTGGTAATCAAGCCGAACGACGCACTCGACATCACTTTGATGGCGGATTATCAGAAATCAAAATCCGAGGGGCCCAATTTCGTTTACACCTACATAACACCGGGCGCGTACTTGTTGTTCGGCACGAGTCCGCCGCCGCTGCCGCCTTTCGTCACGGGAACCTTGAGCCAGGCCGCGGTATTGGCCGGGGTGACCCCCAGTATGACCAACAACACGGCCAACACCGTGGTCACCGAGAGCGCCAATGTTTCCGACCAGATCTATTCGATCAATCTGGACTACCGCATCGGCGGTCTGACGTTGAGCTCGACCACGGCGTACCTGCGCGAGCATCAGTTCAACTACCAAGATCTTTTCGTCAACTCGAGCTTCTTCTCCAATAATTTCAGCGCTGCCTTTTCGTCGCTTTTCTTGCCTGGACCGCCGCCGCCTGGGTCGCCTGGCACTTGGGCCCCTTTCAACAACGAGCAAACCCAGGATATCCTCGTCAATCAGACCAGCCAGGAATTCAAGGTTGTGTCCTCGCTCGATCAGCCGGTCAGTTTCGTGGCCGGCTTGTTCTATTCGGACCAAACGGTCGACATGGTGGCGGATCGCACATTCACTCCGGCCGAGACCGATTACAACGTCGATACGGACACCAAGACCTACGATGTCTACGGTCGCGCGACTTGGAGATTCCTGCCGACCACCTCGCTGGTCGCAGGTCTGCGGTACAACAAGGACGAACTCAGCTATTCCTACCAGCAGCTCGGTGGGAACGGCAATATCTCTACCGCAAACAGCAACAACTCCGATATCGTGGTGGGCGACATCAGCCTTCAGCAAAAATTCACGCCCAACTGGATGGTCTATGCCACCTATGCGCGAGGATATGCGCCGAATGTGTTCAACACGGGCATCTACAGCGGCGGCAACGTTGGCGCGCCGACGGTACCGCTGCCGGTGACCGGCCAGGAACACGTCGATCATTATGAGATAGGCTCGAAGGGCGAATATTTCGATCATCGCTTGCAAGTGAACGCGGCGGCTTTCTACACGCTGTACAAGAACTATCAGGTGCAGATCACTGAATCGATTCCGGGAAATGTGGCGCCCATCGAGGGTCTCAGCACGGCCGGCGAGGCGCGGACCGAGGGTCTGGAAATCGACAGCGTCTATGCGGCGACGCAGCTGCTGCGCATCGGCCTCGATCTTGCGTTTATCAATGCGAAGTTCGTCTCTTACACGGGCGCTCCCTGCTGGGGCAATGGGGTTACGCAAACACCCGCGCTCGGCTGCAATCCTGTGCCCGGGACGAGCAGCACCGCTCAAAACGTATCGGGTGACACCATGCCGGACGCACCGAAGTTCAAGGGAACCCTGTTCGTCGAACAACGGCTGCCGCTTGGCGACAGTGGATTTGAGGGCGTCCTCGGCGGCAACTATGCCTATCGATCCACGACGCAGTTTCAGCCCGATCAAAATCCGGAAACGATCCAGGGATCCTTCGGAATCCTGGACCTTAGTGTCGGTCTGCGCCCCAAATCTGGCAAATGGTCGGTCACGGCGTTCTCCAACAATGTCACCAATCACCACTACTATGTCGACATGGAAGACTTCTGGTCCGGCCCGTGGAATAGCAACGCCGTGGTCGGGCAACCCGCCCGTGATTTCGACCGCTACTTCGGCATACGGCTGGAAGCGAAGTTGTAGGTCGCGGAGGAAGCACGGCGTCGCGCTGGCGCCTGGAGGCTGGGCATGAATCGACGAGGATTTCTGGCGGCCTCTGTCGGCACTGCCTCCAGCGCAGCGCTCGGTGGCGCAACCGCGCAGCGTCATCCGAGCGCAGATCCTCCCGAGCTGCTCGGTGCGCTGTTGAATCGCGAAAGAGCCACTCGCATCATGAGGGAAGCGCGACTAGATGCGCTGTTCCTCACTTCGCCGCTGAATGTCTACTACGCCACAAATGCCGTGCCGGTTTTGAGTCGATTCAGCACGGACAATACTGCGTTCGCAGTCGTGCCGGCCGATCCTGCTCGGCCCATTGGGTACATCACTGACGGTTTCGAATATTACGCGGGGTCATCGGATTCAGCTCTGGCGCGAGACGTGAAACCTTATCTCTCGGGCGGAGGCTTCGCCTCGACCGACCCTCGCACCAGTCCAGCATTTCCCTACATCGGCGACTACGCGTTCGATGCACGCGAACGCTTGCGGCGCGAATCGTTGGAACGAGCAGCTCCATTTCAGGAAAGCATCTCTAAGGCCGCTTCCCAAGCCATGCTCGACCTTCGGCTATCGCGCGGTGTCATCGGTGTTGATACTGCGTATGGGGCTGCGTTGCTGCGGGAGGTCGCCCCGCACGCTACGGGCCGCCCGGCAAGTGATCTGATGCTGCATATTCGCTTGGTTAAAACGCCGGCAGAGCTACAGTTGCTGCGAAAGGCGGCCGCGAACAACGTGGAGGCCGCAATTGCCACGGCCGCGGCATCACGGGAGGTCGAGGGGATTTGGGCATTACGGCAGCTCTTTTTCCAAGAGGCGGCGGCCCGGGGCAATCTCGGCGTATATGGAAGCATCGACTTGGTGATGAGCGAGTTGGCCGACGGCACATTTCGAGAAGGCCAATGCTTCATGATCGATTTCGTGAGTCAATACGGGTTCTACCAGGGAGACTTCGGCCGGACCGTCAGCTATGGCGAACCCGACCCGCAAATGCGCAAAGCCGTCGATATCGGCATCACCGCCTGGCGCGAAATCCGGGAGCGCCTCAAGCCCGGACTCAAATTCTCTGAGATTCACGCCATTGGCGAACGCACGGTCAAGGCGTTGGGCGCAAAATTTGTCTACGCCTTTCATCCCCACTCGGTGGGATTGCAGCACTGGGATCAGCCTCTGAAAGACGTGCAGGGAGGCGCGCTAGACCTGCCGCTGGAAGCGGGCATGATCTTGAGTGTCGACTGCCCCCTGCTCAACGCGGGCGTCAACGGCACCACGCATATTGAGGATCTGGTGTTGATCAACGACATCGGCTCGGAGATCATCCATCGAGAATATGACGGGTGGATACTGGTGTAATCTCGGATCGTGGAGTCGTTTATGTACTTTGAGCCGGGACGCGCCGATCATCAGCTTCCGTTCGATCCTTTCAAGTCCTGTGTGGTGCCCCGCCCCATCGGCTGGATTTCGACGACCAGCACCGGCGGAATCGATAATCTCGCGCCTTTCAGTCAATTCCAAAATGTGACGTTCGATCCTCCCACCGTGCTCTTTATCGCCAATCAACGTGCCGGAGGGGGCCGCAAAGACACAGTGGTCAATGCGGAGCAGCGCGGCGAATTCGTGTGGAATATGGCTACTTATGCGCTTCGCGAAGCGGTCAATATAACCTCCGAGGAATTTGCACCGGCCGTCGACGAATTCGAGCGGGCGGGACTTGCGAAGGCCGCGTCGCGAATCGTGCGTCCACCCCGCGTTGCGCGCTCGCCCGTACAGTTCGAATGTGCTTACCTGCAAACAGTGCGCCTTCCAGGCAACAGCGACGCCGGTACGGTAGATATAGTGTTTGGCAGAGTATTGGCCATCCACATCGACGATGCAGCACTGACCAACGGGCGAATTGATATCGCCCGTCTTCGTCCCTTGGCACGGTTGGGGTACTTTGAGTACACCGCCGTCAGCGAAGTGTTCGAGATGCAACCGCCAACTAGCGGCGCGCTGGCGGCGGGGATGGAAGGATCCGCGCAAAAGTTTCAACGCGCGGAGGCGGAAGGTGAGCGCTGAGGGCGGGACGCGTAGAATTCGCTCAATGCGAAAAAAACCCAAGGCCGAAACGGTTCCCTTCGAAGGCCGTCCCAGCGGACAGAGCATACAAGTCATCGCCCGGGCCGCGAGCGTTCTGCGGGCGCTTGAGGGCGAGCAATCCGGATTGAGCTTGGCGCAGATCGCTCAGCGTGTAAATCTGGCTCGCTCCACGGTGCAAAGAATCGTCGATGCGTTGCGTGCCGAGCACTTCGTCATTGCTGCCACGCCCACATCGGGCGTGCGCCTAGGTCCGGCGCTAATCCGACTCGCCGCGTCCGCGAGCGTTGAGTTCGACCTTATTACCCGGCCTCTGATGGTCGACCTGTCGCAAAAACTCGGCGAGACCGTCGATCTGTCGGTCTTGAAGGGGTTTTCCGCGATTTTCACGGATCAAGTTCAGGGTGCGCACCGTCTTCGCGCGGTATCGGCAGTAGGCGAATCATTCCCTTTGCACTGCACTGCCAATGGCAAGGCGTTGCTCAGCGTCATGCCGGAAAATCATCTAGAGCGATTCTTGCGCGAGCCGCTGGCCAGATTGACCCCCTCCACCATTGTCAAACCCAACGAGTTGCGCGCCGCCATCGACTCCAGTCGTAAGACCGGGATAGCGTTTGATGATGAAGAACACACCGAAGGCATTTGTGCAGTCGGCACGGCATTCCTGGATCCTTTGGGGCGAAGCATCGCCTTGTCCATTCCCGTCCCAACCCCCCGGTTCAAGCGAATGAAGAACACTCTGGTCAAGGAGTTGCTGAACGCGCGAGCCTCGATAATCGAAACGCTCGGTCCCAGTACCCGTCCTTAACCCGCGGCTGTTTATCGTTCGGCCGCACAGAAAGCTGTTGTCGGCAAAACGGAGTTCCCAAGCGTTAGGCAGCTCACTACTCTGGCCGCAAACGAACTATGGATTTCGGGGGAACATGGGTAATAATCCTCAATGGATGCACCTCGGCCGATCCGTTGCCGTCCTGATATTGATAGTTCAACAGACGTGGGCCCAGACTGGCGCAACCCCCGCAAAAACCGCCGATGATGCGCAGCGATGCGCAGCGCTGACCCAGGAATCAGCTACGGCGCTCGGGGAACCCACGGCGCGCATTCTGACGGCGACGCTCAATGCGCGATCCGAGGCGCACATCGACCCGGCGGCACCGCCCTGGATGGGTCCAATCGCAGCCATGCCCGAACACTGTGAAGTGATCGGGGTCATGCGCGAGCGCACGGGCGCCGACGGGCAGCACTATGCAGTGAAATATCATTTGCGCATGCCGCTCGACTGGAACGGGCGATTTCTCTTTCAGGGGGGCGGCGGCACCAACGGTATGTTGGGCGCGGCAAACGGTTCCCTGCAACCCGGAATGCCAACAGCTCTCGAAACAGGCTATGCCGTCGTCAGCACCGATACCGGCCACGACAATATGGTCAATAATGATGCCGCCAAACAAGGCACCGTGGCTTTCGGACACGACTACTTGGCGCGTTTGGAATATTCTGAGAAAGCGCTCGATAGCGTCGCGACCACGGCCAAGCGAATCGTCAAGAGTTTCTACGGACGGGCCGCACAGCACAATTACTTTGCTGGTTGCTCCAATGGCGGCCGCGAAGGCATGGTGTTCGCGCAACGCTTTCCCGAACAGTTCGATGGCATCGTGGCGGCCGCGCCGGCCTTTGCCGTCCCCAAGGCAGCGATTGCCGAAGCGTGGGACACCCAGGCGTTCGCGGCGCTCGCGGTACGTGAAGGGCTCAAGCAAAAGATTGGACTGCCGGATCTGGTGCGGACCTTTTCTGATGCGGACTTTGCCATCGCCGCCGCGGCGGTTGCCAGCGCCTGCGACGCCTTGGATGGCGCGGTAGACGGGATGGTTCAAGATCTGGCGCAGTGCACGACAAGCAGGGTTCGTCCAGCCCTGGAGGCTCGAACCTGCACTGCCGCCAAGGACGCCTCATGCATTAGCCGGGGCCAGGTCGACACCCTGATACGCTCACTCGGCGGCCCGCGCGATTCAAAGGGCCATTCGCTCTACGCCGAATGGCCGTGGGACATCGGCATCGGCAGCAACACCTGGCGCATTTGGAAGATCGGGGCTCCGGGAGGCATGGATTCGATCAATGTGATGCTCGGCTCACCGGCGCTCTCGGCGCTCTTCGTCACCCCGCCGGTCGATGTTTCGGCGGCGCCGGAGGCGGGGCTACGCTATCAGCTCGAGTTCAACTTCGACCGCGACGCTCCCAAGATATTCGCTCACACCGCGGAGTTTCCGCGTTCGGGGTGGGAGCTCGTGGGTGCACAGTCGACGGACCTCGCACAATTTCGCGCGCACGGCGGCAAGCTGCTGGTCCCGCACGGTGGTTCCGATCCCATCTTTTCAATCAACGACACCCTCGACTGGTGGCGAAAGGTCGACGCCGCAAATCACGGCGCGGCTGCCGGCTTCGTACGAGTTTTTGCGGTGCCCGGCATGAATCACTGTGCTGGTGGTCCGGCCACCGATCAGTACGATGCACTGCATGCAGTGGTCGACTGGGTCGAAGGCGGAACGGCACCTGATAAAATTAACGCCACGGCGGGCCCCATGTCGCCATGGCCCGGCCGCACCCGCCCGCTGTGCCCCTATCCTAAGATTGCTCGATACCGGTCGGGCGATTTGCATCGCGCCGAACGCTTTGCCTGCGCGCAACCCAGCAGATGATCCATTGCCCGAGCCGCGGCCGCTGTACAAAGCCGAGTTCGGTGGCTTATGATCCAAGGTCGCTGTACCGCGATACGGTATAGGTGCATCACCAAAATAATCATTCGAACTGCAGATATCTTGCGGGAATTTGACATGAAGACCACCCGAATTATTTCACCGTTTCTGTTTATCGCCATGGCCAGCCTTTTCAGCTACTCGCAGGCGGCGGTCGGCCCCTTCGGCGACAAACCCGACTCACCGCGCAGCCTGCCGGCCGACAATTTGCCGCCGTTTCGAATGTTGGATGCGCAGGGCAATCTGATGCCCCTCCCCTCTCTTCCGCCGGAGGGATTGCACCACGGACCCGGTGCGGCTCCCGAGTCGACAGCGCGCGGTCCTTCGTTGGTACTGGCGCTCGAGGCCGCTCAAGCCGCAATCGAGTCGTGCCGCACCAAGGGCTATCGGATCGGTGTCAGCGTCATTGACTCGGTTGGCGAGGCTCGCGCGATGATCACCGCGGACGGCGCTGACGGCAGCCACGTATTCGTGGCGACGCGCAAAGCGCTGACGGCGTTGGCCACGGAAATGCCGACTGCGAAAGCCGCCGATCTGGTGGCCAGCGACAAAACGCTGCTCGCTCGCATCAAACCGAACATGTTTGTGATGGGAGGAGCGCTGCCGATCATCGTCAATGGCCAGACCATCGGCGCCATCGGCGTGAGCGGCGCGGCCGGCATGCCCTTCGGGCATCAGGACGAACTATGCGCGGCTGCCGGTTTACTCAAGATTCAGAACAGACTCAAGTAGTAGGAGAAACGTATGCCCGGCTGGCAAGAAGGCGATTGGCGCAACGAAGAGTTATGCAGGTTCGAAGAGTCGAACATGCTCAACAAAATGGGGCTCGAGTTCTATGATTTGAGCCATCCCTGGGGTCTTGGCCAACCGTGTTGGCCATATTTCGAAGACGTCAAGATCGAGCGGCTGCATAACATGTCTAGATCAGGCGTGCTCACCCAGAGGATCACCACGGTAATGCATTCCGGCACGCACATCGATGCGCCCGCGCATGTCGTACCGGGAACGCCGTTCATGGACGAAGTTCCCCTACCCTACTTCTTCGGCACCGGCGTCGTGGTATCGATTCCCAAAAAGAAATGGGAAGTGATCACCGCCAAGGACTTGGAGAATGCACGCCCGAAAATACGGCCTGGCGACATCGCCATCGTCAATACGGGTTGGCACAAGTACTATGGCGACAATCAGCACTATTATGGCTACTCACCGGGATTCTATAAGGAAGCGGGTGAATGGTTCGTTGAGCGCAAAGTCAAAATGTGCGGCAACGACACGCAGGCACTGGACCATCCGTTCGGTACCGCCATTGGGCCGCATGGGCCGGGGGCGCCCTATGGGCTGCTGCCCAGGCTCAATGAAGAATACGAGCGCACGACGGGGCGCAAGGTGATCGAGGATTTCCCGGAATGGGAGCCGTGCCACAACGCAATTTTGTCTGCAGGCATTTGCGGATTCGAAAATATCGGCGGCGATATCGACAAGGTCACCGGAAAGCGCGTGACGTTCGCGGCTTTCCCCTGGCGCTGGAAGAAGGGCGACGGCTGCATCGTGCGTTTGGTGGCGATTACGGATCCGAGCGGCAAATTTCGCATAGAGACCGGCAGTTCAGAGTAGGTCACCCGATATGCAGATAACTCGCTTTGCCGATGCGCGCCGCTATGACGCCCCGAAACATTTCGACATGCGTTCCTTGCGATTACAGGGATTCGACCTCAGCGCTTCCAAGTTCGCCTGGGTGGGACTGTCGCACTTTCTGCCCCAGGGGGGCGCGGAGATGGATGCCGGCCCGCTGGAGAAAATCTATGTAGTATTGGCGGGCGAAGTGACGATTGAGCTGGGCGATGGAACTCTCCACGTTCTAAAGCCGCTCGACAGCTGCCACATCCCGGGCGGCGAGGCACGTTCGATCCGCAATCAAGGCAACGCCATCGCCACGATGCTGGTCGTCATGCCGCACCCGGCACCTCGGCCATGAGCCTGCCCGCCATCAATCCGGCTGCGTTGTTCGACGTGCGCGGCAAATCAGCGCTGATAGTGGGTGCAACGGGCGCGTTCGGCAAAGTTGCCTGCGCCACCTTGGGCGGGGCGGGAGCCCGGCTGACGGTCGCTGCGGGCAACGCGGCGGAATTGTCTAAACTCATGAACGAGTTGGCGGGTGAGAAAATTGACTCGCATCCAATTTCGCGCCGCGCGAACAGCGAAGCCGATGCGACGGCGATCGTCGAGGCGGCCGTATCCGCCCATGGCGGCGTGGATATATTGGTCGTCGCTTCTGGGATGAATGACGTATCCCCCATAGTCGATATGGCGCCCGAGCGCTTCTCTCGTGTCATGCAGGCCAACGTCGAAGGAGCATGGCTCATTGCACGCGCAGTCGGACGGCAGATGATCGCGCAGGCCCGCGGCGGAAAAGTCGTATTCACTTCCTCTGCGCGCGGCAAGCTCGGCCACCCGGCCGGATATTCAGCCTACTGTGCCTCCAAATCTGCCGTTGACGGCATGACCAAGGCGCTGGGCTGTGAATGGGGCAAGTACGGCATTACCGTCAATGCCATCGCACCGACCGTATTCCGCTCTCCCCTCACGGCGTGGATGTTCGAAGATAACGAGAAAGCAAACAACGTACGTGCCGGATTTCTCGCGCGAGTTCCCATCGGTCGTCTGGGAGAACCCGAAGATCTGGCCGGTCCCTTGTTGTTCCTGTGTTCTCGCGCTTCGGATTTCCATACTGGACACGTCGTCTACGCGGACGGCGGATATACCGCGGGATAGGGAAATGATCCGACCGCGATCAATCGCGATCGTCGGCGGCGGCCTGATGGGTGCGGGCATCGCGCAGGTCTTCGCGGTCGCCGGTCATTCGGTGAGCGTCTTTGAGCCGGCCCCGGACATTCGTGCGACTGTCCGTTCGCGCATTGCGGAGACCTTGCGCCTTTATGGTCTCGATGCAAGTGTGGCGGATGCCATTGCGGTAACCGGCGATTTCGCGCAAGCAGTCGAGCGCGCGGACTACGTCACCGAAGCCGCACCAGAAAAACTCGAGCTCAAGCAGAAGATATTCGCCGACCTGGTCAAGACCTGTCCGGCGGGAACGATATTGGCATCGAACACCTCGGTCATTCCGATTCATCGCATCGCCGCCGGACTGCCAACTCCTGGGCGAATCGTCGGAACGCACTGGTGGAATCCCGCGGGGCTCATTCCCTTGGTCGAAGTCATTCAGTCGCAGCAAACCTCGGACGCCACGATTCATAGCACCATGGAACTGCTGACCTCAGTCGGAAAATCCCCCGCCCATGTGACCAAGGACGTGCCAGGCTTTGTGGCCAATCGATTGCAGCACGCCCTGTGGCGCGAAGCCATCGCCATGGTCGCTGCGGGCGTCTGCGACGCCGCCACGCTCGATGCCTGCGTGAAAAACAGTTTTGGCCTACGTCTGGCAGTTTTAGGTCCGCTGGAGAACGCTGACTTAGTCGGCCTCGATCTGACGCTCGATATCCACAAAGTCATCATTCCTGAGTTGGATCGCTCCGACGGTCCCAGCCCCTACCTCGAAGCGCAAGTGGCGGCGGGCCGGCTGGGCTTCAAGTCCGGCGAGGGCTTCCGCGCATGGTCCGAGAACGAAATGAAAGCCCTGCGCGAAAAGCTCGCCGCACATTTGTTGGCTCAACGAAAGGCTCCTCGGCCGTGAAGCCGACACCCGTCGAAATTCGTACGGTGGCCGTGCTGTCCTTGGGCTTCGGTCTGGTCGGCATCGATCGCTTTCTGATCAGTACGATGTACCCGGTGATCGCGCGTGATCTGCACTTGAGCTATAGCGACATCGGCCTCATCACCGGCGCGCTGGCGATCGCCTGGGGAATTTCCGCATTATTCATGGGAAATTTGTCGGACAGGATCGGTCGACGGCGCGTACTCGTCGTCTCGCTGATTGTGTTCTCCCTGCTCATTGGCGCGAGCGGTCTGGCGACCGGACTACTCACCTTGATTGCCGTACGCGTCATCATGGGCTTTGCGGATGGTGCGTACACTCCGGTGAGCATTGCCGGCACCTTGGCGGCGTCTCCGGCAAGCCGGCGCGGCCTGAATATCGGCATTCAGCAAATGATGCTGCCGCTGTTTGGCCTGGGGCTGGCCCCGCTGTTTGTCGCGGGCGTACTGCGCTTCATTGAGTGGCGCCTGGTGTTCCTGATTTTTGTCATTCCCGGATTGCTGCTGGCATTCGCAGTGTGGAAGATCATTCCAAATATTTCGGCGCCGGGCAAAGCCGAGCAGCGCCACAGTTGGTCCGATTGGAAAGTGGTCTTAAGCTATTCCAATGTGAGAGTTGCCGCCTTGTTAATGCTGTGTTGGCTGACCTGCCTGATAACAACCAGCGCCTTCATGCCGAATTATCTCGTTGATCATCTGAAGCTCGCGCCCGAACAAATGGGCGTCGTGATGTCCGCCATCGGCCTCGGTGCAACCGCCGGCACATTCTTGCTTCCCTGGCTCTCCGACAAGGTCGGCCGCAGACCCGTGATGGCGTTCTCCAGCATTGGTGTATTGATATCGCTTTTGCTTCTGGCGAATACCGGCAGCGGCGTCGCCATGTTGTTCGCTCTCCTATTTTCCGTTCATTTCTTCAACAACGCGCTCATTGCCTTGACGGTGGGGCCGCTGTGTTCGGAGGCTGTGCCCACTGCGCTGATGGCCACGGCGTCGGGACTGGTCATCGCGGTAGGCGAGCTGTTCGGCGGCGGTCTGGCTCCCGTCCTCGTCGGGCACGTCGCGCAGCGCTTCGGCATCGAACATGTGCTTTGGCTGCCCATTGCGGTCATGGCCGCGGGCTTTCTGCTTTGTTTGGCAATCAAGGACCATCGCCTCGGCGCGCCGCTGGCATCGGAGCAAGTTTCACCATGAACAACAAAGTCATCATCTCGTGCGCAATTACCGGCGCCATGCACACGCCAACCATGTCGGACGCGCTGCCCATCACGCCGGCTCAGATTGCGGCGCAATCCATCGAGGCGGCCAATGCCGGCGCGGCCATTATTCATCTGCATGCGCGCAATCCGGCTGACGGCGAGCCGACGGGCAGACCGGAGATCTATTCGCAGTTTCTCCCGCAGATTCACCGTCAAACCACCGCCGTGATCAACTTGACGACAGGCGGCAGTCCCACCATGACGGTGGCGGACAGGCTCGCCGCGGCGATCCGCTTCAAGCCCGAAATGTGCTCGCTCAACATGGGCTCGATGAACTTCGCCATTTTCCCCGCGGCCAATCGCATCAAGCAGTGGAAATATGCCTGGGAAGAAGGTTACGTCCGCAACAGCGATGACTTCATTTTTCGAAATACCTTTCGCGACATCAAATACATCTTGGAGACCATGACCGGCGCGGGTACGAAGTTCGAACACGAATGCTACGACGTCGGCCATCTGTACAATCTTGCACATTTTCTGGACAACGGACTGGTCAAACCGCCTTTCTTTGTACAGCTCATTTTCGGCATCCTCGGCGGCATCGGTGCGGAGCTCGACAATCTCATGTTCATGAAGCAGACCGCCGACCGTCTGTTTGGACCCGCCAATTTCCAGTGGTCGGTGCTGGCGGCGGGTCGCCATCAAATGCCTTTTTTGACGCAGGCCGCGCTCATGGGAGGCAACGTGCGCGTGGGTCTGGAGGACAGCCTGTTCATCGAACGCGGCAAATTGGCCGAGTCCAACGCCCAGCAGGTGCAAAAGATCAAGCGCATCTTGGCCGAGATGGGCCGCGAGGCGGCAACGCCGGCCGAGGCGCGTCAAATGCTTGGCCTCAAGGGTCAACAGCACGCTGCCTATGAGTGAGCTGCGGCCCCAGGCGCGCATGACCTTGGCGCTGTGCGCGGCGGCGGCACTTTTTGAGGGATTCGACAACCAATCCATGGGGGTGGCGGCGCCGCGGGTCATCGCCGAGTTCGCGCTGTCGACCACCCAGGCAACCTTTATTTTCAGCGCGGCCACCATCGGGCTATTTCTCGGCGCCGGCATCGGCGGCCGCCTTGCAGACTACCTGGGCCGAAAACGCACGCTCATCGCGACACTGCTGCTATTCGGGCTCTGTTCTTTGCTGACGGCGCTCGCCAAGGGTCCGAATACGCTGTTGGTCATGCGGTTTTTGACCGGCTTGGGGCTGGGCGGCGCCATGCCGAACTTTATATCTCTGTCCTCGGAATCGACGCCCGCGGATCGTCGCATCAGTGTTGTGACTCTGATCATGGCGGCGATGCCATTCGGCGGTGCTGTGGCGGCGGCGGTATCCTTGGGCGGTCAGATCGGCTGGAATTGGCGCGTCATTTTTTACATCGGCGGAATAGCGCCGCTTGTCACGGCGGTTCTCATGATGCGCCTGCTGCCGGACTCCCGAAAAGACGGTGCGACCATGCCATCCGGGCCGGTACAAATCGAAAGCCTCGCATCGACTCTGTTCGGCTGCGATCGGGCGCCGACCACTGCGCTGCTCTGGGCGGGATTCTTCTTTACCCAACTCGTTCTCTACCTCATGCTCAATTGGCTGCCAAGCTTGGTTATAGGTCTGGGCTTCACGCGCGGCCAGGCGAGCTGGACTTCCGTTTTCTTCAATTTGGGCGGTGCGGCGGGCGCGGGATTTCTCGGTAAACTGCACGCCGGAGATCATCGCCGGCAATGGGTGTTGGTGACATACGCAGGCATGGCCGCCGCTTTGACCGCGGTAGCCTCGATAAACAAGATGTTCATCATTGCAATATTGGCATGCGCGCTGGCCGGAGTATTCATAGTCGGTGCACAGTTGATTTTGTTTGCCCTGGCTCCGCTCTATTACAGAAAGGCGATACGCGGCACAGGCGTTGGCGCTGCCGTGGCCGTCGGGCGCTTGGGATCCGTGGTGGGTCCTCTCTTCGCCGGTGTGCTTCTGGCCGGTGGCGGCAGCAGCGCCGCGGTCCTGCTCGCGATCATACCGTTCGTGCTATTTGGCGGCAGCGCGGCCTTCGCACTGACATGGCGCAAGCAAGCCCATGAGTAGCCGATTCATCTATATCGGCGCCGCCGATGCGGATGCCCGCCAATTCGAGACGAGAGCACGTGCGGATTTTCCGGGCCTCGATTTGTATGCCAGCAATGATCGAGACGGCATCTTCGCGCATCTCGAAGATGCCGAAGCACTGATTGGGCATCATTTTCAATTCGATGATCGCCTGCTGCGCAGCGCTCCGCGCTTACGCTGGATTCAATCCTTGACCACGGGCACCGACGCTATCTTGCAGTTGGCTGCGCTACGCGCCGAGGTGACGGTCACGTCCACGCGCGGCATGCACGGCCCACAAATGTCGGAATTGGTGTTCCTGCAAATGCTCGCTTTGCTGCGCAATTTTCCGCGCATGCAGCGCAATCAATCCGCGCATCGATGGGATCGCTGGCCCCAGCCTTTGTTGGCCGGCAAAACCGTGGTGATTGTCGGCGTGGGCGCGATCGCGGAGGTGCTGGCGCCTCGATGCAAGGCGTTCGGCATGACAGTCTATGGCATTTCCAATTCCAGCCGCCGACCGCCCGGCTTCGATGAAATACTGTCGCGCGACGAGTTGCCGCGCGGCGCCGCCGCCGCAGATTTTCTCGTGCTGATCGTCCCGCATAGCGCGCAAACCGAGAGTCTGATCGATGCCGCCGTGCTCTCCTGCATGAAGCCCAGCGCATACCTCATCAACGTCGCGCGCGGCGGCGTGCTGGATGAGCAAGCCCTGCTCGCTTCCCTGCGCGAGCAGCGCATCGCCGGGGCGGCGCTCGATGTTTTCCGCGAGCGCCAGCTGCCTGCCGATAGTCCGTTGTGGAGCGAGGACAGGATCATCATCACGCCGCATATTGGCGGCATGAGCGATGTTTACCTCGATCAGGCATACCCGATCGTTCGCGACAATATCAAACTGTTTCTTGCCGGCAACTTGACCGGCATGAAGAATATCGTTGCGCATTGATGGACTAGAGGACGCTGTCAACCCATGCAGACCAGACCGAGCCGCTTATTGAATTGTGTTTCCGCCGAAGAGATGCACCGTCGCTGGGCGGCGGTTCGAGGCGCCATGCGCGCACGCCGCATCGATGCCCTGGTGGTCCAGAATTCCAGCGATTGGGTCGGCGGTTATATCCGTTGGTTTAGCAATCAGCCGGCCACCAACGGCTATCCCAGCACTGTGGTGTTTCCACTCGAGGGCGGCATGTCGTTCATCGAGCAGGGCCCTTTCGGCGGCTTGAAAGAATCGAGTCCCGACGAGTTCGCGGCTAGTGGAATCGCACGTCGTCTGACAACCCCGAGTTACCCATCGGTGGGATATTCGGGGGCCTACGATGCAAAGATTGCGGCCGCGGAGCTTGAGCGCCTCGGCGCTAAGGTAGTGGGATTCGTGGCGCCGGCGTCGATGTATCATAGTTTTGGCCGCGCCTTGAGCGAAGCGCTGAGCGGCGTCGAGGTGATTGACGCCACGGATATCGTCGATCGGATCAAGGCAATCAAGAGTGCCGAAGAACGCTCTCTGATCCGCTTGGTCGCCGCGATGCAGGATGAGGTCATGCGGCGTGTCAGGGAATTCATACGGCCGGGACTCAAGGACTTTGAGATTGCCGCCTACGCGCAATACGTCGGCCAGCAGCTCGGCAGCGAACAAGGCATATTCCTCTGCTCCTCGGCTCCCTGGGGGCAGGCCGCCAGTTTTCGGCCGCGATCAATGCAAGGTCGCACGCTGGAGCGCGGCGACATTTATTCGCTCCTTGTCGAGAACAACGGCGCGGGCGGTTACTACACGGAGCTCTCGCGGATATTCGTTCTGGGCGCAGCGCCGCCCGAACTTATCGATGCGCACGTGGCGGTACTCGATGCGCAACGATATGCGTTGTCGCTGTTAAAACCTGGAAGCTACGCCAGGGACATATACGCTCAGCACAATGCGTATCTGAAGCAGCGCCGACTACCGGAGGAACGCCGGCTCAGCGTTCACGGCATGGGGTACGACATGGTAGAGCGACCGCTAATCCGCGACGACGAAGACATGACCATTGAAGAGCACATGGCCATCGTCTGCCATCCGGGGATTCTCAATGCGCGGATGTTCGTGCACAACACTGATGTGTACCTGATTGAGGCGTCAGGACCTTCTGGTCTTCACGAGACTCCCAAGCAAATCTTCGAGGTCCAGGTCGTCTAGGCGCGGCGAAGAAAATCGAGCACGGGGGCGCTCAAGGACTCGTCGCCCGTGTTGACCGAGTACACCTGCGTCAGATGATTGTGACCGCGAATGACGCGCAACTGAGGCTTTGCCTTATGCTCGGTCACCAGCTTGGCGAACAGTTCCGCGGCCTGCACCTGCATCTGAAGAAGGTCGAGCTCGGCGAATGTAATCAAAAGCGGCGCGCTCGGCGGCGCATCGATGAGCGCCACCGTGGACATCTGGTGGTAGCGCGCGAAATCTGAACCAAAATAGGCTTCATTGCGTGGATCCGGCGTCGCCACGCCGAATTGTTCGCGCGCGAGCTTCTCGAGTACGGGGTTGTAGACGCCTGAAATCAAGATCGTTCCGGCGATACTCAAGCCTTGCGGCGGGTGAAAGCGCCGTATCATGGTGGCCGTGGCAATGTGAGCGGCACCGGCCGACTCTCCCGCCAGAAAGATTCTCGCGGGATCGAATCCCAAACGCGCCGCGTTGTCGCAAACCCACTGATACACGCGCATCACATCTTCCGCGCCGGCCGGCCAGACGTGTTTTGGAGCAAGGCGGTAATTGGCGACGACAACGGCAATCCCTTCTCGAGCAAAGCGTTGGCCGATATTTTCGCGATCGGCTTTATCGCCGCGAATGAAGCCGCCGCCGGGGATGAATATCATGACCTGGTGAGGCGCTCCTGCGGCGTCTCGAGGCTTATAGATATCCAAGCGATGGCGAGGATCGTCGCCGTACGAAATATCGCAGCTGGCCTCGACGCCGTCACGGCGCTGACTCTTGAGCAGCGGCGTGTACATCGACTGTGCAAAATGCAAATCGAGTACCGGGCCATGCGCGCGAATGCGCTGCTCCCGCATGGCATCGTCGGTTGCTCTGTGTGCTTCAGCCTCTTGCATTTGTACTAAACCGTCTCATTTGAGTCAGGTGATCGCGGCCGGCGCTTTGTGAAATTTTCCGTCCTTCATGATGGCTCGAAGGTTTCCTTTGTCTTGCAGTATCGCGACGTTTTGGGTCGGATCTCCCGAAACCAAGAGTAGATCCGCCAAAAATCCGGGCTTGATTTGGCCCAATTCGTTTTCCAGGCCCATGATTTCACCGCCGAGCTTCGTGGCGGCCACCAACACCTCCGTGGGCGTAAAGCCCAAATAGCGCACAAAAAGCTCTAAATCCCGCGCGTTGCGGCCATTGGGGTTGAACGGAAATCCATAGTCACCACCCGGCAATAGCCGCACCCCTCTTCTCTTCAACTCCGGGCCCAGCTTTTGCTGGTGTTGAAGCACCTGCGCCGCGTCGGCCTTCATATGACTCATGTCCATGTGGGGCGGCGGTGTCGCATCCAATGTGGCCTGAACGATTCCCAGCGTGGGTCCTACGAAGATCTCGTGCCTGCGCTCGGCCAGCATATCGATGGCTTCTTGATCGGCATAGGTACAGTGATAAAGAACGCGAAAGCCATTGCGAACCCCCATCTTGATCGCTTCGGCCGCATGCGCGTGCCCGGTCAGCCAGACATTGGATTCGCGCGCCTGCTCGCCTGCGGCGCGCACTTCTTCCTCGCTGTAGAGAATTTGCATCGAGGCGCCGGGCTTGAGGGCGCTTTCTCCGGAAAGCAAGAATTTGACGATCTTCGCACCGCTTGCCGCGCAATCCTTGATGAAGGCGCGTACTGCCTCAGGTCCCTTGCCATGATCGACGACACTTCCGCCTTGCAGATAAGCCGATTCATTGGGCGGTTCGCGCTCCAGCGATGAAGGTATGAGGCGCGGCCCCGGCATGCCTCCGGAATCGATTTGCGCTTTGAGGGACACTTCCAGCGTCTTTCCCAACGCCCCCGCCGAATAGGCGCTGGTAAATCCGTGGTCAAGAAGAATCCGGGCATTGCGCGCCGTATTGAGAAGCAGGTCTTCGGCAGGCAAGCTCATGCCGGGTACGAAACGTTCCACCGAACTCGGCCAACTCAAATGCGCGTGCGCCTCGGTTAAACCGGGCATGAGCGTCGCGCCGGCGCCATCCACGACAACCGCATTGTCGCGCGGCAAAGGTGCCCCGGGCGCACGCGAAACTGCCTCGATGCGGTTGCCTTTGACCAACACTTCCGCGGCAAAGGGTGCGGCTCCGCTGCCATCGAAGACGCGCGTATTGACGAAGAGAATCATGCGGCCCCCTTATGCCCTCGCCTCTCGCGAACCAGGTGTACGGGGCCTAAGAGCTCCGATGGCAGCGGCGAGTCGGCGATTTTCGAAAGCGTGGCTTCTAGAACTTAGCTTCAAGTGTAATGCCCACTTGCCGCAACGAGTTCACCGTTTGCCAGCCCGAAACTCCGCTGACGGCACCAAACGGTATCCCGGGAACGACTCCTGGCGGGATAAACGCTGGACCGCCGAACAACGTCACCGGCTCGTGATCGTTGCCGATGTTGCGCGCGAATATCGCCGCGCTCCAAGTGTCGGTGGGAGACTTCACTCCTACGCGAAGCCCGGTGTTCCAGTTACCCGGATAGACGAAACGCGGATCTGCGGTCGGTCCTAAGCGCATGGCCGATTTGTACACCGTATCCGCATTCACAAAACCGTGAATCGCTTCGCCCAGGGGAAAGTCGTAGAGAGCTGACAACGACACTTTGTTCTTGGGAACGCCCACGATTTGTTGATTTGAAAGATCAGTCGTTCCGCCAACCAAATTGTTGGGGTCGTAACCCGTGTAGCCATTCGGATACTTCGCGATATCGTAGATATAGCCTGCCGTGATCGTCAGTCCCGGGGCGACCTGTCCGTAGGCGTTCAGTTCGAAACCCTTGGTGACGACCTGGGAAACGGATTGACCGACGCAAACCAACGCCCCCACGGGATTAAGGCTGCAGGCTTGACCCTGATAATCATGGACCCGCGAATAAAATATGTCGCTGTCCCAGCCGAGTTGGTGATTTAGGGTGCTGCCTTTGATGCCAAGTTCGAATGCCGTCGGAATTTCCGCGCCGATCACGGTTTGCGGCGTGCCCTCAGCGGCCGGCGTGACTTGTGGTCCTTTATAACCGCGCACGACCGTGAAATAGCTGGTCAGATCCGGGTCGATCTTATATTGGATCCCTACGCGGCCCGAAACATTATTCTCGTCCAGCGAACCGTATTCAGCGGGAGTGAGCGCCGGCGGTATCAAGTTCGCGGAGGTAGAGGCCGTAAGCGTCTGGTGCGTGTATCGCAGGCCCCCGATCAAGCCAAGCTGATCGGTGAGGTGATACGTCAGCTGGCCGAAAGCCGCCTCCGACTTATTGGTCGTATTTGTCGATGTCGCGGTTTGCACGAAGGGTATAAAGACGCCGGGAACCGGAAAGATTCCGACGTTGAAGCCGCCGCCCGGTGCGAACGCTGTATCCGCCGAATAGTTGGAGTAGAAAAGACCGGCGACATAATCGATCGTTTGCTGCCCGCTCGAAGCGATGCGCAACTCTTGCGAGAACTGGTTTGCCCCGGCCGCATCACCGACGTTGAAAATCTGCGGAATGGCCGAGCTTAAGCCCTGGGCATCGAAGTCGCTCGGCGCTGTGATCTGTTTTCGGTATCCGGTAATGGAGGTGAGCGTGACGCCGCTCAAGTGATAGTCGATTTTCGCCGATGCGCCGTAATTTCGATAATTCAAATCGTTGGCGTTGCTCCAGCAGCGAGCCTGATTCGAATACGAGGGCGTGATGCCGCAGGCAGCCAACTGGGCAGTCAACATCGGATTTGCCGATATGTAGTTGAATTGCGGGTCGTCGTAGTTCTGACCGCGCCGGTCATAGTCGGCGCTTAGATTGATTTCAAGTTCATCGGTCGGTTGATATAGAAAGCGCAGCCGGCCGCCCCATTCCGTCGACACATTGGGCGTGCCGGTAAAGTCATTGACTTGCACCCCCTTGATGCGATCGTCCGAGATGGCTAACCGAATCGCAGCGTTATTTGAGAGCGGCGCGTTGAGGACTACGCGCTCCGTTTCCTCACCGAAGTTCGAGCCGAATCGGCCGTCATCCGAGTAATCGACATGCGCGCTGACCATGTACTTGGTCGGATCGGGCGCTGCCGTCACCATATTGATGACGCCCGCGGAGGAGGTGAGTCCGAACAAGGTTCCTTGCGGACCCTTCAAGACCTCGATGCGTTGCAGGTCAAAGAGATTGGTGATGTTGACGTTGCCTTGCGGCACATCGTCCACCACGATGCCCACCGCCCCTTCTGCAGTGGGACTGAAGGAGTTAGTGCCGATGCCGCGGATTTGTCCGCCGCCGCCGGGGCCGCCGAAAGCCTGCACCATTTCCAGCGCCGGCGTGGTTCGAGCTAGGTCCGCAATACTGTAAATATGCTGGTCAGCAAGTTGCTGGCCCGTCACTACGGTGACGGCTACGGGAACGTCTTGAATCTTTTCGGAGCGCTTTTCGGCGGTGACCACGATCTCAGCCAGCGGAGCTTCGTTCGCGGCGCCGGCCTGTTGCGCAAATGCAACACCGCTCGAACCGAATAAGGCGAATAGGCTCGCCCCGCACAAGACACCATAATTATTCCAGCTCATGATTCCTCCCCGCGCCGCATTCATTCATTTATAAAGCTGGACGCAAGCACAAGCGCAAGCCGCCAGCAAGTTCTAGCAGGTTAGATTGAGGCTAATTCGTCGGGAAGGCGTTTATATGGATACCTGCATTCGGCGATGCCGAATGGTCGGTTTTGGCCCCTAGTTAGGAGAGCTTTCCAGCGCCGATTTCAGCACCTCGAAGAGCCATATTCTGCCGGGATCGCGGTCGCGGTATTTATGCCACTGAATCATTTCAATTAAGGGCGGCATGATGACTGGAGACGGCAAGATCTTCAATGGCAGGGCTTTGCTGTAGGCGATCGCGAGGCGTCGATGCATGATGGAGAGGCGGTTGGTTCCCACCAATAAATGCGGAACGCTGTTGAAGTTCGTCGCGATTACCTCGACGCGGCGCGCGTGCCCAAAGCGCTCGAAGAACCAAGCATCAATGGTCGGGGGGCGCAGTGTGCCAATGCGTGCGACCACATGGCCGATCTGGAGGCATTGCTCCAGGCTGATCTGATCACCGATGAGAGGATTCTCGTCCCAGCAAACGCATACGTATTGATCCTCAAACAGCATCTCGGCCGGATGCCCTTCGCGGATGAAGTTCTTGGGCAGCACGAGAAAATCGATTTCGCCGCGACTCAAAGCTTCCCAGGGCTCATTTTCATTGCCGAGCAGTTCGATGGTCACGCCGGGCGCCTCCGCTTGGAGGCGCCGCAGCGCCGCGGGCATGAGGACGGTCGACACATAGTCCGACATCATTAGCTTGAAGTTGCGCTTCGAGTTGCGCGGATCGAAGTGCGGCTTGATATCGATGGTGGCCTGCACATGCAACAAACAATCGCGCACATTTGCCTGCAGGCTTTCGCCCAGCGGGGTCGGAGCCATGCGCCGGCCGATTTGTGTCAGCAACTCATCATCGAAATAGGTTCGAAGACGCGCCAAGGCGCCGCTGGTCGCCGACGGGCTTAAGTTCAAGCGTTCGGCCGCATGCGTGATGCTGCGCTCAGTCAAAAGAACATCGAGTGCAACGAGCAAATTCAAGTCGAGACGGTGCAAATTCATGGAGAACCAAGACCAAGGCCGTAATGCGTCTTTGTAATTTTTCGGTCCAGCCAACCCATCATAGGCCGTATTGTAAATCAAGCCGCTGTTTTATCTCGCAATTTTCCGCTACTGCAACTCATTGGCTGGATGAAAGCGCTAGAGCGACACGCGCGGCGCTGGAATGCGTCCACCGCGATGCGGGGTCCTATTCGTCGAGTCGCGGTTCTTCGTCAGCCGGCTGGCGGAGGCGGTGGGGGCCCGTTCCCGGGGGGCGGACGGCCGATATACTTACCGTCTTGGGTCTGCACGCTCATCATGTAGCCGGCGGGCCGCCCGTCTCGCACCGGGTGGTACGTGACTTTAATCTTGTCGCCGGGCTTCACCGAGATCTTGGTCCAGCCGCGGCGGATCATCTCCCCGACGCTCGTCATCTCGAACCCATAATTGACCGCCGCCGCGTCTGCGGAAGGCCCAGACTCGATAAACAGCCAACAATGCGGATTGCTCCATTCCAGCTTTACCACGGTGCCCTCGATCTCGGTCGTCTTGCTCATGTCGAACAGACCAAAGGAATGATGCGCAGACACCGGCGACACTCCGACGTAGAGGGATATTGCTGCAGCGAGCGCGACGGTCGCTATCGATCGAATCGGTCTCATTTCTGCTGTCCCTCTTTCGGCGCGGTAAAGTTGATGTCAAGCAGCGTTTCCTCGCCTTTCTTGGCACGGTCTCCTTCCGTGCAACTGTTGTAGTCGATCGGTGGGCCCTTCTCATGGTCATACCAGCGGGTGTAGACCCAGGGCTTCTCGAACAGCTCCGGATCCTCGACCACCGTGTCGATCCGCATGCGATCCCCTACCCGGGTAATGCGTTCCTTAACGTGGGTCTGCGCCGTCACGCGACCGCCAATGTACAACTCGGCTTCCGGAAAAATATCGACGGTGTCGACGACGAGCGTGTCGCCCTCCCAATGCCCGATCGAATCGCCGCTGAAACTGGGATTGGCCAGTTCATCGGGAACGTGAGGGCGTCCGTCCGTCCAAATTCGCCGAACCTCGGAGTTTTCCAGCAGAATCGTCACGCGTCCGGGGGAAAACAGATATTCATGTGCCACCGGGCCCATATTCGCCGGCGTTCCGTTGGGCAGGCACAGACCGCTATTGCTGAGCGGGATCTTGTCTCTGCCTCTTTCGCCGCGCACGGCCGCCATGCGCTCGTCGCGCATCGCTGCATATTTGGGCTTCAGCGGCACATCCCCGCCAAACACGAAGCCAGTCCCCGAAGCGGGGTTCCGCGGCTGCAACGGCCGGCTCGGGGCCCAGACGCCAGACCAATCGGGCAATCGCTTGATGGAATCCCAAGTTTGGCCGCGTAAGGCAGCATGCGCCGTAGCCGCGGTCGAGGCGGGCGCGGCCTGGCCACTGCTCGCCAGCAATCCGCACACCGCAACGAGGAGCCCTCGCCCCGCTCCTGCTGCAAGCCTAGCCGCTGGTGCTGTGTTCACTAACTGCACGCGATACTCCCCCTGATCGATTGCGTCGAGCATATCGACACTGCACAAGAGCCGGAATTCCGTTTGACGGATACCTGCTTTCACCCTCGTCGAATGGTCACGTGTCAGGAGGCACTCACCGTGATCAATTTTGCGCCGCTGCGCTCCACGAGCTTCGCATGAGCGCTGGCGATTCCATCATCAGTGATTACGGTCGTGACTTCGCTCAACGGGCAAACGGCTTCGCCGATCGGATCGCGAAACTTTGTGCTATCCACCAGCAATACGACCTGACGCGCTCGCGCCATGAGTCGGCGCTCCGCTTGCAACAGTATCAAATCAGTTTGCATCAATCCGAGGGGACCAACGCTCGCGGCACCGATGAAAATTTTCGACGCTGCGTAGTGGCCCGTACCATCATCATCGAACGGCGAGAGTACGATGTTTTGTTCGCGGTACAACGCTCCGGCAGGCATATAGATACGCGTGCTCGATTGCGGCAGCAAAGCCGAGACAATGTGAAGCGAATTGGTGGCCACTTCGAGGTGCAAACCGTCCAGATGAGGACACATCTGCAGCGTCGTCGAGCCTCCGTCGATGATGATCGACTCACCGGGCACGCAAAGGCGTGCCGCCGCCTTGCCTATCGCCGCTTTGGCCGCCGCGTTTTTCTTGATATTTTCGTGGAATGGAACGCCTTGCAGATTTCTCATGGCGGCATCGGGCATTTTCGCGCCCCCATGCACGCGCACGATTCGTCCGGCCATTTCCAGCCGGCCAAGATCGCGCCGGACGGTTGCCGGACTCGCCGTCAATCGCCTGTCCAGCTCGCGAAACGAAACGAAACCGCGCTTCTCCAGCATCGACAAAATGGTTCGCTCGCGATCTTCCGCGTGCATCATTAGACAATGCCCGCGGCGCGGCTCGTCGGTTTGCGAATCGATGCCTTTGACGCGCGCCAACCGCTCTCTCGAAACGCCGCAATTGGATCGATGGCTCCGCCGGCCTCGAAGCGCGCCATGGCAACAATTGGGCGCGCGTCCAAGCCATAGGCGTCGCGCAGCGTACGAAACGCCATTAGCACATCATTCGCGCCTTGGTAATCCGACAGCAGCGCACGATCCACCATCAGTGCTTTGACGAAGGCGACAGAAATAGCCTCCGCCGAGGAGAGCAGACTCTCCGCCGGATCGGTAATGTTATGCGACTGATCGATCATGTAGGCGGGGTCGAACGCAACGCGCCGATCTTGCTCGGCGATGACCAACTCGTTGAAAACCAGGAACAGCTGGTGCGGGTTTATGGCGCCGGAGTCCAGGTCATCGTCGCCATATTTCGAATCATTGAAGTGAAATCCGCCAAGCTTGCCGAATGCGTGCATGCGCGCCACGATTTGCTCGATATTCACGTTCGGCGCGTGATGCCCGAGATCCACCAAGCATTTCGCCTTTGGTCCTAGCTCCTTGGCCGCGAGGATGCTCGTGCCCCAATCCGATATGACCGTCGAGTAAAACGCGGGTTCGTACAGTTTGTGCTCGATGAACAGTCGCCAGTCCTCGGGCAGCGCAGCGTAGATGACGCGCGCACTACCAAGATATCGGTCCAGGGACTCGCCGAGTTGCTGCTGACCCGGGAAGTTGGTGCCGTCGCCGATCCAAACCGTCAAGGCCTTGGAACCCAGCGCTCTGCCCAGTTGAATGCACTCAATATTGTGCGCGATGGCCTGCTCGCGGACAGCGGCAGAGGTGTGCGTCAAGGAACCGAACCGATACGATTGTTTCTGTTCGGCCTGGTCCTGAAACGTGTTTGAATTCACCGCATCGAAGCCGATCCCCGACTGCTGCGCGCGCTCGCGTGTCGCCTTAGGGTCGGGAATTTTATCCCACGGGAAATGCGGGGATACTCGCGGCGTGATGCGGCACAGCTCTTGTATTACCGCGCAATCTTCGAGTTTTTCGTCAAAGCACGTCGGCTCGCCGGGCAGCGGAAATCTCGCGAAGCGAGTGCCCCCGATGCCGGTGCCCCAACTGGGCAATGCCAGCTCTAATCGGGCGGCTTTGTCCTTGATCGCATCAATCGCGATTCCGCGCCGTTCGAGCGTGCGGCTCAAGGCAGCGTAGTCGTCCCGGAGTGCATCAAGGCGCGATGCATTGTGTCGCGCAACCAGTTCTTCATCCAAGGATCTCTTTGAGTTTGTCACGGCCGACCCCTTTTAACGCGTAAACGCCTGCGCATTTCCGGCATCAACATTGATGATATTCCCCGTCGACTTGGAGGAGGCATCCGACGCGAGAAAATAAACGGCTTCGGCAATATCCTCGGGCAGTACGTACTGCTTCAGCAGCGAACGATTTCGATAGAACTCCTCAAGTTCCCCGCCGGCGTCGATTCCATAGGCCTCGGCACGCTCCTTGCGCCATTCGCCGTCCCAAATTCTCGAGCCTCTTATTACTGCATCCGGATTGACCACATTGACGCGAATTCCGCAGGATGCACCCTCCAATGCCAAGCAGCGTGCCAGATGGACCGACGCGGCCTTTGCCGAGGCATATGCCGACGCATTCGGCGTGGCTGCCAGGGCGTTCTTCGATCCAATGAATATGATGGAGCCGCGCTTTTGCAGCCGCATCAGCGGAAACGCCGCTCGTGCGGTGAGAAAGTAGCCCTGCGCCAACACATCGAAATTCTTCTGCCACAGCGCCACAGTGGTCTCTTCGATTGGCGCGGAGGAGGCAAGACCTGCATTGGCCACCAAGATATCCAGGCCGCCAAACTCCTTGGCGCAAGTTTCGAACGCGGCGCGCACTTGCTGCTCGTCGGTCACATCGCAGGCGACCGACCTCACAATGTCCCGGCCATGGGCTTTCACGAGATCGGCATCCGCACTTGCCAGACTCTCCACGTCCCGATCAGCGATCAGCACACACGCTCCCTCGGCAAGCAGCCGCCTCGCCGTCGCAAGACCGATTCCGCCCGCCCCTCCCGTAATCAGCGCGATTCTTCCCGCCAAGGCGCGCGGCTTCGGCATGCGCCGCAGCTTCGCTTCCTCAAGGCCCCAATACTCGATTGCGAATGCCTCGGTCTCCGGCAATCCTAGGTATGTACCGATAGCTGTCGCACCACGCATGACGTTGATGGCATTGCCGTAAAATTCGCTCGCCAGTCGCGCCGTCGTCTTGTTGTCGGCAAAGGCAAATCGTCCCGCTCCGGGGAGCAACACAATCACCGGGTTGGGATCCCTCATGGCAGGATCTTCGCGCTTCGCGCAGCGTTCGTAGTATTTGACGTAATTCAGTCGGTACTCTTCGACAGCGCTTGCCAAATAATCAGCCTCGTCGATTCGAATGGGATCGAGGGCCAGCGGAGCGATCTTCGTACGAAGGAAATGATCAGGGCAGGAGGTCCCCATGGCCGCCAATGCCGCAAAATCATGCGATCCGACAAACTCGAGCGTTTCGGCATCATCCGCGAAATGCCCGACCTTCGCGCTCGCGCCGGCCATGATGCCGCGCAGACGAGGCATGAGGGAGGCAACTAGTTGTGAGCGCTTCTCCGCTGGCTGAATTGCGACCTTTGCTCCGCCGAAGGCCGGTTTTTTATTCAGAGCCTGATTCAGGTACAACGCGGCGCGGGTGATCAAATCGATCGTATTGTCGTAGCAGGACTTGGAGGTGTCTCCCCAGCAAATGATCCCGTGACCCGCGAGCATGATGCCTCGAAACTTTGATCTCGATCGAATGTATTCTTTTAGGCGAATGCCTAAATCGAATCCGGGACGTTGCCAGCCGATCCACCCCACGGCGTCACCATAAATCGCCTGGGTTGCCTGTTCGCCATTCGAAGAGGCCGCCAATGCAATGATCGCATCGGGATGAACATGATCAATGTGAGCGAATGGCAGGAGTGCATGCAGGGGCGTATCGATGGACGCCGCGCGCGGATTCAAGTTGAAGGTGCAATGCGGCAGAAAATCCACCATCTCGTCTTCATACTGCACACCTCGATATAGCCGCTGCAGCTGCAAGAATTTATCGATATACAGGGTCGAGAATCCCTCGAGTTTCATGGACCCGAGATCGCCACCCGAGCCCTTCACATAAAGAACGTCCACCAATTCGCCCGTCAGCGGATCTCGTTCGCGCAGTTTCGCCGAGGTGTTGCCCCCGCCAAAATTCGTCACCGTCAGGTCCGAGCCCAATAGATTGGATCGATAAAGCAGCAGACCCGCGGCGCTCAAATCCGCCGCGGCGGCCGCGGACCAGCGATTCGCGGGGATCGAAAAGGTAAGCGTGGGGTTCGCGGTCATTGGGTGGTCCCGTTGATGAATAAAGCCAGATTCGCGCGCCCGATGATACGAATTCACATTGCAATAAACAATCAAAATCGGTACAAAGTAATCATAATTAATCATTCGGAATGCTGATGGCGGACGGTTGGGTCATTATTCTCGACATTGGCAAGTCGTTCTCCAAGGCAAGCCTTTGGGATGAAGCAGGACATTGCATCGCGCAACGCACGCGTGCCAACCCACGTATGGAATCGGCGGGTCGCTTAACGCTTGATTTCGTGGGCATCGAAGACTGGCTTCGAGAAGCTCTGCGGGAATTCGCAACTATGGGCCCTGTCTCCGCCATTGTGCCGGTCGCGCATGGCGCGGCGATGACCTTGCTCCGCAAGGGTCGTCTTCTTGAGGCACCGCTGGATTACGAATGGGCTGGCGTTGCGGCTCAACGAGCCGCGTACGACCGGCAGCGCGATCCTTTTGTCGCCACAGGCTCGCCCTCGCTCCCCGCTGGGCTCAATTTGGGAATGCAATTGCATTGGCTCGAATCGACGGGATCTGCCGGCGCGCTCACGGGACAAATTGTTCCCTGGGCTCAGTACTGGGCCTGGGTGCTATCCGGTGTTGCCTGCGCGGAAGTGACGAGTTTGGGATGCCATACCGATCTGTGGCGGCCTTACGATCACGCCCCTTCCGAACTCGCAGGGCGCCGAGGGTGGGCGGAGCGCTTCGCTCCGGTGACGAGCGCCGGCGCCGTGCTCGGCGCGCTGCAACCTGCTTGGGTCGATGCAACCGGACTGTCGCGAAACGTGGAGGTGTACTGCGGCCTGCACGACTCGAACGCCGCGCTACTGAACGCAAGAAGTCATCCGGAGCTGAAAGGCCAAGACGCCACGATACTATCGACCGGCACCTGGTTCGTGGCAATGCGCACGCCGGTCAGCAAATCAGGTCCTGCGGCGATTGAACTGCCGGAAGCGCGCGATTGCCTGGTGAATGTCGATATGGCCGGTACGCCGATACCGTCTGCCAGGTTTATGGGGGGCCGGGAAATCGAACTTCTGGCCGGCACCGATGCGCCTCTCCAAAGCGACGCCGGAGAGTCCGCGGCCATCAAAGCCGTTGAAAGCGGCGATATGTTTCTTCCCTCCTACATCCCCGGCGTTGGACCTTATCCAAACGCCCCCCTGCGCAAGATTTCGCCAATTCCCGCGCGTGACGACGCGCTGGTCAAGGCTCACCTCTACGCGGCGCTGCTCGCAGATGCTTCGCTCGACCTCATCGGCAGCTGCGATACCGTCGTCGTGGATGGAAGATTTTCCAGGGCGCCAATCTTCGTGAGGGCTCTCGCCAATTTGCGTACCAAGACGCGCGTCATGGTCAGCCCGGATGAGCAAGGAGTCGCGCGCGGCGCGCTTCAGTTGGTGAGCCAAGGACGTCGCGATCCTTTGAAAACGATTTCTCCCCTGCCGGTCGACATGTCGGCTTACCGTGCACGCTGGCGCGACGCAGCGGAGCACATGAACTAATCGAATGCTTGCCAACCCTCTGCTCGGCGTTTTCTTTCACTGGTTGGGCGGACTCGCCAGCGCCAGCTTTTATGTCCCGTACAGACGCGTGCGCCGCTGGTCCTGGGAAATCTTTTGGCTCGTCGGCGGCACATTCAGCTGGATCATTGCGCCGTGGCTGTTCGCGCTGTTTCGTACGGAACACTTGTTTGAGGTTCTGCGAGAAACATCGTCCGACACCCTCCTATGGTGCTGGTTCTGGGGAGCCCTGTGGGGTTTTGGCGGACTCACCTTTGGTCTGACCATGCGTTATCTCGGAATGTCTCTCGGCATGGCGACCGTGCTCGGACTCACCATGGTCATCGGCACCATCGCGCCGCCGATCTTCCACGCAAGCATCGCAGCCTTGGTCGATACCCGCGGCGGCATCGTCACATTCGTCGGGATTGCGCTGGCACTGCTGGGCGTCATCGTCGTCGGCAAAGCCGGACGAATCAAAGAGCGGGAGCTCACGCCGGAGCAGGCGCGCGCCACGATCGCCGAATTTAACTTCAAGCGTGGCGTCTTGGTCGCCGTTTTCTCCGGAGTCATGAGCAGCTGTTTCGCTTTTGGATTGGACGCGGGAGCGCCAATTCGCGCCCTCACCTTGGCGAAGGGGACTTCGATCTTGAGTCAAGGTCTACCGGTGCTTTGTGTCGTATTGGCCGGAGGTTTCACGACCAACTTCATCTGGTGTTTGATTCTCATCATCAAGAATGGCACTGCACGGGAACTGGTGGGTGGCAGCGGGCCCTCACCTGATGCGGATGGCAGTCCGCCACCGCTGCTACGCAACTACGCGTTTTCCGCCCTCGGCGGCACGGCGTGGTATTTCCAGTTCTTCTTCTACACCATGGGCGAGAGCCAAATGGGTCGTTTTGCATTTTCGAGCTGGACCCTGCATATGGCCAGCATCATCATTTTCGCCACCATTTGGGGATTTCTGCTGCATGAATGGGCCGGCTCCAGGCGGCGCACAAAACGAATCGTCTGGCAGGGAGTCGCGCTGCTCGTCATTGCCACTGTGGTGATCGGCTTGGGCAACTATTTAAGTCGAGGCTGAACGCTACCGGTTCGCGGTCAGATTTTTGCTCTCGACTTTCCAATCCCGATCCTTGCACAGACCGCAATCAGGGCCCACAAAGAGCTTCGCTGCCTGAGCGTCACCCTTTAGCTGCCAGTCGAGCCATTTCACGGCCACGGACGCTTCGCGTCCTCCATTGGGTTCCAGGAAGGTTCCGCCATGGCCGACATCGAGGTTGGCGACAAATACCGGCACGGAAGTGATGCGTTTGAAATCATCCATGCCATTGGCGTAGGCAATGTCGCTTGGGCCGCCGAGAATGTAGATGATCGAGGTATGCAACTTTTGCAGTGCCGCCTTGGTAATCGTTATGCCGGGAATGGGATTGGCGTCGGCGAAAATTCCGCTGCTGTGGATGAGGACGGTACGCACGCGAGGATCGGCCGCCACTTCAAGCGCCTGTAAGCCGCCGCAGCTCCAACCCGAGACGGCAATCCACTTCGGATTGATGCGGCCGTAATAGGGACTTCCTTTGCGCTGATTCTCCGCCAGCGCCCAATCAATGCCCTCCGTGAGCAATGCAGCTTTGGTGGCCGGCGGCGGTATGTGCAGCGGTCTGCCATCTGCGCCCAGCGCCGGTGGCCCGGGCGGTGTGTCGCCGGCGGGTTTCGGCGGCGCTCCCGGTCCGCTTTGAATCGTTCCACTGGCGATCGCTAGATAGCCGTGCGAGGCAATTTCGGCCAGATGAAACCGACCGCCGGCTCCATCGGCTGCGCAACCGCCGTTGCCCCAGGCGAGCACGCCCAATTTTTCGTTGCCGAGCTTGCTCAAATCCGCCGGGCGATAGATCACGTGGTTGGGTAGAGAATCGACCATTTCCTTGAGCGCGGGGTACCTGCCCGTGCCGACGGTGTCCGGCTTCTTATTGAATGCGTCTACCTCCGCCCGCATTTTGGCGAAATCAAAAGTCGGAGCGGCCGGCGCCTGCGCGTGGGCGACCTGTAGACCCAAGATCAATACACAAGCGGCGCTCAATCTTAGCGTGGTAATTTTCATAATCCCCCCGTTAGCCAGCAGCCCAGCATGAGCGTGGATCGAGCCCTTGAGAATTCACTTTTGCCGATAAGAGCTTTCGGCGCGGCCGAATCCTGCCGTGCGCCGCATCGAGCCCTGCTGGGGTTTCGAACATATAGAATTGCGGGCGACGCTACGGGGTCCAAAGCCCGCACAACTGTTGACGAGGTTCGCTCATGATCGACTCTGCTGACTCGCCGCTTTCATCCGCGCGGCGCGAGCTACTACGCGGCTCCGCCGCAACTCTGGCCGCCATTGGACTGGCAAGCGCCGGGCTCGGAGCGAGTCTCGCCGGGCCGGCAGCGGCGACTCGCAAGCGTTTCCCGCAAGGCTTCATCTGGGGCACAGCCACAGCCGGTCACCAAGTCGAGGGGAACGACGTCAACTCCGACACATGGTTCCTCGAGCAACTGCAGCCCTCACTGTTCGCAGAACACGTCGGCGACGCCAACAATAGCCTGGAACTCTGGCCGGTCGATCTCGACCTCGTACACTCGCTCAACCTCAATGCCTATCGATTTTCGCTCGAGTGGTCGAGAATTGAGCCCGAGCCTGGTCAATTTTCGTTGGCAATCCTTGATCATTATCTGCGCATGATCGAGGGCTGCCGCGCACGCGGACTGCAGCCAATCGTCACCTTCAATCACTTCTCGACGCCGCGCTGGTTTGGCGGGCGCGGCGGGTGGACCAACGCAGAATCACCGGCACTGTTCGAACGCTTCTGCGAGCGCGCCGCGCGGCACTTGGCCAGGGCTATCGGCCACGCTACGACGCTCAACGAACCAAACCTCTTGCGCTTGCTGGGCTGGCTCAACCTGCCGCCCGCCATGCAGGACCTGCAGCGCGCCATGTTGGATAAGGCAGCCAAAACGCTCGGCGTGGCGAAATTCACCGCCGGCAATGCCGCGAATAGCGAAGACATCGATGCGATACAGACCAATTTGTTGGAGGGACATCGGCGCGGAAGGCAGGCGATCAAGGCGGCTCGGCCCGAATTGCCGGTGGGCGTCAGTCTCGCCGTAATGGATGACCAGGCCGTTGGCGCGCACAGCCGGCGCGATGAAAAGCGGACGCAAGTCTATGGCGCTTGGCTAGAAGCCGTGAAAGGAGACGACTTTGTCGGCGTGCAGAACTACGAGCGCGCACAATACGACGAGCAAGGCGCGGTGCCGGCGCCACACGGCGTTCCCCTCGACGGCATGGGTCGCGAGATTTATCCGCCATCACTGGCGAACGCAGTGCGCTATGTGCACGAGCAGACTTCCCGCCCCATCCTCATCACGGAACATGGACTGGTCACTGACGATGATACGCAGCGCGCCGCCTTCATCCCCGCCGCGCTCTCGCATCTTGCCGACGTGATGGCGGCGGGTGTTCCCGTGCTTGGCTATGTCCACTGGACGCTGATGGACAACTTTGAATGGATCTTCGGCTACAAGCCGCATTTCGGCCTGTGTTCGGTTGATCGGCAGAGCTTCAAGCGCCAACCTAAGCCAAGCGCCGCCGTGCTCGCCGCCATTGCTCGCTCAAACACGGTGGGGTGAAGCCATTTCAAGATTCGGTCCGGCCGAATGCTTGCATCCGCAATACCGAATTCCCAGCGGTATGCACCTCCCCTAGCCTTGCCAAGCGCTGGCTATGATCAGAACTCTGGTAGGGGGAGAAGACATGAGAAAAGTAATTCCGGTTGGGCTGGCATGCGTGTGTTTGCTCGTGGTTACCACCGCCGGTGCGCAGCAGCCACCGACGCCGGCGATGCCGTACGCGTCTCGGCAGGTGATACCGCTTTATGATGGGAAAGTTCCCGGCACCATTAATCCCGCACAACACGAGAGCACCATCGAAGTCCCGGGGCGAGGGATCCACATCCTACGCAATGTGACGCTGCCGACGTTAACGGTGTTTCCTGCAAAATCAGCCAATCGCACCAAGACCGCCGTCATCGTGGCGCCCGGGGGCGGCTTTCGCGTGCTCGCAATCGACGAGGAAGGCTATCCCGTCGCAGAGTGGTTTTCGCAGCATGGAATTACTGCCATCGTACTGAAGTATCGATTGGCATTCACGCCCGGCACCGACCAGGAATTCGCGCCGAATCTTTTGGCGCCACCCGTCCCTCGTCCGGCGGATGGCGCAGCGCGTCCGGGCGTTCCCCCGCCAAATGCCCTTCCCGACGAAGCGCAGAAGAACGGCATTGCTGACGGGATACAGGCCCTCAAAGTGGTGCGCGCCAATGCGGCAAAATGGGGAATCGATGCGGACAAAATCGTGTTCGTTGGCTTCTCCGCCGGCGGCGTAGTCACCTGCGGAACGATGCTGGCCGACAATCCCGCCGATCGGCCCAATTTTGTCGCACCCATCTATGGTGCGCCGTTCGGCGCCATGCCCAACATCCCCGCGGGGACCCCGCCCGCCTTCATCGCCGTGGCTGAAGACGATCCGCTCGCCGCCGTACCGGTGTTGAAATTCTTCGACGCATTGCGCGCTGCGAAGTTGACGCCTGAACTGCACGTGTTCCGCTCAGGTAAGCACGGGTTTTCGATGTCGCAGAGAGGCACGAGTGACCATTGGATCGACGAACTCTACTGGTGGATGGAATCCTACGGGCTGACACATACCGATCGGTAACGTTCGCCGGTGGCTGTCATAATGCAAGGCCTATGCCGCACTGACGCCGACTGTGCTCAGGGAGTTATTGTGGTCAAACGACTATGCAAGTTGGCGCTTCTCGGCACTGTTGTCTTGGGAGTTCCGATTGCGGCTCTAGCGCAAGCGCCGCTGCCCGTCGCCCAGATGACTGATTCTCCTTGCCCGCCTCCCCCGCCTCGAGCACCTCAAGAAATGCTCACCGCCATGCTTAAGCCCGGCGCCAAACCTCTACCCATACCTTCGCAAGGAGATGAGAAGCTGCAGGAGTATCTCAAGAAGCACGCAGAGGACCTGCTCCGGGACTATGCGGATCTCTGCCATTACAAATCTGACAATGCAGCCATTCCGCAAGGCGCGCATCCAAAGACAGTCTTCATGGGTGACTCCATCACCGAAGCATGGGGCGTCGGTGATCCTTCGTTATTCAGTCTCGGCGTGATAGATCGCGGCATCAGCGGGCAGACCAGTCCGCAGATGCTCGTGCGTTTCCACCAGGATGTCGTGGCGTTGCATCCTCAAGCTGTACACATCATGGCCGGTACGAACGATGTGGCCGGGAATACCGGTCCAAGCAGTCCCGATGACTTCAAGAACAACATTCGCGCCATGGTCGATCTCGCGAAGACAAACCACATTCAAGTTGTACTGGCGAGCATCCTGCCGGCTGAACGGTTTCCGTGGCGGCCTGATATTCAGCCGGTCGAGCAGATCCGACAACTTAATGCATGGCTACGGCAATTTGCGGGCGAGCATAAGCTGATATACGCCGACTACTACTCGGCGTTGACGACAACGTCGGGGGCCTTTCGTCCGGAGCTGAGTAACGACGGCGTGCACCCCAATTCCGATGGTTACGCGGCGATGCGGCCTATTGCTGAGGCGGCGCTGCGCAAGGCGACCCACCGTTCTCCCTAGTCAATGCCGTGGATGCGTAGGTTGATCAGTTGGTCGAGGGTCAGGTTTTGTATGCCTTTTGAGCGCAGTCCCTCGATGTACTCCGGCGTCACTCCGTGGATACGCAACGCAATCAGCTGATCGGGAGGCGCGTGCGGGAAACCCAGGTGGCTGATCTCCCCCGCAAATTCGGGAGAGACGCCGTGAATACGAAACGCGATGAGCTTGTCCGGGTCGGCTGTGTCGATGCCCGCGGAACGTAGGTCGCGGATAAATTCGGGCGAAACGCCATGAATCCTAAACGCGATGAGTTTCTCCTCGTCGCTCATTTTTAGTCCTGCGCTCTGCAATTCCTTCACGAAATCCGGCGTTACCCCGTGAATGCGGAACGCGATCAGCCTGCCCGCGTCGGCCGCTTCGAGACCGGCGGCGCGCAGATCATGTACAAACTGCGGCGTAACACCGTGAATTCGAAACGCCAGCAACTTGCCGGCATCCAGGCCGCGCACGGCCGCAGCCTTCATCTCACGCGCAAAATCGAAACTGACATCGAATATCGACGCTGAAAACAGTTCTCTATCGTCGAAGTCAAAGCCCAGCTTCGCCATTTCAGCGCGGTATTGCGGGTTGGCCTGGAATGTGAACAATCCGGCGCCGCGCTGATCTTGAACGAATCCTTTGCAATCGATGGTTCCAGCGTCGCGCGCAATGGCAAAGCTCACATCGTGCTTCGTAGCAGCTGTCCAGTCGAGACCGTGCAAATCCGCCAGTTTCCAGGTTGAGGACGTGCTGAAGTGATCATCCCCCTGCGAGCTTTGCAGCGAAAACTGGACACTGGCCGGTTGATCACTCGGGCCCAGGCTCCAACTTCCATTTTGGACCGCGCCGAAGGCGACGGGGGGCAGCAATGCCAGAACCGCGAGAACAGCTGCAATACGCATGAAAGGGATGCCTCTTATGAACTCGGATGCCTGTTATGAAATATCGGCCATTTTCAGTGCAATCAGCTGCCGCAGAGTCAAGTCCTTGAAGCCGTGGCTGCGGATTGCCTGAACAAATTCCGGCGTGATTCCCTGAATCTTTGCCGCCAAGTAGTCACGCACGTGCAAATTGTTAAGACCCGCCGCGGCAAGTCCCTGAACGTACTCCGGCGTGACCTGGTGTATTTTCAAGGACACCAGTTCCGGGCTGTTGGCCTCGAGGCCAACAGCGCGCATCTCGCGAATGTAATCCGGAGTGACCCCATGAATTTTCAGGGCGATGATTTCATCGACTGTCAGATCCTTAAGGCCCGCGGATTGCAAGCCTTCGATGTACGAACCGCGTTGCTCGGTGGCGGCATCTTGAGAGGCGGACTCCTTGGGGCGATGCGCCGTTGCAGCGGGCTCCTCGAGCCGGGCAAGATGCATATGCACCGCCATTCGCACGGGTTGCGCGAGGCGCACATGCGGCATCGACACAAGAGGAGAGAGTAGGTCAATGGCGTCCGGTTCCGGCGCAGCGGACGGGGAGCTTTGCAGCTGCGCAACCGTCGTTCCAGCGAGCAGGACCCCAGCGACGCATAGACCGCCTATGAGCGCCATCCCGGCCGCGGACATGCTGCGGGCAGCACGTTTGATTCCGAGCAACCTGCCAATGCGCGAGCTCAGAACCCCGCCGTTTGCGGCCATCGCCCACATTGATGCTGAGCGCGACTCCTCGAGTTGGGCCAGCGCGCGTGCATAGTCGTGCGCATTGCCGCATGCCTCTACCGCAACGTCGTCGCAGCAGTGTTCGCGTTCATTGCGAATCACTCGATTCACCCACCACACGGCAGGGTGGTAGAAAAACAGGGTTTCGGTCGCAATTTGAAAAGCGTTGACCAAGAGATCCCAGCGTTTGACGTGCGCCAGTTCGTGAGCAATGATCGCCTCGACTTGCCAGGGCGATAGGCCCGCGAGCGCCGAGAGCGGCAGCACCACCACCGGCCTCAGGCAACCGAATACGGCCGGCGACTCCGCAACTCTTGAGCATACGTAGCGCACTGCGCGGGCAACGCCCAGTCGCCGCTGCAACGCGAGACAAGTCTTGAGCAAGTCGCCCGCAATGGGCTCTGCACGTTGCCGACGCAGGCGCATCAACAGCATCCACCCGCCAAGAGTACGCAGCGAGAACATGTAAACACCTGCGAACCAGGCAAGTACTGCATAACTCATCCAATCGATTGAAACCGCGTGTGCGGCAAGCGGGAACGGCAGCAAGTCTCGGACCGTTGCGGCGCTCAACGGCGCCGCTTCCAGGGTATTGCCGATCTCTGCGAATCCACCGATCGAGAACTGCCGGACCGATTCTGAAGACTGTTTCAAAATTGCGAAGGTAACGAAAGGAACAACCAACATAGCGATTAGCGCGCACACCCCACTGGCGTAGCGCGCTTGCGGGCTTCGTAGCCATGACAACATTGCGCATAGAACCAACGCCAGCACGGCTCCTTGCCATACAAAGTGGATCAAACACCAGCCCAACACTCGTATGATTTCAGGATTCGTCATTTGGTTTTCCTCTCGTGCTCGTCCAACAAGCGGCGAATTTCTTCGATCTCGGCGCGCGATGTCTTCTTTCCGGACAGCGCGTGCATCATCAATTGGCTCGCCGAGCCCGCGAAAGCGCGCTGCACCAAATCACTCACCAGCTGCCGCTTGGTACTCTCGGCCGGCAGCCGCGCTACGTACACATGAGCCCGGGCATCCTCATTGCGCACCACCATGCCCTTCGCCGTCATGATTTGCAGCAGCTTCAAAACGGTGGTGTAGCCGGTGGATCTCTGGCTATCCAAAACCTCATAGACCTCGCGAACCGTGGCGGGCCCTCGCTCCCAAAGCACGCGCAGGATCGCCAATTCCATGACGGTGGGCTTCGGAGTCGATGCTTTATCCATGAGCAAAGGTTACTACGAATAGATTCGTAGATGCAACGAAAACCTTCGTAGACCCGGGCGAATTCCCTTGGCGCTGCTCGGCGCCTACAACATTATGCAACGCTATCCTATCGACCCTGATCGCGTTTACGTCGGCGGATTCTCGGGAGGATCGCGGGTCGCGTTGCGAACCGCGTTGGCGTACCCGAACTTGTTTCGCGGTGCGCTGCTCAACGCAGGTAGCGATCCCATCGGGGATGGCGAGGAATTGGTGCCACCCGATGACTTATTTGCAAAATATCAAGGCACGTCTCGCTTGGTGTACCTCACGGGATCGGAAGACAACTGGAATATTCAGCATGATATGGTTAGCCGGGATTCTATGAAGTCTTGGTGCGTCTTCGGTACCGTCGTTGAGACCATGTCCAGAGTCGGTCATGAAGCTGCCGTGCCGTATTCTGTCGACCGCGCCATCACGGCGCTCGATCAGCGCCCGCCCGTCGATCCGGCCAAGCTTGCGTCGTGCAGGTCGCGCATCGCTAAGGAAATGGCGGCAGACTTACAGCGCGTTGCTGACCTTCTCGATCGAAATAAACCTCACGACGCTTGGCGAACATTGACAAAAGTCGACGTTCACTATGGCGGTCTAGCGGCGGCCGAAATCAGTCAATTGGAACAACGCATTGGCTTTCGACGCTGAACGCCCCGCTAGCGTGATTTCACCTTGGCGCGCGTAATAAACGGCAGCGTGATGGACGACGGATGCTGCGCATCGTGGTAAAGGGTGACCGTCGGTGCCGGCCTAATTTCCGGAGTGTCCCAGCCCGAGCCGCTGTCGAAGTTATTGATCGTGACCCGCAGTCGGTGCCCTCTGCGCACAAAGTTCGACAGCGGATAGAGTGCAAGTTCGAGCTTAACCGGAACGTTGGGCGCGAGATTAACCTGGTCGCTGCGCAGATTCGGATGCCAAGGGATGCCGCCATCGTCGAAGGGAGCTTCGCGAACGGCCCGATTTGATGCACGCAGAATGCCCTCCGTCATGAGCGTCGACACGCCGCGCTCATCCACCTCTTCCAAGTAGACAAAGAAATCTTGATTCGCCGCGGTAGAGGAGGCAAACAAGGTGAGTCGCGGATAGCCGGTGATTTCCGAGTCCTGCATCAGCGGCGCCGTGGTATAGGTCAATGACCTCGCGTCGAGCTCGGCCATTTTGATAGGAATCAGCCCAGGATTTTCGAAGTTCGGTATTCCCCAGAAAAAGCGTGTCGGCAATGCCGCGGTGCTGGGCGTGTAGTCGACTAGGTAATCCTCTTTGCCGCTCGTCGATCCCGGCTCGCGAGCCTGCAGCGAAGCGCCGCCGCTGACTGGCGCGGTCAGAAAATAAATCATCGAAGTTTCATTCGGTAGTGGCCACTCATTGGCCGACTGCCACTCACGTCCGGGGGGCGCGCCGACGGTGTAATAACGAATTCGCGGACCTTCGCGTGCGCCGTTGCTGATGCCCTTCAACCAATAGTCATACCACTGAAGATACTCGGCGACGGCGTCGGTGAGGTCACTCTGATCCCACTCGCAGTGATACCAAGGTCCGATGATGAACTTCCGCTCAACGCCTGCCCCTTTTAGGGCTTCATACCAATTGAAGGTATGATCCAGCGTCAAGTCTCTCCAACCCGTGTACTGAAAGACCGGGATCTTGGATAGCCTGTAGTTCACCAGATAGTTCCACTCCTCCGCGACCGAGCGGGCGAATTCCGGTCGAGACCACGGCGAATCTCGGAACGGGCGCGCGGCCCGCTCTGCCATAAACCCGGCGAACCCAGAATCCCACGCCGCCTGATGTTCGGCAATCGCGGCTTTTCGAAGAGTTCCATCGCGATCCTCGTCCACCGGAGCCGCCGGATAGGTCACATCGAGTGCCTTCATGCTCCGATCGAGTTGTGCCAATAGATCGCGCGTCACCCCATTGACTCGCGCCAGCCCGTAGGCGTCAAAGGGCGCACCGGTGGGCGCGATGGCTTTCAAATGAGGCGGGGCCGCAGACGCTGCCATAAATTGTGTCTTGCCGACGTAGGAACAGCCGCCCATGCCGATGCTGCCATCACTAAAGGGTTGCAGCGCCAGCCACTCGACCACGTCATACAAATCCCAGCGATTGGCCTCGCTTTCCATCCCGCTCCCATAGACGGTACCGAACGACGCGCCACGGCCTCGAAGATCCAAGCTCGCAATCACATAGCCGTGTTTCATGATTTCGGCAAAGATGTTGCGGTGCGTGCCGCGGGCCGCCAGGAAGGTGAGAATTTCGTTGTTGTTCTCGCTCGAGCGGTGATAAGGGGTCGCCACCAGGATGACGGGCAGCTTCGTGTCGACGGGCTTTCCTCCCACAGCGGGACGATAGATATCGATCGCGAGCCGAGTGCCGTCGCGAACCGTCACGTATTGAGAGGTGCGGACCGACTCTAGGTAAAGTTGCGATGTCGCCGCTGCGCCGCCAGCGGGCGGTGTCGCCGCGCAAGCCATTGACCACGCGCATTCCAATGCGAGGCCGGCAGCCAGGCAAAGCAAGCCTGGCAGAAAACTCCCGGCGGCGCGCCTAGACGGAATCCAAATTAACTTCACGCTCTGCGATCCTCCAATTTAATCGGGTACCCGGTATGTATGCCACTGACCATCCGCACCCATCAATACCCAGCCGCCAGGCCGAGTGCTCACCTCGAGCAATGCCGCGGTCTCCGCATCTGGCATGCCGTCATAGAGCGCCGGGCGATATTTCATCTGGAACGCGCTTAAGGACAAGCGCGTAACTTCGTCGAGCTGACCGTTTTGCGAGACGTCAAAGCCATGCGCCCTGAGGTGCTGCTGAAACCACAGCACTACAGGGAGTTCTTGCGCGTAATGCGCGCGGGCAGCGGCCACGGACTCAGGCTCCGGCCAGACGATTAGTCCCGCCAGCGCAAGTTGGTACCAGGGGAAACGCGGTCCCGGATCCTGTTTGGTCAACGGCTGAATATCGCTGTGTCCGAGCACTCGATCCGGCCGCACGCCATGACGGCGCTCGACGTCCCGCACCAGTTCGATCACTCGCTTGATCTGCTGCTCAGGGTATTCCGCGTAGGCGGCACGGGGATTGCCGCCGTTACCCAGGTTAACTATTTCGATGCCGATCGAATTCGAATTGAGATGCGTATAGCCCTGCCAGAAGCTGGCTCCCGCATGCCATGCCCGCTGATTCTCATCGACGAGACGATAAATTGTCGGAGGCTGATCGTTCACGAGATAGTGACTGCTTACTTCTTCTTTTGTCAGCCGCTGCAATGAACGCGCAAAGTCGATTTCCGTGTAATGCAGCACAATAAACTGCACTCGGCTATCTTGGCTAATCGCGTGATAGCGCGTGTCGACTGTCGGCTGAGCGGTACATCCCACCATCGCCGCAACGATAGACCAGAGCGCGATCCCTCGCCAACCCGCGAAACATTTGCCACGGCCGGGCACGCGGAAATTCCTCACGTGGCGTGGAGGGCCCTTCTCTATGTCGGCGCTCACCGACACAGTCTCTCGCCAAACCCCCCGCTTGGCTTTCTCTCGCATTCAGCTAATATTGGTGTTGTCAAACTAACTCGGGAGTTCTTCACCAGACCCATGAGCCACAACTCTTCTTCGACTTCTTCCGTCTCACGATTCACCCTGAAACTCAAACCCGGTACGCGAAAATCTCCCAGGGAGATTAAGACGTCACCACCACCCCGACCGCAAAGCAAATTGAGTCAAAAGCCAGGCGCTGCATGGTCAGACGAGCTTAAACAGTATTCCTGAGATCAAGCGCGGCCACTGCCACCAATAGCGGATGGCCGGCCAGTTGTGCCCGTAATCGCGACGCGGGATAGTTTCTATCCGCTTGGCGCAACGCGATGGCGCGCCCCGTAGATAATGCGCGTAAATAGCAATATTGGGAACGAGCCTTCGCCTGGTGGCGCCAGCCGCTAGGGCGCCAATGTCGCAGTACGCCTTCCCGCAAACCGTAGCCGCGTCACGTTTTTCGAGGGGTCGCTGCCGTATTGTTCGACCATGTGCCAGCGCTACGCATTGCCCGACCAAGCCACCGTCGAGCGCGAATTCTTGCCTTCGCGTGCCTGGTGGAGCTTTGCTGCAAAATACAACGTGGTCCCCGAACAATACGTGCCGGCGATTCGCCGCGACGAAGGCGAATCCGAAGCCGTCATGATCCGCTGGGGGCTGATACCCTCATCCGCGGAAGGTCGCGCCGGCGAATCGCCCTTGACCATAGACGCGGACGCGATAATGGCATCACCGATATTCCGCAGTCCCTGGCTCGAAGGTCAACGCTGCATTTTGCCCATGTCTGGATTCTATGTGTGGCAACTTACTAACCGACGCTACCGGCAACCTCACTTTATTCGCTTGCTCGAACGCTCGGTGTTTGGTGTAGCGGCCATTTGGGACCGATCCGTCTCCGAGGAAGACGATGTGATCGAAAGCTGCTCTATAGTTTGCGTCACACCGAATGACCTGATCGTCAGCGTCGCCAACACCGATGGGCACATGCCTGCCATCTTGCGACGCAAGGATTATCAGACGTGGCTGCGAGGAACCCCCGTTGCGGCAATGGCAACCTTGAATCCCTATAACAAGAATGGCATGCAAGCGTTGCCGGTCAGTCCCCGCATCAATTCCACGACAGCTGACGATCCTGCCTTAATCCAACGAGCCGAATTCGCCTAAGTTCCCGCGACGCATTAAAATCAGCTGCGCACTCAGCTGCGCACTCAGCTGCGCACTCAGCTGCGGACGCCCTAGCGGAAACTTGGAAAAACTAAGCACGCACGGAGAGAGATATGATCGGCTACGCCACCCTTGGAACAAACAATCTTGCGCGTACGCAAGCCTTCTACGATGCCTTGTTGGCTGAAATTGGCGCAAAACGCCTGATGGAATTGCCGCATGGATTCACCATGTATGGCGCCAGAATGGATCGCCCGGCACTGGCGATCACCCCACCTTACGACGGAAAGGAGGCGAAACCTGGCAATGGCAACATGCTGGCTCTCGTTCTCAACGAAAGGGCAAAGGTGGATGCACTTTACAAGAAAGCCTTGCAACTCGGCGGATCGGATGAGGGCGCGCCTGGTGTTCGCGGCGAAGAAGGCCCGCAGGCATTCTACGCCGCCTATTTCCGAGATCCCGAAGGGAACAAACTATGCGCCTATCGCGTCGGTCCGGCTTAATCATACGAAGATAGCGAGGCAACCGAAGCGCGCCACGGCCGCCTACGGAGTCGGGGATTGCAGCGAACGGGCGATCACCTGCTCGTATGTGCGCTGCGGGGGTTGGTTTTCTCGTCAGGCGCGCCCACTCAGACGTTCGGCAGTGATCATCGCCAAAAATCCGCCCGCGCAATAATTGAGTAGCCTCAAACGTACCGCTTCCAAATCCTTCGCGCGACAAAGACCTTCGGATAGCCGGTCGACCCGCTCGGTGCCGGACAGCGCCAACATCATGGAGCCGGCGAGGAAGTTATAGGCCCAATAAAGCTCCTTCTTTGGGCTGCCCGGAAGGGCCCTCTGCAAAATATCAATCAGCTCGTGCACGTTGTCGTCGAAGTAGCGATGAATAATTTCGCCGCCCCACGGCGTATTGTCGAGCTGCGCGACCAAGCCGAAATAGCTCTTCCATCCAATATCGCCATGCAACGATAAGTCGATCATCGGGTTGATGAATGCGGCCACGGCACCCTCCACGGTGACCGCACCGCTGTTGGCCAGATAGGCGCGCAGCGATTCGCGGCGCGCCAAGACCAACGGCCGGGCGCGACGCTCGAACACGCCATCGAATAAGCTGGATTTGTTCTTGAAGTGATAATAGATGAGTGCGACATCGACATTGGCGGCGTCCGCAACCTGTCGAGTGGTCACCCCGTAAAAACCTCGCTCGGCAAACAACGATTCGGCGGCGTCGAGTAGCCGACCGCGTGCCTTCACCCCATCGTCAGATTGCTTCGGGCGGCCACGCCCCGACTTCTTGCGGCTTTTCCCGGGCGCTTTATGGTCGAGTTTGGTCACAGTTCGCTCTGTTCATTGTTCGACGTGTCCCCTTCGGAGCGCTCGCTTCGACGAACGCCTCGAAACGCTATTGTGACACTCCAGCCTCGCACCGAAGCCGTTTTGCGCTAGCAATTTTAACAACCGCTGAATAATTGCTATCCGCCACCTATTGTTAAGTGCCGGGGAATGCCGGGACAGTCGCGCCCGGCTGGCCCGGCGTGATCTAGGCCTTGCGACAAAAGGCGTGAATTGCCGCTGATATTCAAGGACGACGGCCTGGAGGTCGTGCGCTCACATCAAAATATTCTCAGGTATCGGAAGTCCCGGGTTTCTTGACAAGGCTGAGGGTCTGGCTTAATTTCAACGTTCGCTGAAATTAAAAGAGAGCTGTTCTACGGCTCCCGCTTTTTGGGGTCCAAATCAGGGGGGTTATATGACTTCATTTCGCTTTACGTTGGCGGCACTCACGAGTACCGCGGCCTCACTCTTCGCGTCCTTGGCGGCAGCGCAAACCGTCGCTCCCGCAACCAGCGGCTCTAGCACAGAGCTTGCTGAAGTCATTGTCACGGCGACCCGCCGCTCCGAATCCATCCAGAACGTGGCGAGCAGCGTCACCGCGTTGACTTCCAGCACCTTGGAGGACATCAAGGCGCGCGATTTAAACGACTTTGCGGGCTTTGTACCCGGTTTGAGCTTTGCCACGACCGGCCCCAGCACGAACCTGCTGGTGATTCGCGGCATTACCACCGGCTCGCAGCTGAGCAGCGCGACCGGCGTGTACCTAGATGACATTCCCTTGGGCGCCAGCACTTCGAACGGCGTTGGTTACCAGAGTTTGAACATCAACGCGTTCGACCTGAATCGCATCGAAGTGCTGAACGGTCCGCAGGGCACGCTCTACGGCGCAACATCTTTGGGCGGCACCATCAGGTACATTCCCAATGCACCGGATTTGAAATCCTTCGACCTCGATGCCGGCGTGGAAGTGTCCTCTACCGAGCATGGTCATATCAATCACGCCTATACCGGCATGGTCAACATGCCCATTGCCGATGTCGCCGCAGTTCGGATCGACGGCTATCAGGTGTACGACTCAGGCTATGCCAAGGATCCGATCTACGGGCGAGATAACCAGGGATGGGCGCGATCGGAAGGCGGTCGAGTCGCGTTGTTGCTCGATCCGACGGATGATCTCGATATCCAACTGCGCGCGTCGACTCAGCACATTCCCAGCGAAAGCGCGGATGTCGGATTTCGCGATCCCAAGACTCACGAGCCAATCTACGGCACCTACGAACAGGCCTACCCGACCTTTCAGCCCTCTGATTACAGCTTGACGCTGTACTCGGCCGCGATCAACTACAACACGCCGTGGGCCAAACTCAGCTCCATCACCGGTCTGCAAACCAATAACGGCACGAGCTACACGGATCAGAGCTTGACCTATGATGCGGCGCTCGCCGCCTTCGGCGCGGCCGGTAGTCCGTGGAGCCTGTACGTCGACACCACGACCAAGAAATTCACCCAGGAGTTTCGCGTCGCCTCGCACGAGAACACGGTCTTCCAGTGGCTGGCGGGCGCCTTCTTGAGCAACGAGAAGACCAGCGAGATTGTCGATCTGTTTGACACCGCAAATCCAGGCGGTACTTTTTTTGGGCTCTCGCCCTTCACGAGTTTCCTGCCGAGCACCTACCGCGAGTACGCCGCCTATGCGGACGGCACGATCTATTTCACCAAGCAACTGGAATTGGGACTGGGGGTGCGGTACAGCCGGCAAAAGCAGGCCTACGAAGAAACTGTGAGCGGCTTGCTCGCAACCGGCTCGGCTGCGGTTTTGACGCCGCCGGTGGCGACCTCGGATCAAAGCGTGATGACTTACTTGATCAATCCTAAATTTCATATCACCGACGATGTAATGGTGTACGCCCGCGCGGCCAGCGGCTTCCGTCCCGGCGGCCCGAATTTCGTGTTATCGCCCGGTCTCGGCAATCCCACCTACGCTCCTGACCGGCTGTGGAGCTATGAGCTGGGTGAAAAAGCCACCTTCCTCGACAAACGCGCGACGCTGAACTTCGATGTCTATGACATCTTGTGGAAGGACATCCAGGTCACGGTGAACGTCGGCGGCGTCAACCAGCTCGAGAATGCCGGTACGGCGCGGGTCACCGGCGCCGAAATGGCATTCAACTATCGAGTCTTATCGGCACTGACCCTCGGCGGTTCGGCTGCGTATACCGATGCGCGCCTTACTTCCACGCCGGCCGTAATCGACGTGACCACGCCCGGCGTTCGCCTGCCCTTATCGCCGCGCTTTAACTTCGCGCTGCTCGGTACATATGATGTGGATCTGCCCGCCGGTTACACAGGCTCGATCAATGTCACGGACCGTTGGATCGGCGAGCGCAATGCTGGGTTCGGAACGCCGATCAGTCAGCAGTACACCTTAGCCTCTTACAACATCACGGACTTGAACTTTTCGGTGCGCTCGTCGTATCACTTGGAATACGGCCTGTTCCTGCGCAACGTGTTCGACAAGGCAGGCGAGGTATCAGCCAACATAGCAGCCAACGAGTACAACCCGGCCGCGCCTGTGCCGGTGTTTCTGGCGCAACCCCGTACGGTGGGCCTGTCGATCAATTACAAATACAATTGATCTCATGGAGTTTTGCAGCGTCGCGACGGCGAACGGCCGGGTCCAAGGACTGATCAGTTCGGGGATCCGGCAGTTCAAAGGCGTGCCCTACGCCGCGTCGACCTCCGGCGCGAACCGCTTTCAGAGGCCTAAGCCTGCGAAACCGTGGACGGAAGTGCGCGATTGCTTTGGCTATGCCGAAGTCTCGCCGCAGGTTCCCTACGATGCTGATCACGAGTATGCGCGGCTGATCCAGTTCGATTTGAACGTTGCCTTCGGTGGAATGGAAGAGGACTGTCTGCATCTGAACATTTGGACACCGGGACTCGGCCGTGAGGATAAGCGCGCGGTGCTGTTTTGCATTCACGGCGGCGGCTTCGCGATCTGCTCGGGCAATCATCCCATGTACGACGGTGCCAAGCTCGCGCGCTGGGGCGATGTCGTCGTGGTCAGCGTAACGCACCGTTTATCGAGCTTTGGGTATTTGAATCTCGCGGATCTTGACCCCTCGGGCCCTTGGGCCGACGCCAGCGCCGCCGGCATGTTGGACCTCGTTGCGGCCCTCGAATGGGTGCGCGATAACATCGAGAACTTTGGCGGCGATCCTGGCTGTGTCACGATCTTTGGACAATCGGGCGGGGGCTGGAAGGTGAGCACGCTACTGGCAATGCCGGCAGCGCAGAATCTATTCCACAAGGCGGCGATTCAGAGCGGCTCACTCGTGTCGCATATGCCCCGGCAGGTGGCGGCACAGGTTGCGCACGCCTTCATCGGCAAGCTTGGCCTGACGCCCGCGACGCTCAATCGAATTAGAGACTTGCCGTGGACGCAACTTCTGGCAGCGCAAACCGCCGTTGGCGCGCCGGCATTCGCGCCCATCGTCGACGGCACCCACATTCCCGGGCATCCCTTGGACGCTCAAGTCTCAGCATTGTCGGACCAGGTCCCGCTGATCATTTCCACGACGCTGGATGATGCGGGCCTATTCTTTGATCGATTCGCCATGACTGAACAGGAACTCAACGATACCCTGTCGGCGAGCTACGGCGACAAGGCAAGGTTGTTGGGAAAGACCTATCGCGAGCACTTTCCATCCAAGTCGCCTTTCCTTCTGTATTCGCAGATCATTACCGACGCCGGCTTCCGGCGTTTCGCCCATGCACAGGCCGAAGCGAAGGCCGCGCGTCAGGCAGCGGTCTATACCTATCTATGGGAATGGACCTGTCCTGCCTTCGACGGAAAGTTCGGCGCCGTACATGCCATGGATGTCGCTGCCTCGATGCACAATGAGCGCGACGCTATTCTGGGCAGCGGCTCCGCCGATGCGCATCGCATGTGCGAAGACTTGGCGTCGGCGCTTCTCGCCTTTGCCAAGACAGGCGATCCAAGCAACTCGCGCATCCTTAAGTGGCCGCGCTTCGATGCATCGCAACGTTCGACGCTGGTGTTTGACCGCGATACGCGGGTGGAGCGCGATCCCCACAGCGGACTGCGCGAGCTATGGCTGGACATGCCGCCGGCCGCCAGTGTTCTAGGCTAAAGCCGTGGCGCACGGCCTACAAACATGACGGTGGAGCTGCGCGGCAAATCGGTGTTGATCACCGGCGCGGATCGCGGCATCGGCAAAGGCATAGCGCTGGCCTTCGCAAACGCCGGCGCGCGCATCGCGGCGCATGGACTCGTCGAACCCGGCATGGCATTGGAGCTGCTGGCGCAATTGCAGGCGGCGGGCAGCGCCCAAGTCAGTTACTTTGGCGGCGATTTGCGCGACGTCAGCCAGATCGATGCCTTGATGGCAGAAGTATTCGCGTGGGGCCACCTCGATATACTCGTGAACAATGCCGGCATTCAGCACACCGCACCGATTGCGGATGTCACCACCGAGGTGTGGAACGAAATTCTCGCGGTCAATCTGTCCGCGGCGTTTCACACCATGCGGCACGCCCTGCCGCGGATGGCCGCAGCCCACTACGGCCGCGTGATCAACATCGCCTCCGTGCATGGTCTCGTGGCCTCCGTCAACAAGGCGCCGTACGTCGCAGCCAAGTTCGGCCTCGTCGGCCTGTCGAAAGTCGCGGCGCTCGAATATGCCAACATCGGCAGCGCCGAAAGCGGCGGTGTCACCGTCAATTGCATCTGCCCCGGCTGGGTGGATACGGCACTGCTGGCGCCGCAGGTTGCCGAGCGTCGTCAAAAGTTGGGTGTATCGACGAGAGAGGCCATCGAGGCGTTGCTGGCTGAAAAACAGCCCTCGCACCGGCTCTCCTCTGCTGCGGAAATTGCGCGCTTGGCGGTATGGCTTTGCGCCCCCGACGCGCACAACATCACGGGCACCGCCATTCCAGTGGACGGCGGGTGGACGGCGCAGTAGCAAGACCGGTTTAGGCCGTGTCCTCATCCTCTGTACTGCACTTTTTCAGTGCTACCTGTATCTGTTATTTCGTCGTCGCCTAAGTAGCATGGATGCGGCTGATTGGTGGGCGGCTGGAACAGGAAGATGACTCATGAGAATTGCCAGGCCATTGCTTCTAATTACGACGCCGCTGGGTCTACTGGACGGATTTTATGAATGCTACAAACTGGCCGGTGGACTGGTGTTTTTGATGGTGGCAATGGTCGGTGTCGTAGCCGTTGGATTCGGAACCGTGGTTGCGACCATTCGGCGCGAGGAACGCGAATCCAAAACGAGGTCTCTATGAAGCCATTAATCGTCTTGACTTTGCTCGCCATCGTCGCGAGCCTCGGAAAAGCGCTTTTTTCAATGTCATCAGGCCCTGAGCACGCGGCACGCGTGGTCCAAGCGCTGAGCTGGCGAATTGGATTGTCGGTGGCTTTATTCGTATCCGTACTACTCAGCTATCATTTCGGCTGGATCGCTCCGCATATTCTGCGTTGACGTCGGTGCTGGCGGCGAGTCCACCGCCGCCGTATTGTGTTGCGTGTGAATCTCTATAGGACCGTAACGCAGGAAATCAGCCGCATGATTAACGGCGGGTCGCTGTCGGCCGGTGATCAGTTACCGTCGGTTCGAGCCCTGTCCCAATCGCGCAAGGTCAGCACGGCTACCGTATTGAAGGCCTATGAGGCACTCGAGGCGAACGGTCTCATCGAGGCGCGTCCGCGTTCCGGTTACTACGTCCGCGAACTTCAAACGCGCCCCATGCTGCCGCGAACCTCGCGGCCGAGGACAAGTTCCACGCGTCTCGCGGTTAGCGATCTTGTGTTCGAAACGCTGGAGGCATCGCGAAATCGGGAAGTCGTACCGCTCGGCTCCGCCTTTCCGAGTCCGATGCAATTTCCCTGGCCGAAATTGGCTCGATGCCTGGGCAGTAGTGCGCGACATCTGGACCCCTGGTCCACCGTTGAAAGCCTTCCGCCCGGAAGCGTCGAACTTCGACGACAGATTGCGAAGCGGTATCTTGGACTCGGAATGTCGATCGGGATTGACCAGATCATTGTAACCGCAGGGGCACTTGAGGCGCTGAACCTCGCTTTGCAGTGCGTAACCCGTGCGGGTGACACCATTGCCATCGAATCGCCAACATTTTATGGCTGCCTGCAGGCCGCACAACGCTTAGGTCTTCATGTCGTTGAAATTCCCATGCACCCCACCGACGGCCTTGATATTGAAGCGCTCAAAGTGGCAATCGCCAAGTTCCCGATCCGCGCCTGCTGGTTCATGACGACCCTGCAGCATCCGACCGGCGCCACCCTGCCGCGAGAACGCAAATCCGAGTTGGTGCGGCTGCTGGCCAACCACGGGATCCCGCTCATCGAAGACGACGCGTACTTCGAACTACAGTTCGCAACCAAGGCAGAACCGCCGGCGAAGGCCTTCGACCGGAGCGGCCACGTTCTTCATTGCGGATCATTTAGCAAATGCCTGGCGCCGGGCTATCGTTTAGGCTGGGTTGCCGCGGGCCGGTATGCGGAGGCTTTGTCACGGCGCAAGATGGAGGCATCGATCGCCACCAGCCTTCCAGTGCAACAAGGGATCGCGGCGATGCTCCGTAGCGGCGGCTATGATGCGCACTTGGCCGGATTGCGGCGCCGTTTGGCCGCATCTCAGCGCGCCGCATTGGACTCACTACAACGATACTTCCCTAGCGGCTATCGAGTGGCCGCACCCCTCGGCGGCTATTTTCTGTGGGTTGAGTGCGCCGCCCGGGTTGATTCCCTCGATCTACATCGACGGGCCCTGGACCTCGGTATCTCGACCGCGCCGGGTCCCATATTTTCTGCCCGTCAACAATTCAAAAATTATGTGCGACTCAACACGGGACATCCGTGGACCCATACGATGGCGCAATCAATCCAAAAGCTGGCCCAACTGTTGAGGCGGTACTGAGCCAGCCACTTACCCCAATCGAGTGATATTGGCCCAAAACTGACGGAGGCTGCTGAGTCCACCATTCGTGGAAGTCCATATAGTGGCGTCGCATATGAGCAGTCGACCAGCGAAAACGTTAGGTTTGGATTGAAGCAACGCGTCGAAAGTCTTCCGTCCTTGCTTGATAAACGGATGTGGGGGCACCTCCAGGTCTATAGATTGTTGCACCAAAACATCCAATTTTTGAGCACTGTCGCCGAGCATCTCAAGGTGCGGCAGATGCGGATGGAGATGAAGAGTCTTCACGCCTTGCAAGAGATTAAATCGATCCGCTTGCGAGTTGGTTAGGATGGGCGCGGGGGAACCGTCTTGCGCTCTCGCAGGTCGAAGGCCAAATCTATTGGTCACGGAAACACCCAGATCATGCAGCAGCGACTTGCCAAAGCCGCCAAGGCGTTGCTGGCCCGGAATTCCGCGATCTCCGTGGTGGTGAAACTCCATTTCCTGCGTCTTCAGGACCTCACTACTGGGGACCCCCTCGAGGCTGCCAATGTCATGATGAGGACAAACGAAGAGTGTATGACCCGGATCATCCAGAAAGTTGCGAATCCCCGCCAACTCGCTTTCGCTGGCATGTTGACCCGTGCGCTGCGAATCGAAGCTGACGATGATAAGTATGTCGACGCTACCGAGAAAATTGCCGTCGAGAAGCGTTACTTTGCCCTCCGCAGTACAGCGCTCAACGAGGCGTACGTCATTGCCCGTGCGGATCCGCGCGTCCTCGCGAAACAGGGAATAGTTCTGTAAAAGAATATTGTCCAGAAACCCGGCAATGCCTTGATTGAAACGCTCGATGTCCGCCAAGGCTTCGTATCTCGGCCACTGTAGCCGGCGTAGCTCGAACAGCGCGCCAAACCGATTATCCAGGTTGCCCAGAGGCGCGCCTTCCTCATCCGGGCGACTCCACGGGAAGTACATCAAGATGTTCCGACCAGTCATCACGAACTCTCCAATCAGGGGCCCAATTTTCGCGTCGCTGTGTAATTCCGCTATCCCTCAACAGGGGGAGGGCGACCTGGCAAAGATATTTTGGAACAACATAGAGCAAGCGCGTACAAGCGCCGTTCCCTGAATAAACGTTAACCTAACGGGTAATGCACTTATTCGTTACTTGCCTCTTGATCATTGGACCCGCAATGCTGCTGGTCGTAGGACTCTTGAGCGTGGTCCAAGACCTAGTGTCGAGAGGCATCTTTGTGGCTCCTTCGTCGCCGAATGAAGACCACGCAGTGGAGATTGGGCAAGACCCGGGGCTTTCTAGTTCGGGTGAGTTCACACCTGTCGGAGGGTCGCGTCGATGATGCAGATTCGCGGGTCGGCCGCGTTGCGGCCCTCAGACAACCAGCGCGACTAAACCGCTTGCTTTGGACGGCCTCGCCCAGTCTCTCTGAGCATCGATCCGATTACCAGCGCCGCAATCAGGATACCCATCCAAAAGAGACCCGCGTGCTGGAAATGCGCGGCCGCCTCGATGGCTTGGTTACCCAGTGTTTTGCCGTACCGGCCCGCGAAGATTGGCCCAATCGCCGCGGTCACAGCGAACGTCAAGAAATTAATCGCACCGATTGAACTGCCCTTGACCTCGTCGGGATTCACTTCCTTGATGATCGTGTACGGGATCATGGCGGCACCGGAAGCCACACCGAGAATGAAAAGCGTGAGCCAACCGGGAAGCAGTGTCGGCGCATAAATCAATTGCGCGAAGCCAATCAACATGATCGCTGCACCGCCGAGATAAACGGGCTTGCGGCGACCGAGCCGGTCTGCAAGCCAGCCGAGAAGCGGGCAGCCGAACACCCATCCAAGCGGCACCATTGAAATGGCGAAGACGGCATCAGAAAAAGAGAGTGATCTATCAGTCTGAAAAAAACGCACGCCCCAGACCATGTCCCCTACCGTAGTCGGGACAAACAGCAACCCGGCAGCGAGACCGCAAAGGTAGGACTGCGGATTCGAAAAGACGATTTTATAAGTGGCCAGAATTCCGCCACTCGCCTCTCCATGCGGTGCGTTGGGGGTTTCCTTTGGCGTGACCACCCACAATCCTGCCGCCACCACCAGCACCACGACCCCTATGCGGCCCCAGAATTGTGGGACTGACAGGCCATCGGCGATCCAGCGGCCGACCACGAGCTGACCTGCCGTGCCGCCGAGCATACCTACGCACTGCGTGACGCCGATAGCAGTGGCCAGACGCCGCGCCGGCAAGCCGTGGGATGCCAGATACACCGCCCCCGTGAACGCAAAGGCGGAACCCGCGCCTTGCAACAACCGTCCGAGGTATCCGACCCCTTCTTGTGGGGCCATAAACAAGAGGCACCCAATTCCTAAGATTGCCATTCCGGTGGAGATGATGTATTTGGCCCCCAGCCGGTCGAGCAAAACACCCGCAATGAGACTGGCGGTCGAGTAGGTGTAGTAGTACGACCCGAGGATGTCGCTTACCCCCAGCGTCGAGACGCCAAGGGACTGGGCCAATTGCGGGATCATTACCGCCGGAGACGAACGCACGGCATACTCGAGAAAATAGAATGCCAGTGAAAACACCCAGGCGATGATGAAAGCGCGCGCCAGCGTGTCAGTCTGGGTTCGCGACAGATTGGTGGTTGCGTTCATGCCGATCAGCGCAGCAAGGCCGTCTTCGCCACATCCACGATCTCGTTCGCCTGGCCGTTCAGCACTGCTTTCATCATCCACAAGCTGAATCCCTTAGCTTGCTCAAGCTTGATCGAGGGCGGCATAACGAGCTCTTGTCGATCGGTCAATACTTCGATAATGGCCGGACCGTCGTGCGCGAAGGCTGTGGCAAGGGCCGATTTGAGTTCGCGCGGGTCTTCCACGCGTACACCATATATCCCCATAGCTTGAGCCATATCTGCGAAATTCGGATTATCGAGTCGCGTACCTGTAGGCAGGAAGCCGCCGGCTTTCATTTCGATGTCAACGAAACCGAGCAGTCCGTTGTTGAAAATGACAATCTTGATCGGAAGCTTCCATTGCCGCACGGTTAACAAATCGCCCATTAGCATTGTGAAACCCCCGTCGCCCGACATTGAAATGACCTGCCGGTTCGGCATCGCGAACTGCGCGCCGATTGCTTGTGGCATGGCATTGGCCATTGATCCATGAAGGAACGATCCGACTATCCGGCGCTTGCCATTCATCTTGAGGTATCGCGCGGCCCAGACTATGGGCTCGCCCACGTCACAGGTGAAAATAGCGTCCTCGGAAGCCAGTTCGCTTATAAACCTTGCCACCAGCTGTGGATGAATGGGCGAATGCTTTGAAAATTCGTTCGCTAGATCGTCGAGACCTTTGCGGGCTTTGGCGTAGTGACTCACCGCGGCACTCAGGTGCGAATCGTCGGACCTCGTTGACACGCGTTCGATCAGTCGCGACAAAACATCGCGCACATCGCCAATCACTCCAAGATCCAACCGGCAACGCCGGCCCAAGTTCTCGCCGCGAATGTCGATCTGCGCGATTCGCGCCTTGGTCGGATAGAACTGCCGATAAGGGAAATCGGTGCCAAGCATTAACAGCGTGTCACAGCTCTCCATGGCGAGGTAGCCGGACGACCAGCCAACGAACCCCGTCATCCCCACATCGTAGGGATTGTCCCATTCGACGTGTTCTTTGCCGCGATATGCATGCACGATGGGGGCTTTGAGTTTGGCTGCCAGGGCTACCACCTCATCGTGCGCACCTGCACAACCCGCGCCGCAGAGGAACGTCGTTCTTTCGCCGCGCTCCAGAATGTCGACCAAGTCCCGGATGTCTTCCTCAGCCGCAGATACGCGCGGCAACCGCGGCACCGGCTTACGAGTAGGTGCCCGCGGTCCCGCGTCTTTCAGCGCAACATCGCCGGGAATGACAATGACGGCGACGCCCTGCTTCGCGACAGCCTCGCGAATCGCCGTTTCGACAATTCGCGGTACCTGCAGCGGATCAGAGATCAACTCGACGTAGTGACTGCACTCCTTGAACAGGACTTGCGGATGGGTTTCCTGAAAATAGCTGGACCCAATCTCGGTGCTGGGAATGTGCGCCGCGATAGCGAGCACCGGTACTCTGTTGCGATGACAATCAAAGAGTCCATTGATCAGGTGCAAATTGCCGGGGCCGCAGCTGCCGGCGCATACCGCGAGTTCGCCGGTCAGCTGCGCCTGCGCGCCGGCGGCGAACGCCGCGACCTCTTCATGCCTGACGGGAATCCAGTCAATCTTGCCGCGCACGCGCAGTGACTCGGTAATGCCATTGAGCGAATCGCCCACCAGTCCATAAATGCGGCGCACATTGGCGGCTTCGAGGAGCTCAACAATTCGATCCGAAACATTGGCCATATCAAACCTCCTTATGCGACGTCGGGCATGATCTGTCCCATTTCCATTGCCTGACTGGATGGAACTTCCTGAATGCCCAACACGATCTCCTCATCGGGCGCGCCGGTCGCGGCTTGCACCAGCGACCAGAGCCGTTTCAGCATTTCGCGCTTATAGTCTGGTGAGCGCCCGGCCCGGATCAGCAATGTGAGGGCAGCGGTCAGGGAAGGCCTGCCGGCGCTGAACCCGTTTCCGCTCGGATACTCATGAAAGACGATATGCACCCAATTTTTGGGCACCCCGGCATATTCGGCGTGAAATGCCGTGAGCTTATCGGCCAAGTCTAGTTTGGCAGGACTATCGAGGACGCCGGTTTGCGTCGTGATCGTATACAAAGGCATCGAAGCGCCCTCCTAACTCCGCCGTCGGCCGACTACGCGTCTCAAAACCTCAAGCGACATAATTCTTTAAAATGCGCAGATCGGTGACCGAGTACGCCATGCCGAGCCGATAACCCCGCCCGATTCGCAGCGGCGCGAGCGAATGCATGTCCTCACCGCGCACTTCCGGAATCGTCAGCTCCGCCGAGCCCGCCCACACATCAACGATGGCCAGATTGTCGGTCAGCGACATCGTAAGCTCATCGACCGGCGGCTTCGTCTGGCGTGCGGCCGCGAGCTGCGGGAAATAGCGGCGCATCACGGTCGGACGGTTGAATACTTTCGCAGGATCGGCGACCTTCTCCTCGAGCTGCAGCCGCGCGGTCGCCAATCGCTCGCCATGCGCCGCGACGCTTGCGCCGAACCGGCTTCCCTTGGCGAGAGGGGCAGCGGCCGCGCTTGGCGCGGAGAAAGTTCGCGTTTGGTAGATGCTGCCAAGTTTCTTCGGAAAACCCTGCGTCCATCCTCGTGCAATAGCTGCGTCATTGTCGACGAATATATA
>Ga0302325_10001490_pt1 | contig 59668 bp, 57 predicted proteins | sample Palsa_T0_2_FD_201948 | JGI IMG/M metagenome (GOLD analysis project Ga0302325, IMG submission 201948) | Peat permafrost microbial communities from Stordalen Mire near Abisko, Sweden - Palsa_T0_2 | ecosystem: Environmental > Terrestrial > Soil > Palsa > Peat permafrost | place: Sweden: Abisko...
TGCAGTTTGTGCAGGAAGACAACTTCCTGTTGTCCTTCAAGCGCGGCCCCAACGACAAATGGCTCTACAATAACATTTTCAAGCTTCAATACCTGAAAGAGTTCGGCAACCATTTCTCCTACAATATCGGGTTCAAGTACTGGCAGCAGTCACCGGCAGGTTCTATTGCCTACTTAAAGTCCGATATTAACGGATCGGATACATTGCAATCCATCACCACTACCGAAGGATCTCTTGAGCTCCGGTGGGCGCCCAACGAACAGTTTTATATCGGCAAGCTTTACCGTACGCCTATCTTCAACAAATATCCGATTTTTGACTTTCGTTATATCGTAGGGATCAAAGGACTGTTCGGCGGGGAATACAACTACCACAATCTCGATTTCAATATATTCAAGCGGTTCTACGAGTCACAGTTAGGTTATACCGATGTGACTGCTGATTTCGGCTATCTCATCGGCAAAGTGCCTTTTGCACTGGCTTATATACACCATGCCAACCAGACCTATGCCTATCAGCTGCAGTCCTATAACATGATGAATTTTCTTGAATTCGTGAGTGACCACTATGCGACGGTCTACGTCGACCATTATTTCAACGGCTTCTTTTTCAATAAGGTCCCTCTGCTGAAGAAGTTGAAATGGCGGGAGGTCATCGAGGCGAAGGTGCTGTATGGCGGCCTGAGGAACGAGAATAATCCGGCAAAAAACCCCGAGCAGGTGCAATTCCCGCTGACCAATGGCCAGTTGGAGACGTTTGCGCTGAACCGGACGCCATATGTCGAGGCCGGTTTTGCCATTGCCAATATATTCAAGTTGATAAGGATCGACTTTATCAAGCGATTTACGTATCTGGACCACCCGGATATCCCGAAATACGGGATCCGGTTTCGTGCCCATTTTGACTTTTAAAGGGGGGCGGGGCCCAGGCCGAATAACTTATTATTTTACCCGTAAATGTAGCCCGAAGATAGTAACTTTACAGATTGTCAAACTAGGAGAGTACTGACCAATGACCACTCGGAAAAAACTACAGCTGGGAATTTATAAGATCATCAACCCTTTGGTAAGATTGCTGATCCGGGCCGGGCTAACGCCAAATATGGTCACGACGATCGGGCTTGTGCTGAATATCGGTGTAGCGATCATTTTCATCTCCGGCGCCGAAGAAGGCCGCAGGGGGGATCTCCGCTATGTGGGATGGGCGGGAGCGCTGATCCTTTTTGCCGGGCTCTTCGATATGCTGGACGGGCAGGTGGCCCGGTTGGGCAATATGAGCTCGCCTTTCGGGGCCCTTTATGATTCGGTGCTGGACCGTTACAGCGAGCTGATCCTCTTCCTGGGCATCTGTTATTACCTGGTGGCTCATCACTATTTTTTAAGTTCTCTTTTTGCCTTTATCGGGCTGATCGGTAGCATGATGGTCAGTTATACCCGCGCCCGTGCGGAAGGACTGGGTATCGAATGCAAGGATGGGTTGATGCAGCGTCCGGAAAGGGTGATCATTGTCGGGGTCTCTGCGCTGGCCTGCGGCATTGCCTCGCGCTGGATGGGCGGTAACTTCAAAATATCGTGGCCCAACACCAACTTTCCTGTTTTCGAGACCATGTCGATCTTTACCATACCTGTCACCGTCATGGCTTTCCTGGCCAATGCCACTGCCATCGGCCGTCTTCGGGATGCCCGGCGTACGCTGAATGCCCGGGACGTGGCAGCGAAGGCCGCTCCGCGACCTGCAGAAGCCGAGGGGAGTCCGGCTGTTCCGAGATCGGTCGCACCCGAAGGCCCTGAGGCTGACAAGGGTTCAGGCGTCACTGTGCCGGGGGTGTCCTCCAGGAAGTCCCTGCCTGGCGCGCTGCTGCTGCTCGTATGTTTGCAAACCGTCTTTTCCGCCTTTGCGTCCAGGGCTCAGACCGTAATGACCAGCACTGGTCATGCGTCGGCCGTTGTCAAAGACGCGGTAGATACCTTTCCCATTCCGCCGCGAAATGCCAATTCTTTATTTTATCTGCAACGCACCCCGAATACCAATACCATTATTTGCGAACTGAATGAAAAGGACGGCAGGCTGAACAAGGACGAACCCGTGCATGTATTATGGATACGGTATGCGGAACAGCGGCAACGGGAGGAATTGTCCTTTATCCAGCGTCATTTTGCGTACGGACTAAAAGAAAAAGACCTTGGCAACGATGTGTATGAACTGCATTTTGTTTCCTACAAGAAAGTACTGTTCTATCTCATGAAATCGCCCGTTGACAACCGGCCTCATGTCTTTGCCACCATCACCGGCAGACAGGCGATCCTCAACCGGATCTATGTCAAGATCAACCCCGGCGGCACTTTCTGGTCCCCCAATGTAGAATACCTGGAATTGAAAGGCGTCGATACCGGTAACGGCAAGGAACTCATCCAACGGATCAAGGTATGATGCGGCGGGTACTGATCGTGACGGCTATTTCGGCTCTTTACCTGATCCTTTCGGCGTGGCTCATCGGATTGAAGACAGACCAGCTCTTCCTGGTCTTTTTGTTTAACAGTCTCTATTATCTGTCCGGCGCTACCCGTCGTTTTATCCTGGGCTTTTCAGTATTCATCGTATTCTGGATCCTTTTCGATTCCATGAAGGCATTCCCCAATTACCGGTATAATACGGTACACATTGAAAGTATCTACCGGGCTGAAAAGCACCTGTTCGGAATTTCTGTCCCGGGAGGCGCGGTCCTCACTCCTAACGAGTATTGGCTGGTTCATCAGCAGACTTTTCTGGATGTGCTGTCGGGGTTCTTCTATTTGTGCTGGATACCGCTGCCCCTGGCTTTTTCTGCCTGGCTTTTTTTCAGGAACAAGGAGTGGTTCGCCCGCTATACCCTGACTTTCCTGATCGTCAACCTGCTGGGTTTTGCCATCTATTACATCTATCCTGCTGCTCCGCCCTGGTATGTCCAGCAATACGGCTTTGGGTTCAATGCTCATACACCCGGTAATACCGCGGGATTGGGGCGTTTCGACCAGTTCTTCCATGTGTCGGTTTTTTCCGGTTTGTATGCGAAGAGCTCGAATGTCTTTGCCGCTATGCCTTCGCTGCATGCTTCTTATCCGCTGACCGTCTTGTATTATGGGCTAAGGTACCGGTTGCGTTGGGTGAATATATTGTTCGGAATGATCATGGCCGGTATCTGGTTTGCAGCGGTGTACAGCGGGCATCATTATGTGCTGGATGTATTGGCGGGGATAACCTGCGGGTTGACGGGCATTACTCTGTTCAATTATTTGTATGGGAGGGTGGGGTGGTTTAACCGCGCGGTGAAAAGGTGGATCGCGGCCCTGGAAAAGCCCGTACCAGGCCGTTAGCGCCCAATTCCCTCAACCATAATATCTACAATAGAGTCGATCTGCAGATCCAGCCTGGGGCTTTGGCTTTGGGAAACCATCAAAGGGACGGCCAATCCCCTGAAACTGCTGACCATCAGGTAGGCGACCAATTCTATATTATCCTTGTTGATTTTTTTGAACTCGCCGTTGCTGACACCTTCTTCCAGGATCTCCCTGACGATTCCGACATGCGTGGTGTCGAACTGGTGTTTCAGTTCCGTCATGATGCAATGCAGGTCGTGGAGCTCGCCTATCTCGGTCTTCAGTGCGTCGCTGAGGTTACACAATTCGTTCAGTTTGATCAGCCTGCACCGGCAATACATCGTCAGTTTTTCTTTGGAGGAAGTGGCCTGGCTGATGGATTCGTGGATCTGATCGAGCAATTCGTCCATTTCGGCATGCAGAACGGCCTCGAAAATATCTTCTTTGCTAGGGTAGTAATAATACAACGAGCTCTTGGCCTTGCCGAGGCTGCGGGCAATATCGCCCATCGTCGTCTTTTTAAACCCGGATTGCTTAAATAGCACCCTGGCAGTTTCAATGATATCCCTTACTACGATCTCGTCCCTTTGAAGCGTTTCGGTCATACCTGAATAAACGGTTGTAGTTTCAAATTTACATGTTTTCCGCCCCAAATTCGGTTAATCCTTCGTGAATCTTGTATCTCTGGAGGACTATTTATACATTTGTGCCCGACGATTCTCTATGTTCATGCTACCTACGCGTTGAGGCTCTTTTATTACACAAATGCCCGACCATGAAACAACTTAATTGTATTCTTCTCATCGATGATGACGAGCCTACTAATTTCCTGAATAAGATGACGCTGGAACAGTCCGGCTGCGTCCGGCATATCCGAATTGCACAGAGCGGACAGGCGGCATTGGATTATCTCCGCGGCGTGAGCCCTGATGACCTGCCGGGTAGCGACCAGGAGAATGAGGGCGGCGCTGTCAGCCAGCCCGGTGGTGTCGAAAGTTGTCTTCGGCCCGATCTGATCTTCCTGGACATCAATATGCCTGCCATGGACGGATGGGAATTCCTGGCAAAGTACCGGACCCTGCCGAAAGAGAAAAAGGCCGATACCGTGTTGATCATGCTCACGACTTCACTGAACCCCGATGATGAAAAGAGGACTCATGCCATCCCCGAAGTCTCGGGGTTCGAGAATAAACCACTGAACCAGACCAGGCTGGAGCGATTGCTGGAGAAGTATTTCAGTAAAGGAGATACGCCCTAGGTTCAAGAATGCAAATAGTCTTTGAGATGAGTGATCGTCTCTTCCTGCGTTAGGATGGTCTCCCGCACCACGTCGTTGATACTGACAATGCCACACAGCGTATTACCTTCGAAGACTGGCAGATACCGAATGTTTTTGTCAGACATCAATTGCATGCAAAATTCTACGGTGTCGTGGGGGGCTATTGCAGGGAAGTCCCTGGACATGATCTCCGATACTGGGGTGTCGGTAGAGGATTTTCCTTTCAGGATCACCTTCCGGGAATAGTCTCTTTCCGTCATAATGCCCATGTAATGGGTCCCCTCCAGTACCATCACCGATCCTATATTCTGATCGGCCATGATCCGCAAGGCTTCCAAGACAGTTGTGTCGGGGGTCACCGATGTAATCCTGCTGCCCTTGTGGGACAGAATGTGTGATACTTTTTTCATACAGCCTGTGTTTGGTGAGGGAATCGCTTTCTACAATTTACATCATTTTTATGTCACTCCCTAACAATTTATCCCCAGCCAGACTGTATGCAGGGGGCGGCTTATAGCGGCCGCACCCAGATATTCCGATAGCTGATCGGCTCGCTCTTATCGCCGTGCGCCTGTAACTTGATCGGAGAGGGACCGTGCGCCGTATAGTAGGGTTGACCGATATAACGGGTTTGCCCTTTCAGGGTGAAATTATTCTGGACAAGTACACCATTCAGGAAAACAGTCACCCGTGCCGGGCTGGCCAGGCTGGCATCGGCATTGAACACCGGCGCTGTCCAGATGATATCATAGCTCTGCCATTCGCCGGGCTTGCGGCAGGGGTTGGCCAGCGGTACGCTTTGTTTGTAAATGCTGCCCACCTGTCCGTTGGTATAGGTCTTGTTGTTGTAGTTGTCGAGGACCTGCAATTCATAGCCGGCATCTCCCTTGCCGATAGAGGCCAGGAAAACTCCGCTATTGCCCCTGGCCTGGTCCTCCCCGGTAATGTTGGCAGGGATCCGGTATTCGATATGGAGTTGGTAATTGGTAAAAGTGCGTTTGGTCTGAATGTTGCCGGTTGCTTTGTCAACGGTCAGGATGCCATCGGAGACTTTCCACGTCGCGGCCGTTCCATCGGAGACTTTCACCCATTCGTCCTCGTTCTGGCCGTTAAACAGGATCACGGCATCCGATGGGGCATCTCCGCATTGGGCGCCCGGTGTCACGATCGGTGGTACGGGGGTGTAGACTTCGGTTGCGCGATGATCGGTGGAGTCGTACTGTTGCTGGGCACGGACTATGGTCACACCGGTCAGGAGGCTGATTGACGAGAGAAAAAGAACACGATGGAAAGATCGACAAGCAAGTAGGTGCATAGTAGTAAAATTGAAATGAAGGTTCAATTTAGGGTATTTTTTTTAAATGACCATGCCGGGCCAATCGTCATGCATCGAACCCATTCTCCCATCCTTCTTCCCGCACAGTCCCTACTTTACGGAGTACTTCATCCGACAATTTTTGTTTGTAAACGGCGATGCGCTTACTCACTTCCGGATCGAAGGCCCCGATGATCTGGGCTGCCATGATGCCCGCATTCTTTGCTCCGTTGAGCGCCATGGTGGCGACGGGCACCCCTCCCGGCATTTGCAGGATCGACAGTACGGAATCCCAGCCGTCGATAGAATTGGAGGACTTCACCGGTACGCCGATCACCGGCAGGGTGGTGATCGAAGCGACCATTCCGGGTAAGTGGGCGGCGCCGCCGGCGCCGGCAATGATGACCTTGAGTCCCCGCGCGGCTGCACGGGTGGCGTAGTCGACCATTCTAATCGGGGTCCGGTGGGCTGATACGACGGTCAGTTCGAAAGGGATTTCCAGTTCTTCCAGCATTTCTGCCGCGGCCTTCATAATGGTGATGTCGCTGTCGCTGCCCATGATAATACCTACCAAAGCTTTGCTCATAGAATCCTTTTTAATACGGCTCGCGCCGGCCAGGTTATTTAGTCACTACTTTCAGGGTGTTCCTGATCTTATGCGCCTTGTGTACCAGGTCTTGTTTTTCCCGGCTGATGATCGTCACATGCCCCATCTTCCGGCCAGCTTTCGTCTCTTTTTTGCCGTAGATATGTACGAAGACATTATCCATCTGCAGGACTTCATCCAGGCCTTCGTAATACGCCTCACCTTCGTAACCTTCCGATCCCAGCAGGTTGACGATCGCTCCGGGCAGGATCACTTCCGTATTGCCCAGGGGATAGCCGAGGATCACCCGCCACAGCATATCGAATTGCGAGCTATAATTGGCTTCGATGGTGTGGTGACCGCTATTGTGCACCCTCGGGGCAGTTTCATTGACAAATACCTCTCCCTGCCGGGTGACAAACATCTCTACAGCAAAGATGCCGGGGCTCTTCAGTTCTTTGACGACCCGCATGGAAATGGCCTCGATCTTCCACAGGGTATTCTGTGGAAGATCGGCTGGGCTGATCTGATAATCCAGCAGGTTGAGCCGGGCGTCGAATACCATATCCACCGGGGGATATATGGCTATTTCGCCTTTGTCATTTACTGCAATGATCTGGGCGATTTCTTTGTCTATATTCACCAGTTTCTCCAGTACGCCCGGAGCGTCAAACCCTTTTTCAATTTCGGCCGGGGTCCGCAGGATCTGTACGCCGCGCCCATCGTATCCGCCCGTGCCTATCTTATGAACGGCGGGGAGAAAATCCGCCCGGCTGCGGACTGCCGCCAGATCGTTCGTGACAAAATATTCCGCTGTTGGAATACTATGCTCAGTGTAGAATTGTTTTTGGAGGATCTTGTTCTTGATCGTGCGAAGGGCTGCAGGCTTCGGATAGATCTTTACACCTTCAGCCTCGAGCTTTTCCAGGGCTTCTTCGTTGACGGATTCTATTTCGATGGTGAGTGCCTGCAGATCTTTCCCGAAGCGGTAGACGTCATCAAAATTCCGGATATCTCCTTTGATAAAATGATGGCACAGGTGAGCCGCAGGGCTGTCCTCGTCATTTTCCATCAGGTAGGTTTCGACAGGATAGTTGGCCGCTGCCTGCAATAACATTCTCCCTAATTGTCCGCCGCCTAAAATCCCTGCTTTTACCATGTGGGTTTATTTGGCCGAAGATAGACAAAACTCAATTTCCATTGGACTTTTTCAAAATTATGGCTACCTTTATCACGCAAATATGCGTCCTGATTACTCTCATAAAATTTTCGATGACAAGCGATTGAATCGTTTTTTCTTCCTGGAGGCTCTCGCCAGGGGCGCAGCGTTCGCCTGACTTTCCTTCCTGTCCTTTCTGATCCGATTTTATTCTGCAGGATCAGCATTTCTGTTTTTTTAAACCTAAATAACGATTATATGCCTATTGCAGCTGCTACAGATACACGTGAGCGTGCGACTTCGGCCGCCACGACCGATTTCCTGCCTTTGCAGGGGACTGATTACGTAGAATTTTATGTTGGGAATGCCAAACAGGCGGCCCATTATTATAAATCGGCTTTTGGATTCCAGTCCGTGGCCTACAGCGGTCCGGAGACGGGCAACCGGGAGACGGTCAGCTATGTCGTACGGCAGAACAAACTCACGTTCGTCTTCACCACGGCGCTCCGGCCCGATCATCCTGTGGCTGCGCATGTCCACCTGCACGGTGATGGGGTAAAGGTGCTGGCGTTGCGCGTCGATGACGCTGTTTCGGCATGGAAGGAGACTACCGACCGGGGCGGGAGGAGTTACAAGGAGCCGACGACGCTGGTCGATCAATGGGGGGAGGTCACTGTCAGCGGCATCCATACCTATGGAGAAACCGTCCATCTCTTTGTCGGGAGAAAAGACTACCAGGGGCCATTTTTACCTGGCTTCCGGGAGTGGAAGACGGCCTATAATCCTCCTTCTACCGGATTGCTGTATGTGGACCACTGTGTGGGTAATGTCGGCTGGCACCAGATGAATCCATGGGTTGGCTTTTACCAGCAGGTGATGGGGTTCAGGAATATCCTGTCCTTCGACGACAAAGATATTTCTACCGAATATTCCGCTTTGATGAGCAAGGTAATGAGCAATGGCAATGGCTTTGTGAAATTCCCGATCAACGAGCCGGCGGAAGGGAAAAAGAAATCCCAGGTGGAGGAATTCCTTGATTTTTATCGGGGTGAGGGGGTACAGCATGTCGCGATGGCTACTGCCGATATTGTCGGGACCGTCACCCAATTGCGGGACAGGGGTGTGGAATTTCTTACCATACCTTCTTCATATTACAGGGATTTGCTAAGCCGGGTGGGCCATATTGATGAGGATCTCGCTCCGCTCGAAGAGCTGGGTATCCTGGTCGACCGCGATGAAGAGGGATACCTGTTGCAAATTTTTACCAAGCCTGTCGAGGACAGGCCGACCATCTTTTTCGAGATCATCCAGCGCAAGGGGGCGCAAAGTTTCGGGAAGGGCAATTTCAAGGCATTGTTCGAGGCCATCGAGCTGGAGCAATCCGCAAGGGGAAATCTGTAGTGATTAAGCCAATATTTAGTTATAAAACCTGTCATATATACTAAATATGGCAGGTTTTTTGTTTATTCGTATTACCCTAATATGGCTTTTAAAAACGCTTTCCCGGCTCTGTTGCTTTTGACTCTTGCAGGTATGTTGTCTGCCGGTACACTTTCGGCTCAAAACGCCGGTTCTTCCGTTCATTTTATCGACTATCAGCGATCTATTCCCAAGGTCATGGACTTACTCAACCGCAAGGAGGATACGCTGATGAAGCAGTTCCAGGAGAAGGGGCTTTCCTGGCCTGCCCGTTATGTCTATATCCGGTCATTCAAATATGACAGCGAGATGGAAGTGTGGGTGAAGAGTACTAAGGAAGAGAGATTCAAGCTGTTCAAGACGTACAAAATATGCGCTATGGCCGGGACATTAGGCCCCAAGCGGATGGCGGGCGACTATCAGGTGCCGGAAGGTTTTTACTATATCAATGAGTTCAATCCCAGGAGTGAATACCATTTGTCCCTCGGGCTCAATTACCCCAATGCATCCGATCTCATCCTCAGCGATTCGCTGCAGCCGGGCGGGGGCATCTATATCCATGGCAGCTGTGTTACTACCGGCTGCATCCCGATCACCGACGGGCAGATCGAAGAATTGTATATCCTGGCAGCCCATGCCAAGGATATGGGGGAAGATTTCATCCCCGTGCATATCTTCCCGGTCAATTTCAACAATCCCCGCAGTGTCGACTATCTCAACAAATATCTGCAGACCTTTTCGGAATATACGCCCTTCGCCAAGAGCATGCGCAGTGCCTTTTATTATTTTGAAAAGTACCGGGAAGTGCCCTTTGTCATAGTCAATGGCAAGGGAGAATATGTGACGGAGGAAGTCGCGCCTTCCGAAGCGCTGGTGAAAGTGCCCAATCTCGAACCGGTGGCGGCGCCAGTCAAAAAAAGGCCCACCCATGTGCGGGTCGATCGGGTCAGCCCGATCCCGGAAGATGATCTGGCCAAAGCGGTGGATAAGTTACCCGAGTACCCGGGTGGCAATGCAGCCTTCCAGGACTTTCTGAATAAGGTCAGCAAGGAAAGCTTAAAGGAACTTGACGGGCAGTCGAAGGCCTTCGTGATGGTGGAATATATCATCGATTCGACCGGTAAAACCGTATATGCGAAGGTGATCCGGGGCGGAAATGACACGATGAATGAAAAGATCGAAGATGCCTTCCTGGGGATGCCCCAATGGTCGCCTGCGAACCGTACCGGCGCGCATGTGGCGATCAAATTAAAGCAGACAGTGATGGTGGGATCAGACTAAGGCCGTCAGTGCTGCCCCTTTGCAATAATCAAAAACTGCCCATAGGCCCGATACGGCGCCACCCCCTGTTCATCCCCCGACAGATCGAACAAGGTAAAATCTCCCTCACAAAGTGGCAGAAAATAGCGCAGGATATCTTTCTCTATTCCTTTCAATGCCCAATTTGAAGCTCCTTCTTCCGGAGTGGTGCAGTTATAGCAATACAAGTTGATAACGGCTACCTTGTCTTTAAAAGGAGCCGAGTCGTTGATGATCGACGCGAGGAGCTGGTGGTTTTTCAGGATCGTGTGCGCCATGCCGAATTCTCCGTAGTAAACGGGGGCTGTTATCCCCCGGTCGAGGGCCAGGAAATTTTCGGCCATGTGGCCATTGCGGTTGCGCAGCGGATCTTTACACGATCCGTTGTTCCGGACGATTTTTTCAAAATCGGCATAGGCGCTGCCCAGATATACCTTGAAGTCCTGCTCATGATCGGCAAGCGTTTGTTTGAGCCGGTCATTGAGGCGTATTGTGCCATCGCAATCATAACCCGAGTCCGGAGCCTGCCGGATCAGCCCGATGGCGTCTCCGATCGGTTGGGGCGGGACTTGTTCCGGCAGCAGTATTTTCAATCCTCTTATATATGTGCCTGGGCGTTCAAAATCCACCCCGGTCAATACCAGCTGCTGGCCGGCAGGGAGTTGCTGGTTGTACTGCCGGAGCCCATCGAGAAACGTGATCTTATGGAATGGATAGAGGGCCCGGTCACCCTTCTCGAGATATTTGTTGACCAGGACTGCATTGGAAACACCGAGCTCGCCGATAAAATGGGTCATGCCCATGCGTTCATGCAGGAATATCAGCCAATCCAGTTCAAGACGTTCGTAAATAGTAAGGAAATGAGAGCCGCCTTCCGCCTGGAGGATGAGGCGATAGGGCGTCAGTCTGGCGCGTAGGGTGTCTGTGAGCGGGCCTTCGAATCCTTTCTCCAGTGAAAAAGAATAGTGATGGGCCTCAAGGTAAGGAACGGGGTTATTCTGTGCGGAGGAGATCAAGCATGAGAAGAGCAGGATAAGGAAGAGGGATGGTTTCATGGATCAGCGCATTAATATTTGGACGGTCTCTGTTGTTTGTTGTCGCAGCACTTCGCTGCGGCCTTCCGTTAGCCGCTTCAATACCTCTCCGTCATAATGCCGGATCGTCAGCAGCGTCAACCCCCGTTCTATCTGTACATCGAATAATTCTGCCGCTGCCAACGCCAGCCGGTCGATCTTGTCGGGCCGGTCGTCAAGGCAGATCTGCAGACTAACGGCGCCGTTCTGCATCAGGTTGGGTTTGATCCGGATCTGGCTAAAGAGGTGGTAAAGCCTTTCCGTGCCTGTCTCACCGACAAAGGAAAAGTCTTTCGAGTGCAGATGGACCAGCACCTGGTCGGGTTTCAATACGATAATAGGCGGAAGCCCCTTCACCGATTTTTTATGGATCACCGTGCCGGGAAGGGCAGGGTCGAGGAAACATTTGACGTATAGCGGGATACCCTTGTTTTGTAATGGCTTGATCGTCTTGGGATGGATGACCTGTGCACCGTAATAAGCCATTTCGATGACCTCATCATAGCTCAGTTCGTGCAGGATGGTAGCCTCAGGGAATTGCTTCGGATCGGCGTTCATGACCCCTTCGACATCTTTCCAGATCGTCAGGCTGTCGGCATCCAGCATGGCGGCAAATATTGCCGCCGTATAGTCGCTCCCTTCCCGGCCCAGCGTAGTGCTCTCGTTATCCGATGTCGCGCCGATAAAGCCTTGCGTCACCACCATATTCTCCTGACCGAATAAGGGCCGTACGTCCTCCCGGACCTGCTGTTCCGAATAAGTCCAGTCGATGGCTGCGTCCCGGAAATTCCCATCGGTGCGGAAAATATCCCGGACGTCGATCCACTGGTTGCCGATACCTGCCTCTGCCAGATAGGCGCTGACAATGGAGGTCGACAACAGTTCGCCGATACAAACGATCTGGTCGTAATAATAGTCATATTCCCGCACCGGCTTATCGTGCAGCAGCCATTCGACTTCTGTAAAAAAATCGCGGAGGTGGGTTTCGGCGGCAAGATAATTCTGTACCAACAGGTATTTGGCGGTCGTCAGGTGATGGTCCTTGATCTGCTGGAACAGTTGCAGCGCTTCTTCGCGGGCGCCACTGTAAAAGGCGGTGGCCACTTTTTCGAGGGCATTCGTCGTTTTCCCCATGGCCGACACCACTACGAGCAACTGCTCATCCTGGTAGGAACGGAGGATGGCGGGTAGCTGCTGGATACGCTGTACGCTGGCCGTGCTGGCGCCGCCAAATTTAAAAATCTTCATGGCGCAAATATATCGATTACCCCCCTTACTTTTGCGGATAAACACGAGCCGTATGAACGTCAATAGAAAAGTACTCACACTCGACGAATTCACTCTTCAACAGCTCCGCAACTTTCCCAATGCCACGGGCGAACTCAGTAATCTTTTGCGGGACATCGGCCTGGCGGCCAAGCGGGTCAATGTCGAAGTCAACAAGGCCGGACTGGTCGATATATTGGGCGATGCAGGATCTGTGAATGTCCAGGGGGAGGATGTGAAGAAGCTGGACATCTATGCCAATAATCAGCTGATGGGCGTACTACGTCATGGCATCAGTTGTGCCGGCATCGGCAGTGAAGAGCTGGATGATTTCGTCGTATTCAATGATGATGTCAGTAATAATTCGAAGTATGTTTGTCTTTTCGATCCACTGGACGGCAGCGGAAATATCGACGTCAATGTCTCCATCGGAACTATCTTCGGTGTTTACCGTCGCGTGAGCGAGCGGGGCCAGCCCTGTACCAAGGCTGACTTTCTGCAGCCCGGTAACAAGCAGGTAGCCGCAGGTTATATCATCTATGGCTCGTCTACCATGATGGTGTATGCGACCCGGCGTGGGGTCAACGGGTTTACTTTGGACCCATCCATTGGTGAGTTCACGCTGAGTCATCCGAATATCAAATGCCCCGAGAATGGAAAGATCTATTCGGTCAACCATGGCTTCTTTTTTCAATACGATAGCCCCGTCCAGGCCTATATCGACGCCTGTCAGAAAAAGAACAAGGACAATGGCGGTCCTTATACCCAGCGCTATATCGGCAGCATGGTATCCGATGTGCACCGCAACCTGATCAAGGGTGGTATCTTCATGTACCCCGCCACAGTCAGCCGGCCAAAAGGCAAGCTGCGCCTGCTGTATGAATGCAACCCTTTTGCCTTTATCGCAGAGGTGGCTGGCGGCAAGGCCACCGATGGCCGGCAGCGTATCCTGGATATACAGCCCACTGAGCTGCACCAGCGATCTCCTTTTTTCATCGGCAGCCGGCTGATGATGGAAGAACTGGAGACTTATCTGAATAAGGGGTGAGGCGGTGAGGAGGCCGAAAGCAGCCTAACTTGGAACGGTTTTCCTGATGCGCCAGAAAGAGATTTGCCGCCGGTGGGTGAACCCCATGTATTCATATAACCGGATGGCCCGTTCGTTGCTGGCCGCCACATGCAGGAAGGGGGCGATCCCGGCAGCATGGTGCAACTGGCAAAGCCGGGCAATTAGCCGTTGAGCGTACTGTTGCCCCCTATATTCCGGGTGTGTGCAAATGGCGCTAAGCTCGGTATAACCCTTCAGGCGCAACCGTTCGCCGGCCATGGCGACCAGTTTCCCATTCATCCTGATACCATAGTACGTGCCGAGCCGCAAGGTGTCTCTGTTATAATAACCCGGCTGCGCGCTGGTAATCAGATCGTACATCTCTTCCTTGTCGGCTTCGCCCAGCAGGGACAGGGGTACATCGTCAGGCGCCGTTATTGCAGCAGGCCCGATCATCTGAGCACAGGGCAGTTCCAGTTCGACTATCCATCCAGCCGGAGGTGTTGGTAGTTCGCCGATCAGGTAAAAGGATTCGCCCGGGTTTATCAGCGGGTCTAATGCAGCCACGCTATCCTGGCCGACCGGATGACAGGCGGCAAAAGGTAAAATTCCGGGCTGGTAGCGTTTGGCCAGGTCTCCGCCAATGGCAAAATTGGCATGATAACTGTCTAATGCCCACCAGGCAGGGTTATCCAGGGCTGTCTTCATATTTTTCAAGTTATGGTTTTTCAATCCATTCATCGGCGTTTTTTTGTCAGTATTCTTACCCTGGTGGTGACGTCTCACGCAGCCGGGGGGACACCGCCGGCCGCACCTGCCTCTATGTCAAGGCAGATCCTGATCTTTGTCAACGAGTACCGCCGGTCGAAAGGTCTCCCGGCGCTCCAGCCCAATTCTTTCATTTCATCGGTGGCGCTGGGCCATAGCAGGGACATGCTGACGGGTAAGAGCCCGTTTGGGCATGACGGCTTTCGTGATCGGATCAACATTATCAGCGGACGGCTGGGAAAGCTGCATGTGGCGGCTGAAAATGTCGCCAGCGGACCGATGTCAGCCCGTGAGGTAGTTGACGGCTGGCTGCACAGTCCCGGCCACCGCCGCAATATCGAAGGCGATTTCCGGCTGACCGGCATCGGATTGGCCGAAGGCCGTAATGGGATGATCTATTTCACGCAGATATTTGTGCGATAACTGGGGAGATTGTGCGTTGAACGTGCATATTTGTGCGTGGGGCAAACGTGCCTTTTCCGTAATTTTAGGGCATGACAGATAAGATCATTATTTCCGTCAATAACCTGACCAAGAATTACGGCCAATTCGAAGCCGTGAAGGGCATCAGTTTTGAAGTGCGGGAAGGCGAGATCTTCGGCCTGCTGGGGCCCAATGGCGCCGGCAAATCCACCACCCTCGAGATCATCGAGACGTTGAGGGAAAAGACCGGCGGCCAGGTGATGGTCGACGGCTTCAACCTGGACAAGGACCCCGGCGAGATCAAAAAGATCATCGGCGTACAATTACAGACTTCCGGTTATTATCCAGGCCTCAACCTAATAGAACTGATCGAGCTTTTCGGTGGTTTGTACAACCAACCGGTTAAACCGCTGGAATTGCTGGATACCGTCAATCTTCGGGATAAGGCCAAGGCGAAATACAAGGAACTTAGCGGCGGTCAAAAACAGCGGTTTTCAATTGCCACGACGTTGATCAATCAGCCGCGGATCATTTTCCTGGACGAGCCGACCACGGGGCTCGACCCCCAGGCGCGACGCAATCTATGGGACCTGATCAGGGCGATCCGGGACAGGGGGACTACCGTCATTATTACGACCCACTATATGGATGAGGCAGAAGTGTTGTGTGACCGTGTCGCCATCATCGATTCGGGCAGGATCATTGCCATGGAATCTCCGGACCGGCTGATCGACCGGCTGGTCGCTACCGGTTTCGAACGGCCGAAGGAGGTGAAACAGGCTAACCTGGAAGATGTCTTTATTCAGCTAACCGGGCATGCCTTACGACCAGAAAATTAAAGCTTATGAATATCGCTTTTACCGACCTGCGTTACCCGATCGGGAAATATGAACCCCGGCCATTTTCCCAACAGCAGAAAGAAGAATGGCTCAACGATATCAAGTTCCTGCCCCAGTTGCTGGAGAACGCCGTTATCAACCTGGATGAGTCCCAGTTGCAAACCCCTTACCGCGATGGAGGCTGGACCATCCAGCAGGTAGTACATCATGTGGCGGATAGTCATATCAATGCTTATTGCCGGTTCAAGCTGGGCCTTACCGAAGACAATCCTACTATCCGGCCGTATGATGAGGCGGCCTGGGCGCTGCTGAACGATACAGAAAAAATCCCCATCAATATCTCCCTTACTTTGCTGTATGCGCTGCATACGCGCTGGTATTCGGTGATCGCGGACCTTACCCTCGCCGACTGGGAAAGGAAGGTATTTCATCCTGAAGCGAAAAAGGAAATGACCCTATGGTATCTCCTTGGCAACTATGCCTGGCATGGCAAACACCATGTGGCTCATATTACATCCCTCCGGGACAGAAATAAATGGTGACTATGAAAGATCTCAGCTGGAAAACGCTGTCCTCGAAATATTTGTTTAAAGATATCTGGTTCACGCTTCGGGCAGACACCTGCGAAACGCAGGAAGGTAAGTTGATTACTCCCTATTATGTATATGAATTCCCTGACTGGGTCATTGCTGTCGCTTTGACGGAAGACGGGAAATTCATCCTGGAAAGACAATACCGTCATGCCCTCGGGGTAACGAATTTCGAACTGCCGGGAGGGTGTGTGGAGAAATCCGATCCTTCGCTGGAGGTTGCTGTCCGGCGGGAGTTGCAGGAAGAGACGGGTTATACTTTCGACAAGGTAGAATTCCTTTGCAAGACGTCAGCCAACCCGTCCACGAATAGCAACTGGGCGCATATCTTTCTGGCTACCGGCGGCAGGCTGACGCAGCAGCAGCATCTCGATCCCAATGAAGAGATCGAAGTCTATCTGTATACGTTCGATGAATTAAAGCAGCTGCTGAAGGATAACGGTATCGTTCAAAGCATGCATGTAACGGCATTTTTTTATGCGTTCCAGCGGCTGGGATATTTTTCGCTGTAGCCTCGCCGCCGCCTGGCGCTTCCGCTATACTTCCGCGACGACGAATACACTGCCACAAACGACAACGAGATCTTTGGGTTTTGCATGGGCCTTCGCGGCCTGCAGCGCTTCTGCGACAGTAGGGTAGGGGTGACCGTTCAATCCCGCCGCTATGGCCTGTGTCGCCAGTTCATCCTCCGGCAATGCACGCGGGATCTGCGCCCGGGTAAAATAGTAGCTGGCCTGCCGGGGAAGGAGCGCCAGCACTTTGTCGATGGCTTTGTCTTTCACCATGCCCAATACGATATGTAATTCTTCGTGGTCTGTCAGTTCGATCTGGCGCAGCAGTTGGCGGATACCGTCCTCATTGTGCGCTACGTCCAGAACGATATCCGGCTGTTCATGGATGATTTCCCAACGGCCATGGAGGCCCGTCAGCTTTTTTACCTGCCGGAGGGCGCGGTGGACAACGGCGGGGTCCAATTGCCATCCTTTGCCCCGCATCAGGTGTACAGTCTCGAGCACCGTCAGCAGGTTGCGGGCCTGATAGATGCCGGCCAGGTCCAGGGTGTAGAAGGCCACATCGGCAGCGACCGGGGTAGTGGCGACTTCCAATTCCAGGGTATGCCGCCCATATTTCCAGTCGGTGACATATCGCTGCTGGTCGGCAAAAGTCAGCGGGGCATTTTCCAACGCGGCCTTTTGTTCAAATACCGGTGCGGTTTCCGGCTGGTGTTCGCCAATGACGACCGGTACCCCTTTTTTGATAATGCCTGCTTTTTCCCCTGCGATGGCGGGTAGAGTATCACCCAACAGGTTCATATGATCATAGCTGATGTTAGTGATGACCGATAGTTCGGGAAGAATGATATTGGTACTGTCGAGCCGGCCGCCCAGGCCTACTTCCACGATGGCGATATCCACCTGGTGCTGCGCGAAATAGTCGAAGGCCATGATGACCGTCACTTCGAAGAAGGAAGGGTCGATACTGTCGGCCAGGGGCCGGATCTTTTCGACAAAGTCCATGACAAAGGCTTCGTCGATCATTTTTCCGTCGATCTTGATACGCTCGCGAAAATCTTTCAGGTGAGGTGAGGTATAGAGCCCTGTTTTATAGCCTGCGGCCTGGAAGACAGCGGCCAGCATATGACTGGTCGAACCCTTGCCATTGGTGCCTGCGACGTGGATCGATTTGAACTTGCGTTCGGGATGGCCCATGAATTCGGTGAGCAGGTTCGTATTGACGAGGTCTGCGCGATAGGCTGCTGCGCCGATACGGCTGTACATCGGGAGTTTGCTGAAAAGATAGTCCAGCGTTTGCTGATAATCCACCATAGGGGTGCAAAGATAAATAAAACCGGGGCCTAATTGTGGATCCTGAAGTTGAAGACCAGCGTACCGACAGATTCATCGCCGCCGGAATTGAATTTGACCAGTCTGGCCTTGCGTTTCGCGATGGCGATCAGGGAGGCGTCCCCGGAAGTAGATCCGCGGGGTTGATAATCGGTATCAGTGACATTGCCATTGGCATCGACGTGAATATCGACGGCTATTTTTGCGTTTTCGTTGAAGTCGTCAGTAAAAGAAGGCATCCCTGTGATATGTCTGCCTGACAGGCCGCGGGAGATCGTCACACCGCTATTCCCATGTCCCCCGCCGCCGGTATAGTTGGTTGCATTGGGATCGCCGCCCGGTGCGCCCTGGTCACCCTTTCCGCCTGCGATACCCTGGTTGCCGCCGGGTTTGAAGTCATCGGCATTGTTGCCGCCGGTGCCGGTGCCGTTCACGCCATGGAATACTGCTTTGGGACGGGGCTTGGGTGGAGTCGGCAGGGTCTCCGGCTGTTTGACCGGTTTCACTGCTTTTTTTACAATTTCTTTGTCGGGTATTTTGGTCGCATCGGGTTTGGTGACGATGGCTTTTTTAACGACGGGGGCCTCTTCCTTGTTGTTGTCATCCGTCTCTACGTCCTTTACCGGCTCTTTCTCAACGACTGCCTGTTTAGGCGGAGTATATTTTTCCTTGTCTTCGGCCGAAGGTTGTCCCGGCAGGTAAGGCTGATCTGTACCCAGGCCCTTGTCACTGTTGCCGAGGTTGACTTCCATGCTGTCCACCGTCACAGGCACCGGCTCGACCGGCCGGGTCCAACTCACGTACAGCAAAAGGATCATCAGCAGGGTGCAGATACCGATGGTATACCCTGTTGCCTTCCAGTTTTTTTCCGATTCGAACGTATCTGCCATAGCTGTCGGGAATTCTATGTACGAATTTACCACTTTATCGGTGATAACGGCATAACAACGATCTAATTATAAGGCTATACTGTATCGAAATGTTAAAATTCGGCCGATCTGCCGCGACGGTATTTGATGGGGTAATGAATATCGTACGCCGTCTCATATCCGGCATCCGCCACGACCGTCATCCTTCTTTTACGCTTGTCTTTCCTGAGAAGATAGATGGTGACGCCGACGAGTGAAGCGGTCAGGACTGTAACTGCGAGAAGTTGTGTCTTTTTCATACAGGTCTACTTTCTTTGCTGGTTAGGTTGCAATTGGAATGCCAAAACCTTACCTGACCTTAGCCGATCCGATAATAGACCCATCCGGGTATCCAGCGGAATAGTTTTGCCACGAGCCACCATCAGGTGGGCCGTCGCCTGGCTGCCTGTGGCATCATAGCATTCCGTGACGACCTGGTTGGGGTATTCCAACTGCAGGAACTGCAGGGCATACAGCAGGTCCTGCCGGCGGCCGGTGGCGCCCACGAGGTGACCTGCGGCTGCATAGAGCCGGGCGAGATGCAGCCCGATGCCGGAAGTGGCTCCTATGATGACAATCTTTTGCATGCGGATATTTGACTATTGATAGTAAATAGTCTAATGGGCAAAATCCGCTGAATATTGGCCACGGATCCTCTCCATCGGCGGGTTGAAGTAGCCGAACCGAACCTGTGGGAACTCGTCCTGAATAAGCTCCATCAACTGGCGGACACCCAGAAATTCTCCGGTCTCTGCCACCCCGATCTTGCCCATATACCAGTCCGGATCGATATTGAAGTTCCGCCACTGGATCATCGTCAGGTCCGTCTCGCGGATCAGCAGGCGTAACGCCTCGTATTCTTCGACGCTATCGGTCATGCCGGGGAAGACAAAATAGTTGATCGATGCCCAGCCACCATAGCTGCGCACCACCTTCAAACTGTCGACGATATCGGCAAAGCTGTAATTATTGGGACGGTAATAGGCTTCATAAATATGGGCCCGGGCCGAGTTGAGGCTCACGCGGATGGAATCCAGGCCGGCTTCACACAGCGCCTGCACGGCTGCGGGCTTGCTGCCGTTGGTGTTGATATTGATGCTGCCGCGGTCAGTATGTTTACGCATTTCCAGGATGGCTTGTTTTATCGTCTCCCACATCAACAGCGGTTCCCCTTCGCATCCTTGGCCGAAACTGACGATGGGGTAAGGGGCTGTCTGCAGATGAGGCACGGTAAATTCCACGATCTCTTCAGCGGTGGGTTTGAAAGTCAGCCGGTCCTGGGTCGAGGGGATCGTCTCTTCCTGGGGCTGGAACGAAATGCAGCCGATGCAATTGGCATTGCAGGCGGGGGAGGTAGGCACGGGACATTCCCAGCGGCCCATGAAATAATTCCGGGCGGCCGGACAATGGTAGGTAAGGCAACAGTTATTAGCCAGGTGTTGGATCAGCCGGTTCTGGGGATAGGCCTTCAGTATATGATCGACGCCTTCATTGATGACTTCCCAGTCGTAGCCCTTGCAGTCCTGGCGGATATCCTGTTCGATACGGACGGCAGGAACATAGAATTTAGCATCCCACCAACCGGCGGCGGTATAGCAGAACAGCGGCAGGGTAGGAGCGCCCTTAACCGTCTCGTATGCCGCCAGATAGAGACCCGTATGAGCAGGGGGGATAAAGGCAGCCACTGCCCATCCTTTTTCGCAAAGCCGCATCTCACCGGTGGCGACATCGATCCCGATGCCCCTTCTCCCGGGAAGTTCATACAAAGAACCCCCATCCGGCAATTCGATCCAGTCTTCCGGCGGGACCGGTAAAGCGTCCCAGCCACTGCGGCCGGTTACATACAGCGAGGTGTCCTCGAAAATATTACCCTTTCCGTCGGAGTAAAGGATGTACGGCGATTGATTCAGCTTTGACATGTTTTAGGTTACCCTTTTCCAAGGTAATGCCTGCAAAATTGCTGAATTTGTTCCAGTTCTGCGAATTCAAGATTTTGTCGCCAGTCAAAGCTGACATTTTTATCTTCTGAAGTACGGATATGAATGCCGTCATAAGCTATCTCAACGTGATTGACATGGGTCCAGAGAAGAAACCGGCTTTCGGGCAGCCCGGGGACGGTAATGCCGGTATGATGAAAGGAGAGCAGTTCTTCGGAGCGGAAGTTTCTCTCGCAATAGAAAAGATAGCTATAGGCTACGCTGAGCGAAAGATGAACGAGTCCCGTCCATCTGTAGCCCTGTACGAGCATGAAGATGCCGATCCCCAGGAAAAAGATGATCTCCGCCATCCGGAACAGGAGGTTGATCCTGGGGAGCTGTCGCAGGATATCCCTGCCGGCCAGCACGATGATGAAGATATCGAGAGACATGAGTGACAGGCACCAAAAATAGAGTGTGGGCGATTCCTCGCTGCGGAAATGACTGATGGCGTGGGTCAGGATGAGGACGCCGGCTACCAGGTGTAGCCAACCGCCGGAACGTTTGAGCCGCTCAAAGGCTGGGTGAACGACAGGAAGGGATATTGAGTCCATAAGCGCAGTTTTGGCTAAGATCCGAAAACTGCTATTTTCCATAAGCCCTGGCCAGTTGGTCCTGGCACCAGGTGTTGAATTCTTCTTCGTCGGCGTCATCTTCGTCCTCGTCGTCGGCTATTTCTTTCTGCATCAGCCGGTTGTTCTTAAAGTCGAGGGTCAGCAGGCCGTCTTTCAGCACGACGTTGTTGAAGGCCGACCAATCATGGCGTTGTCTGATCAGGGTATTGATAACGACCCGGTCGTAGTCGAAGCCTATTTCGAGCGGACGTTTGGTCTGGTATTCGAGAAAGGCGGCTACGAAAAAGAACAGTCCGATCCACGGCAAAGACGTCGTACCGATCCAGCCGATTGCGGCAAGAATGAGGAGGTAGCGGAAGCGCACCCGGATACCCCGATCTTTTTTTTTGGATAACAGGTTGAAGGCCAATCCTGCCCAGAGGATCATTGCTATAGAGACGAGAAAATAAGTGCGGTTGGAATCGGGGGAATGAAGGGCCGTCAACAAAAAACTGCCACCGGAGAGGAAGCACAGCAAAATGCTGAGCAGGTCGGTTGCACGCTCACTGTTTTTTTTAAGGATGACCACGTACTGATAGCGCATGAATCACGAATTGTTTGCCACCAGCAAATTACAAAGTTTCCATAAGATGCGAGCGCCGACATTGGCATCCCAGTCCGTGTCGCCTACTCCGATCTCATCCAGGTCAAAACCGATGAACCGGCGGCCGCTGGCGATGATCAGCCGGATCAGGTAGAACATCTGTTCGGCTTCGAAGCCGCCCGGCACCGGGGTGCCGGTGCCCGGACATAATTTCGGGTCCAGGCCATCGATGTCAAAGCTGATATATACTTTCTCAGGCAAATGACTCACAATCTCATCAGCGATCTGTTTCCAACTTTGTCCTCCGTAGCCCCTTTCTTTAACGTCCTTATCGAACCAGGTGGCTACCCGGTCATTACTGCTCCGGATATAATCCCACTCTTCCTGGCAATAATCGCGCACACCTATCTGCACCAGTTTTTTCAATCCGGGGATTTCCTGCAGGGCGTTGTACATGATGCTGGCATGGCTGTAGACAAAATTTTCATATGACTTGCGCAGGTCGCAGTGCGCATCGATCTGCAGGATGCCAAAGTCTCCGTGTTTCTCCGCGATGGCTTTGTAATAGCCGAGGGGTGTGCTATGATCGCCGCCCAGCAGGCCTACCAGTTTTCCGTCATTGAGAAGGGACAGGGTCTGTTCGTAGACCCACCTGTTGAGAAGGGCGCTGCCTTCATTGATCTCCTTCAGCGACTTGCACATGAAGCTATTCTTTTCTACCATCTCGCCCTTCGAAGTATAGTTGATGTATAGTTCTGCTTCTTTCCGGAGGTAATCGCTTTTCATCAGGATCTTCTTATCGGGCTGACGCATGTAAATGCCTTTTTTCCAGGCATCCTGCGTTTCTGCGTCAAAAAGGTCGACCTGCATGGAGGCATGGAATACACGTTCCGGCGCACGGGAGGTGCCCGCACCATAGCTGACAGTTACCTCCCAGGGAACGGGCAGGATCACCAGTCGGGCGTCTTCTTCCGAAAAAGGTAAGCCAAAAATGTTGTTTTTGGGGTTACTGGGCCCGTTGGAGTCGAAATTCGATAAGTCTATCATGTGCCGGAATGCTCTGCATGTTGAAAAGCAACGCAAGGTAGCATAAAAATTTCCATACTTACCGGTAAGTCAGTAGTTTCGCGGTCAAGAATATGAAAAAAGTAGTCGTAACAGGAATAGGTGCGGTCACTCCCCTCGGGAACGACCCGGTCACTTTCTGGAAGAACCTGATCGCCGGCAACAGCGGTGCAGGCCCTATCACCCATTTCGATCCGAAACATTTCAAGACACGTTTTGCCTGCGAACTGAAGAACTTCGATCCGGCACCCTTGCTGGACCGTAACGAGATCAAGCGCACCGATCTGTTCACCCAGTATGCGTTGATCGCCGCCGACCAGGCGCTTAAAGACTCCGGTCTCGACATAGCTGCCATGGACCCCTTTGATATCGGGGTGATCTGGGGCAGTGGCCAGGGGGGCATGGAGACTTTCCAGCAGCAGGTGGAAGAATATGCGGGCGGCGATGGAACGCCCCGCTTCAGTCCTTTTTTTGTGCCCAAGCTGATCGCCAACATGGCCTCCGGCATGATCTCCATTAAATATGGCCTGATGGGCATCAATTATACGACCGTAGCCGCCTGTTCGACGTCGAATACGGCATTCATGGATGCGCTGACCTATATCCGCGTGGGCAAGGCCAAGGTGATCGTGGCCGGTGGCTCGGAAGCGCCGGTGACTGAAGCCTCCATCGGCGGGTTTAATTCCATGAAGGCGTTGTCCACCCGCAATGAGGATTCGCAGGGTGCATCCCGTCCTTTTGCGGTCGACAGGGATGGGTTTGTCATGGGCGAAGGGGCCGGCGGGCTGGTTCTCGAAGAGTATGAACATGCCAAGGCCAGGGGTGCCAGGATCTATGCCGAACTGGCGGGCGCAGCCATGACAGCCGACGCCTATCATATGACAGCGACCCACCCTGAAGGTCTGGGTGCACTTCGGGCCATGCGGGATGCGCTGAAAGATGCGGGGCTCAAACCGGAGGAAGTCGATTACGTGAATGTGCATGCCACGTCCACCCCTGTCGGGGATATCAGCGAGATCCAGGCGGTCAACAGCCTCTTCGGTCCTAATGCTGAACGGCTGATCATCAGCGCGACCAAATCCATGACGGGGCATTTGCTGGGTGCCGCCGGCGCCATAGAGGCGATAGCCTGTCTGTATGCCATTCAGGATGGGGTGGTCCCGCCGACCATCAATACCCGGGAGATAGACCCGGCCGTTCCGAAGGGATTGAATATCCTGCTGGGAGAGGCGAGGGATTGGCCGGTGAAAGTGGCCATGAGCAATAGCTTTGGATTCGGCGGCCACAATGGTATCGTCGTATTCAAAAAAGTATAGATAGGATCGATCTGCTCATAAATAGATTATATAAGCAAGTGGACGGTTTTTGGCCTAACTTTGCCCCCTGTTATGAAGAAATTCCACATCGTTATACTGATCCTCATCGCGGTGTCGATTGGCGTCCTTGTCAGTTTCATGGGAGATCTGTCCACTTACGAGACAATTGCATCCGCCCGTCAGAAGCCCGGCAAGACCGTCACTATTATCGCCCACATCGATAGCAAACAGCCCATCGAGTACGATCCGATCAGAAATCCCAACTACGTGAGCTTTCATATCAGCGATACGCTGGGCAACACCGCCAGGGTGACCTATCATTTCGAGAAACCCTACGACCTGGAAAAGGCCGAACGCATTACCCTGAAAGGAAAGATGAACGGCGATGTGTTCGATATCACCCAGAAAGACGGTATACTCCTGAAATGTCCTTCCAAGTACAAGGACGATCCGAATAACAACCAGAAGGCCCTAAGCCAAAATTAATATCAGGCAATGGAATACATCGGCGAACATCTCCTGCCCGGGAAAATAGGGCATTTTTTTGCATTGCTTTCCTTCGCTGCCTCTTTTGTCGCCCTGATCGCCTATTTCAAGGCGACCAATGCCAAGACCACAGAAGAAGAGTCCGGTTGGCGGCAAATGGCCCGGATGGCTTTCAGGATCGATGTCTTTTCAGTTTTCGCCGTTTTCGCCACGATCATTTATATCATTGCCAATCATCTTTTCGAATACAATTTCGCGTGGGAGCATTCCAGCAAGTCGATGCCGCTGCAATATCTGCTGGCCTGTATCTGGGAGGCGCAGGAAGGCAGTTTCCTGCTATGGACGTTATGGGTCTGCGTACTGGGGACGATCCTGATACGGAAAGCCGGTAAATGGGAAAACCCGGTGATGACGGTTATCTCCTTTACGCAATTATGTCTTGCGACGATGATCATGGGGATTTACCTGTTTGGGAACAAGGTGGGGTTCAATCCTTTTATTCTTGTCCGGCAGATGGAATTTGCCGCGAATGCGCCGATTTTCAACCGGCCCGATTATCTCAGCATCCCGCAGATGCAGGATGGCCAGGGGCTGAATGCGTTGCTGCAGAATTACTGGATGGTCATCCATCCGCCGATCCTTTTCCTGGGCTTTTCTTCGACCATCGTTCCCTTTGCTTTTGCCATTGCCGGTCTCTGGAGGCGGCAGCAAGACTGGACGCGTGCCGCCCTGCCCTGGACGTTATTTTCCGCCTGTGTGCTCGGCACCGGTATCATGATGGGGGCGGCCTGGGCCTATGAGGCATTGAGTTTTGCCGGTTACTGGTCCTGGGACCCTGTGGAGAATGCCTCGCTGGCGCCCTGGCTGGTGATGATCGCGGGGCTGCATACAATGGTTATCTATAACGCTACGGGCCATTCCCTGCGCGCGACCTATTTTTTCCTGATCACACAGTTCATCCTGGTACTGTACTCTACTTTCCTGACGCGCAGCGGCATTCTGGGCGATCTTTCGGTACATGCCTTTGTAGACTCAGGCATGAATGTGCAACTGGCGCTGTTTGTATTCGTTTTTCTGATCCCGGCGTATATTTTATTCATCGTCCGGTATAAACAGATTCCCCATATCGTCAAGGAAGAGGCTACAGATTCCCGTGAGTTCTGGATGTTCATCGGCTCGCTGGTGCTTTTTTTGTCGGCGATATATATCATCGGATCCACTTCGCTGCCGGTTTTCAACCTGGTATCCAAAAAGAAAGTGGTCCTTGGCGACGATGCAACTTTCTCTTATAACCGCATAGAGATCTTCATCGCTATCCTGATCGGACTTTTTACAGCCGTGACGCAATACCTGAAATACAAAGGCACCGGACGGGATTACCTGGTGAAGAAGTTGTGGCTGCCTACGGTCATTGCACTGGCGATCTCCGTGGCCGTGAGTGTTTTCGGCGGGATACACTATGACAAGTATGGGGCAGGCTTTTTGGCCGCCATCCACCTGGCTTTGTTTGCCGCTATCTATGCCGTCGTTGCCAATGCCGCCTATATCCGTACCGGCCTGAAGGGCAAACTGCGGGCGGCAGGCCCATCCATTGCGCACATAGGATTCGGGGTGCTGCTGGTCGGTATCCTGCTGTCCTCGGCCAAAAAGCAGGTGTTGTCATACAATACCACGGGTATATTGCTGCCATTCAGTCCCGAATCCAAACAGGACCCGATGGAAAATATCACCCTGGTCAAAGGGGTGGCTACCGACATGGGCCCGTATACGGCAACCTATATCAGCAATGATTCGGTGGATGAAAGAAGTAAGACTACTTATTTCCGCATTCACTTCGACAAAAAGGGCGGCACCGAGCAATTCGACCTGTTTCCCAATTTCATTTATGCTACCAAAGGGCAAGGCACACCTTCGCCCAATCCGGACAAATATCATTACTGGAACAAGGATATCTTCGGCTATGTGAATGCCACCGACAATCCGGATAAGAGTGGGGATACGGCTCAGTTCAGGCCCTCCGATGCCATGGCGTTGCATGATACGGCCTTCTATTCAAAAGGATTTATCATTTTGGATTCCGTCATCATTAACCCTAATGATGGGAAATACCATTTCGAAAAGACCGACACGGCGCTGATGGCTAAGGTTACGGTGTTCACCAAGGACAGCATGCGGTATACAGCGTACCCACTCTTATATGTGAAGAACAATATTCCCCATTTTCTAAACGATACCGTTTTTGCGCAGGACCTGGCGTTGCGGTTCGATAAGGTCGTGGAAGGCAAGAAGATCGAGCTGGGGATCAAGGAATCCGAGCAAATGGTGCCGTTTATTGCCCTGAAAGTGGTGGAATTCCCGCAGATCAACCTGTTGTGGATCGGTGCGATCATCATGATCACCGGGTTCATTATGAGCATTCTGTGGCGCCGGCGCCAGGCGGGTTTGTCGAAGGTCTGATGCCGCGACCAGCATATCCGGGGTTTTTTCGACCAGATGCGATTTTTATTGATTGATAATCAATCTATTGTGCGTTAACACTTCCTTATGCTTTGTTAAGGGTTACCTTGGCGCATCCCCTGTATTAATTGCAAAGGTTTTAGTAACTTTAAGACCGAATATGCGCTTTGTCGTCCAAAAATACCTGTTTATATTAACCGTATCCTGCCTGGCTTCGGCGCTGGCCTATTCGCAGGCTCCTGTCAAACCGGTGCCGTCCGCCGCGGACAGTACGGTCTTACCGCCCGACATCCCCCGTCCTGTTTATGGCCCTTATGATACCCTTACTGTTCCGGCCAAGGTCTATGGCGGGGAATTGTTGCCGGCCAATACCATCGAATATACCTGGGTGCGGGCGCCCATGTCGCCGGCTATGAGGCGGCGGATGGAAGAGTGGACGAGGCTGCGCAATGCCGTCTATGTGACTTATCCCTATGCCCGGAAGGCGGGGGTGATCATCAATGAGATGAATACCAAGATGGCGTTACTGAACACGGATGGCGAGCGGAAGGCCTATATCCAGTCGCGGGAAAAGGACCTCAGGAAGCAATTTGCGGAGCCACTGGAACAGTTGTCCATCTACCAGGGCAAGATCTTAATGAAGCTCATCAACAGGCAAACGGGCAATAACTGCTACGATATCATCAAAGAATACAAGGGTGGGTTTAACGCCCGATTATATCAAACCGTAGCTTTCTTTTTCAGCAGCAATCTCAAGCAGCCTTACGATCCCAAGGGGGATGACCAGGCGATCGAATCCATCGTACAGGAAATAGAAAGGATGTACCACAGCTAGACCATCGCGGCGGCAAGGGCCGTAGCGCCGATCTTACAGCCGGTGGATCTTTTCGATGATACCGGTAGTAGAGAAGCCGGGGACGATGGGGTTGATCACCACGCGGCCGCCTGCTTCGATGACTTCCTTCGCGCCGACAATCTGTTCCAGGGTATAATCCCCTCCTTTGACCAGCACATCCGGCCGGATCGCATTAATGAGGTCCAGCGGCGTATCCTCTTCGAAAAGGATGACTGCATCGACCATTAATAAAGAGGCCATGACCGTTGCCCTCGCATGCTGGTTATTGATAGGCCGGCTTTCCCCTTTCAGCCGGCACGTCGATGCATCGGAATTCAGGCCGACGACCAGGAAATCCGCTTCCCGGGCCGCATCCGATAAAGAGGCGATATGTCCCTGGTGGAGAATGTCAAAGCAACCATTGGTGAAGGCGACGGTCTTACCGAGCAATCTCCAGCGGCTCAGTTGGTGCTGCAGCCCGGGGAGATCAAAGACTTTTTGTGGTATGATCTGCGGTATTTTCATCCGTAGTAATTACAATGCGTTTTTTATTGATGATAGGCAGGAGTATAAAGCTGACCGTACCGAACAGGATAAAGCTGAGGAACTGGCCGAACCATAACAACCAGCCCAGTGCCAGCCCGTAAGGAACGGCAGGCACGTCATAGAAAGTAACGGTTTTCTGTACCAGCAGGGCATAGGCGCCGATGCCGCCCGGTGAAACGATCATGCCAACACTGCCCATGGCCAGTACGCTGAGCGCGTCGGTAATCGTGAGGTGCCGGGTAGCGCTGATGGCGAAGAAGCCAAACCAGGTGCTCAGCAGGTACATGCACCAGATGCCGACCGTATAGACAAAGAACAGGAATTTGTTCTTCAGCGCCCGTACGCTGGTCAGCCCGTGCCAGATATTGATGACAATCGCCTTCACCTTTTTGACGATACTAATATGTCCCCAGCGGCTGAGTACCCAACGGACAAGAAAGAAAGCGACCAGCAGGCCGGCTATTGCCACTGAGATTTTCCAAAACGAGATATGTCCGTTGGCGCCCTGGAACAAAGCGGCCGTCTTGTCGGCTGTCAGCGAGTGAATAACATTGAACTGGAACAAAAATGTCAGCCCGAATACGATGGCCAGGCAAACGACATCAAATGCACGCTCGGCTACGATGGTCCCCACCAGTTTATCGGCGGGTACTTTTTCATACCGGGCGAGGATAGTGCACTTGACCACTTCGCCCAACCGGGGGGCGCCGAGATTGACGAAATACCCGATCATTACACCAAGAAAGCAATTGATCTTGGAGGGCTCATAGCCCATCGGTTCGATCAGCTGTCTCCAGCGGAGGGCCCGCAGCCAGTGACTGACCAGGAGCAGCCCCAGTACAGGCACGAGCAACCAGTAATTGGCCCGGTCCAGTGCATCTTTCAACTGGGCCCATTTCTGACTGTCCATATCTTTAAGGCTAAGCCACACAAAAAACGCTGCCAGCGCAGCGAAAAAAAGATATTGTAACAGGACCAGGAGTTTCTTCTTCATAGGGCTACAAGTTACAGTTTATTTCCTTCTTTCGGAAAAACGATCCGGGGGGTGAAACGTTTGGCCTCTTCAAAATCCATGTGTGCGTAGGAAATAACAATGACGATATCCCCCACTGCACCCTGGCGTGCAGCGGGTCCGTTCAGGCAACAGGTGCCTGACCCTCTTTTACCTTTGATGAGATAGGTTTCGATGCGGGCGCCGTTATTGACGTTGACGATCTGCACCTTTTCGTTCTCTATCATATTGGCGGCGTCCATGAGGTCTTCGTCCAGTGTGAGGCTGCCGACATAATTCAGGTTGGCTTCTGTGATGGTGGCGCGGTGTACTTTAGATTTCAGGATTTCTATGTCCATGGTGTCGTTTAAAAATGGGCACAAAAGTATACAAATTCGGGAGATGGAAAGTTTAATCGGACAGCATCATATTGTCAATCAGCCGAACTTCTCCCAGGAAGGCTGCAATGAGGGCGACGGCCCCCGGCCCCCCATCTATTGGTTCCAGTGTTTTGTGATCGGCAATTTCTATGTAGTCCACTCGAAAACCCGCTTGTTCGAGGGTTTTCATGGCGGTGGCGATAAGCGCTGTTTTTGAGGGGTGGCCCATCTGCCAGCCCGAGCGTATAGCCAGCAGCGCCTTGTAAATAGCGGTAGCCTTCTGCCGCTGTTCCGGCGTCAATCGCATATTCCGGCTGCTCATCGCCAGGCCGTCCGGCTCGCGCAGGATCGGGCAGCGGTGCAGCCGTGTGGGCATACCCCTGAGTTCCAGTAGCCGCTGCACGACCATACACTGCTGATAATCCTTCTGGCCCATGAACAAATCATCGGGCCTGACCACGTCCAGCAGGCGGCGCATGACCTGGCATACACCCTGGAAGTGCCCCGGCCGGTACTGGCCTTCCAGCAGCGTTTCAATGCGGCCCAGCTCGTAGTGCTCGAGCCCGGAAGTGCCGTCGGGATAGATCTCTTCGACCTCCGGCAGGAAAAGAACATCCGTACCGGACTCCTCCAATAGGGCGATATCTTTTTCCAGGGTAACAGGATATTTCTGGAAATCCCGGGGATCATTGAACTGTGTGGGGTTGACAAAGATGCTGCAAACGGTCACCCCGGCCGTTTTTTTTGATATAGTAATAAGCGATATATGTCCTGCATGCAGGGCCCCCAGGGTGGGTACAAAACCGATCGATTTCCCGGAAAGCCGCTGCTGGTCCAGCCAGCGGGTCAGGTCGCCGGCTCTTTTGAATAAAATCATTTTTTTACCGTTTTAGACGTCAAACGCGGCTACAGTGCCGAGTTTACAATAAAAATTGTACCTTTGCAAACTATTTCGTGAGGTTATTTCAACAATTATTGTAATAATAATGCTACAAAAAAAGCGAATTTTATTTATTGCCAACGAAATGTCGCCATATTTAGAGCTGACAGAATTTGCAGAGATCGTTAATAAGTTGGCAATTAAATCAAATGACAGTGGGTTTGAGGTGCGTTGTATCATGCCGCGTTTTGGAGTGGTGAATGAGAGGAGGCATAGGCTGCATGAGGTCGTTCGTCTGTCGGGTATCAATGTCTCCGTGGACAATGATGACTATCCCCTGCAAATTAAAGTAGCCTCCCTGCCGAATGCGCGCCTGCAGGTTTATTTCCTCGATAATGAAGATCTTTTCAAGCGGAAGTTCATTTTTCATGACGAGCAGGAGAAATGGTTCGAAGACAATGGTCTGCGTACTGTTTTCTATTGTAAGGGCGCCCTGGAGACCGTGAAAAAATTTGGCTGGCCTCCTGACGTCATCCATTGCAGCGGCTGGATGACCGGGCTAATCCCACTATACCTCAAGACTGTCTATAAAAAAGAGCCCGTTTTTGCCCACAGCAAATGCGTTTTTACTATCGGGCAGCCCACCTTTAAAGAAAAGCTGGGGGCAGACTTCCTAAAGCTGGCTAATATCCATGCCAACATCAAGGAGAAAGATCTGGAGCCTTATAAAGAGGCCAACAATACTGGCTTGTTCCGCGGTGGCGCCACCTATGCCGATGCCATTACTTTCGGGGCCGAAAAGGTAGACAAAAAACTGGTCGAAGAATTCGGCAAGATCCGGGGCAAAAAGGTACTTTCCTTCAATGCCGAATCGGACTTGACAGATTATTTGCAGTTGTATACCGATCTCAGCAAATAATTCGTTTTTGGCACAATTGGATGGAGTCTAGTATATTTGCACCCGTAAATCGAAAACCCATTCTTTTCAATTAAATACTTATTTCCACAATGCCTTATTTATTCACGTCCGAGAGCGTTTCCGAAGGACATCCGGACAAGGTTGCCGACCAGATTTCCGATGCATTGATCGACAATTTTCTTGCTTTTGACCCTCAGTCCAAAGTGGCTTGCGAGACGCTGGTCACCACGGGCCAGGTGGTCCTGGCCGGAGAGGTAAAGTCCAAGGCTTATCTCGATGTGCAGGAGATTGCCCGCGGCGTTATTCGCAAGATCGGTTACACCAAGAGTGAATATATGTTCGAGGCTAATTCCTGTGGTATTTTCTCCGCTATTCACGAACAATCATCGGATATCAACCAGGGAGTAGACAAAAAGAAGAAAGAAGAACAAGGGGCCGGCGATCAGGGGATGATGTTTGGCTATGCCAGCAATGAGACGGATGATTATATGCCGCTGGCGCTTGACCTGGCGCATAAGATCCTGCTGGAACTGGCTGTACTGAGAAGGGAAGACAAGCAGATCAAGTATCTCCGCCCCGATGCTAAAAGCCAGGTCACCCTGGAATACGACGACAACAACAAACCCGTGCGGATCGACGCTATAGTGGTTTCGACCCAGCACGACGATTTCGATACGGAGACTAAAATGCAGGCCAAGATCAAGAAGGATATCATCGAGATCCTGATCCCTCGTGTCAAGGCCAAATACAAGAAGTATGCGAAGCTGTTCAACGACCAGATCAAATATCATATCAACCCCACGGGCAAGTTCGTGATTGGTGGTCCGCATGGCGATACCGGTCTGACCGGCCGTAAGATCATCGTAGACACCTATGGTGGCAAGGGTGCTCACGGCGGTGGCGCTTTCAGTGGTAAAGATCCTTCCAAGGTGGACAGGTCCGCTGCTTATGCGACCCGTCATATTGCCAAGAACCTCGTAGCTGCCGGCGTTGCCGACGAAGTGCTGGTGCAGGTTTCTTATGCTATCGGCGTTGCACAACCCACGAGCATCAACGTCAATACTTATGGCACTGCGAAAGTCAAGCTGACCGATGGCCAGATCGCCAAAAAGGTCACGGAACTTTTCGATATGCGTCCCTATTTCATCGAAACCCGGCTCAAGCTGCGTAACCCGATTTACAGCGAGACGGCCGCCTACGGCCACATGGGGCGTCAGCCGCAAGTGGTGGAAAAGACTTTCGTCTCTCCCGATGGTAAAACGGTGACAAGAAAGGTCGAGCTGTTTACCTGGGAGAAACTGGATTATGTTCCCAAGGTGAAGAAGGCTTTTGGTATTAAATAATTTAATGAAGTGACTTATAAAAACCTCCTGTTCAGGGAGGTTTTTTACATTTGGGCCATGAATGAAGCGCATAATCCTTGGACGGTCCTGAGCGAGCGGACTATTTACGATAACAAGTGGATCGGGCTGACGGAATACGATGTGCTGAATCCCAGCGGAGGGAAAGGCATTTATGGCAAGGTCCGGTATAAGAATCTGGCCATAGGCATCCTGCCGCTGGATGAGAAGGGGAATACCTGGCTCGTTGGACAGTACCGGTTTGTGCTGGATGCCTACAGCTGGGAGATCCCGGAGGGAGGCGGGGACCCGGCCCTGCCGCCGGTCGAATCAGCCAGGCGGGAATTGCTGGAAGAGACCGGGCTGGTGGCCGCCGATTGGCTGCTGTTGATGGAAATGCATCTTTCCAATTCCGTCAGCAACGAAAGGGCATATATGTTCCTTGCCAGGGGGCTCGAACAACGGGAGGCTGAACCGGAGGAGACAGAACAGCTGGTTATCAGGAAGCTACCCTTTGAGGAGGCATACCGGATGGTGGAAAGAGGGGAGATCACTGACTCGATGTCTGTGGCGTCCATATTGAAAGTCAAACTAATGTTGGTACAGGGACAACTATCATTTGCATGAAGAAAAGTCAACTCATTATCGGCCGTCAGCCGCTGATGGAAACGATCAGGTCTGGGCGGGCCGTCGATAAAATACTCCTGCAAAGGAATACGGCCGGGGAATCCATTGCGGAGATCCGGCAACTGGCGCGGGAATACAATATCCCCGTGCAGGTCGTTCCGGTAGAGAAACTGGACAGTCTTACCCGGGCCAACCACCAGGGAGTGATTGCCTTTGCCGGTCTGGTGCAATATATGGACCTGCAGCAGGTGATCGACCATGTAGTCGGGGCGGGGGGTACGCCTTTGTTCATGATGCTCGACGGGGTCACCGACGTCCGGAATATCGGCGCCATCGCCCGTTCGGCGTTGTGTTGCGGCGCGCAGGCCCTGGTCATTCCCGATAAAGGCACCGGCGCCCTGAATGAAGAGGCGATGAAATCTTCTGCCGGCGCGTTGGAGAGGATACATATCTGCCGGGTCGCCAGCCTGCTCAAGGCGGTCGACACGTTGCATCTTAACGGGATCAAGGTGTTCACCAGTGAAATGAATGCCTCTAAAAAAGTTTTTGAACTACCCCTGACCGAACCTTGTTGTATAGTGATGGGTAGTGAGGACAAAGGCGTCCAGGCCTATATCCACAAGGCAGCGGACGAGCATTTTACCATTCCCATGGCCGGAGACTTCGACTCGTTCAACGTCTCTGTCGCCGCGGGGATCATTTTATATGAAGCCATGAAACATCGTCTACCATGAGCCCTTTGCACCGACCAAAGCCTTCACAGCCTCAGGCCCACAGCGGTAAGGATATGCCGTTCAGCGCAGGGCTGCCTGTTACCCTCATCGAATGCCCGCGTGACGCTATGCAAGGCTGGCCGCATATCATCCCGACGGCACAAAAAATCGCCTATCTCAACGCCCTGCTGAAGGTCGGTTTTAACACCCTGGATTTCGGCAGTTTCGTTTCGCCCAGAGCTATTCCCCAGATGGCTGATACGGCAGAAGTGCTGGCTGGTCTCGATACTAAAGGAAGTACCACCCGGCTGCTGGCGATCGTCGCGAATTTTCGTGGAGCCGAAGAGGCGGCAGGGCATGAGGCGATACAGTACCTTGGATTCCCGTTTTCGGTATCGGAAACCTTTCAGCTGAGGAATACCAATAAGACTATTGAAGGTTCCTTTGCGACGGTAGAAGAGATGCAGGATCTCTGCGCGAAAACGGAAAAGGAACTGGTCGTCTACCTTTCGATGGGCTTTGGCAATCCCTATGGCGATCACTGGTCGGAGGAGATCGTTTACGAATGGGCTGCGGCGCTCAGCAAGTTGGGCGTGCGGACGCTGTCCCTGGCGGACACAGTTGGTCTTGCTACACCCGAGCAGGTCTTTTCCGTAACTGACTACCTGATCCGGGAGCTGCCCGGTCATAGCATCGGCGTACATCTGCATTCGACTGCACACAACCGCAAGGCGAAGATCGATGCTGCGTTACAGGCGGGGTGCCGCCGCTTTGATGGCGCCCTTCGGGGCATTGGCGGCTGTCCGATGGCAGGGGACCATCTCGTGGGCAATATGGATACGGAATGGATGATCGATTATTTCCGGCAACAGCAGCTGTTACCACCGCTGGACGAAGAGGCGCTGCGTGAAGCCGATCGGTTGGCGGCAGAAATTTTTTCGTAATGCAACTGAGAATTACTAAAAATAGCGACAAACCCCATTCGTTGTTGTATAAAAGAGACAATGGGACCGAGACGTGGATGTCCGCCGGGGAATTCTTTGTGCGGCATGATCTGAGTCATTATGCCATTGAAAAGACCCTGGGCTATACGACGGCATTTATGGGTATGCTGAACAACGGTATGGATATCAAAGATTTTGAAGACCGTGATAAAAGGTTACGCATTCCGCTGACGGCCGAAGGGGTCTATGCGGAAAATATGGCTAATCTGTTCCTGATGGAGATCGCACAAGGCGGGATGGAAGATATGAACCTGGTCATCGCAGACTCTTTTATTACTATGGGCAGGCCGTTAACGCCTGTCAGGCTTTCAGATGCGGAATTAACGGCTGTCCGGTCCAGGCTGCGGCAGTTGCTGGGCGATTGGAATGCATTGCCCGAGGGACAGACCATGATCCTTGAATTTTGATCAATTATGGAATTTCAATTACCGATCACTATTGTTTCTCTCCCGCAACCCATTAGTTATGGGGACAAGATCCTGCTGACAGGATCCTGCTTTACCGAGCATATTGGCAATGCGTTGCGTGATTGGAAATTCAATACTCTCCAAAACCCCAACGGGATACTGTTCGATCCGGCTAGTGTCGCGACCAGTCTTATTTCTTACATCCAGCCGCAGCGCTATACGGAAAACGATCTGGTTTTTTTGAACGAGCTATGGCAGAGCTGGCAGCACCATAGTATATTTTCGCATGTCGATGTGACAGCGTGTTTGAAGGGGGTCAATGCGTCGCAGGAAAAGGCGCATGCGTTTCTTCGGGAAGCCCGGTGGCTGATCATTACGTTGGGGAGCGCTTTTTCCTACCGGCTGGCGGACGGGGGCGGTGCGGTCGCCAACTGCCATCGTGCGCCGGGACAGACCTTTCACAAGCACCTGATGACTATCGAAGAGATCAATGCCGCGCTTGATAGTTGTCTCCACCAGCTTTTTTATTTCAATCCCCGTCTGCAGGTGATCTTCACCGTCAGCCCGGTACGGCATATCCGGGATGGGGTGGTAGACAATAACCGCAGCAAGGCCCGCCTCATAGAATCCATTCATCATTTGGTCGGTAAATTCGACCGGTTGTTTTATTTTCCAGCATATGAGCTGGTCGTCGATGTGTTGCGCGACTATCGTTTTTACGACATCGATATGGTCCATCCGAATTATGCGGCCACCGCTTATGTGCTGGAGAAATTCGTTCAGCATTGTATTGGCGAGTCCGATGGCCGGCTGCTGGAAGAAGTGAAGAAGATCGTTATCGCCCGCCGCCACAAGCCTTTTCAGCCTTCTACACAGGCACACCGCCGTTTCCTGGAGGATTACCGGCAGAAGACAGCTGAACTGGCGGGACAGTACCCTTTTCTCGATCTCTCGGAAGAGCTGGCGTATTTTTCCGGTGGGGCGGCCTAAAATCTATTATGATGTCTGATACATTTGATACGCAGTCCGCCGCCATCCTCCATTTTTACCGCCACCTGCAGCCCCGTTTTGCTTTGGGGGAGGGTATCTCGATCATGAACCCTTATAAGGATCCTACCGCCTGGGAACTGGCCGGCCGGTTCTACGGGAAATTTTATGCCGACAGCCGCCCGCGCACGTATATCTTCGGCATCAACCCGGGACGTTTCGGGGGTGGTGTAACGGGCATACCTTTTACCGACCCCATCCGGCTGGCGGAAAAGTGCGGTATTCCCAACGATTTGAAACGGCAGGCAGAGTTGTCTTCCCAGTTCGTGTATGAAATGATCGAAGGATATGGCGGGGTAGAGGCATTTTACGGGCATTATTATATTACGGCCTTATCGCCGTTGGGCTATGTTCGGCATGGCAAGAACCTGAATTATTATGATGATAAGGAACTGATGCGGGATGTAGAACCATTTGTGTTGTCGTGTATCCGCAGGCAACTGGAGACGATGCCCACAGGGGAGACGTGTTATTGTCTGGGAGAGGGGGAGAACTACAGGTATTTCAGCCGGATTAATGACAGGTATGGGTTCTTTAAGACGATCATCCCGTTGCCGCACCCGCGTTGGGTGATGCAATACCGGCGTAAAAAGATCAAAGATTTTATCGAACTATATGTTAAAAAGTTAGAAACCAATACGTTATAACATATATAAATTGCTGCAACAAATTTAAAAATTATACCTTTATGCTTTAAATGAAATTGATATGACAGAGGGCGTTCAGTTTACGATCAGGACATCTATTCAAAAGGTGGGTAACTCGAAGGGGGTGATATTATCCGGGAAGATGCTCTCGGAACTTCATTTGGTCGAAGGGAGTGAAGTTGAAGTTAGTCTATCCGACACCGGGATACTCATTTCCCCGGTATCACCCAAACCGGTACCACCTACAAAAGAGGTGAATAGAGATTTATCTTCCTGGGATAATCAGTTTAAGGCCGCCATCAAAGCTTGTGAATCTGCCGGATAATTTTTAAGGGCGCCAATGATCTAATGGATTCTGTCCCCTCTGACTTCCATTGACTCCATGACACCTGCTTCATAATCCAGCCATTCCTTCCACCGGCGCCGGACGATATCCTTCCCGACATAAGTTCCGGCCAGTTCAATGAAGAGGTGGTAGTGACCTGCCTCGCTATCCATGAACCGGCGATAGAACTGTCGCAGGTAAGCGTCTTCCAGTCCTTCGCTGAGCCGTTTGAAGCGCTCGCAGCTCCGGGCTTCTATCAACGCGAAGATCAGCAGCCGGTCGAGGAAGCGTTCTTCTTCGCTGCCGCCTTTTTGTTCGAAAGCCATCAGCTGGTTAACATAGACATCCTTCCGCTGGCGTCCCAACTGCAGCCCTCTTTTCTCCAGCTCTGCCAGCACAAGCCTGAAGTGCCCCCATTCTTCGGTGACGAGAGGGGATAATTCCTGGACGAGCCGTTCCCGGGCAGAATATCTTGTGATGAGGGAAATGCAGCTGGTTGCGGCTTTTTGTTCGCACCAGGCGTGGTCTGTGAGGATAGCCTCCAGCGAAAGGCTGGCCAGGTCCACCCAGCGCGGGTCCGTCGGCAGCTGAAGGCCCAGGATATTTTTCTGTTCAGGAGCTGTTTCCATCCGGCAAACCTACGATTTTCCCTGAACACGCGCTGCTCCGCCATGCGGGGCTTTTCCCCGGATTTCTGTACGTTTGCCGGAAAATCGACATGTTGGACGATCATTTCCTGGATCATAAATTGAACGAACGCCACACGCAGGATGCTTTCAGGCGACTGCGGCTGCCCGAAGGAAAGACCGATTTCTGTTCGAATGACTACCTGGGTATTGCCACCAACGGGCTGCTGGAAGACGGCATCGCCTACGGCAAGCCTTCGGCGACCGAAAGCGGACGTTCGGCCCCAGGGGAAGGTCCGGGCGCGAGAAAGCCTCTCGCGCATGGCAGCACCGGATCGCGATTGCTGGCCGGCAATTACCCCCTCATCGAAGAGACGGAACGGGCGCTTGCTGCCTTCCACCAGGCGGAGGCCGGGCTCCTTTTCAATTCAGGCTATGACGCCAACCTGGGCGTATTAAGCTGCATCCCTCAACGAGGGGACATCATCCTTTATGACAGCCTCAGCCACGCCTCCCTCCGCGACGGCATCCGGTTGTCTTTCGGCACGGCTTTCTCCTTCGCCCACAATGATGTCGCTGACCTGGAAAAGAGACTGGCAGCGGCGCAAGGGAAGGCCAATGAACGGAATATTTTTGTTGTGACCGAGTCCGTATTCTCGATGGACGGAGATCTGGCGCCACTCGACGAAATAGTTGCGTTGTGCCAATGTTATGGAGCGCAGCTGATCCTCGATGAAGCTCATGGTACCGGCGTCATCGGCCCGGCAGGAGAAGGGCTGGCGCAGGCCCGGGGATGGCACCGGCAATGCTTTGCCCGTATTCACACCTTCGGTAAGGCAGTAGGTTGTCACGGTGCGATTGTGCTGGGCAGTGACCGGCTGCGGGATTATCTCATCAACTTCTCCCGCGCTTTTATCTATACCACCGCTCTTCCGCCTGCCAGTGTCCGGGCCATCGCCCGGGCGTATGAATTGTTCCCACACCTGCATGATGAGCGGCGGCGACTGCAGCAACTGATCGACCGTTTTCAGCAGGCTGCTATCGGTTACGCACGGTTGCAAAGCAATACTCCCATCCAGGTGGTCATTGTGCCTGGTAACGCCGAAGTCCGCGCGCTGGCTGAACGCCTGCAACAGGCGGGGCTGGATATCAGGCCGATCCTGTATCCTACGGTACCCAAGGGAGGCGAGCGCCTCCGTATCGTCATCCATTCTTTCAATACACCCGATGAGATCGACAGGTTAACGGCACTCCTGCAAAAGCGGCAGTGAGGAAAAAAAAGCCGGCTCAACCCTGAGACCGGCTTGTTGTCTATCTGAACCACCTGAACTGCATTGATAAAAGAGTACGTTCAATCCTCTAATGCAAAACTGGTTCAAAGCGCGCAGACTGACAATACCATTTTGTGGTATTTTTTCATACTTTTAACCTACCATCACCCAAATCAGCACTGGTATGAGAATTGTCCTCTTTCTACTTTCCCTGCTTTTGACCACCGGACTCATTATCTGCCTGAATACTTCCTGGGGCGGTCTTAAAAAGACTCCGCTGTTCGGTCAGTTTCTCAGCCCGCAGCATGGGTTCTGGCAGAATGCAGAGCCCCTGAAGCAAGGGTTCAATGACAGGATCGCCTTGCCGGGGCTGCAAGGAAAGGGTGTGGTCTATTTCGATGAATACCTCGTCCCGCATGTGGAGGCAGGCAGCGAGACCGACGCCTGTTATATCCAGGGCTATCTGCATGCCCGGTTTCGGTTATGGCAGATGGAATTTCAGACTTTCGCTGCGGCGGGCAGGCTGAGTGAGTTCCTGGGGCCCGGAGAGAATAACAACTATGTAAAATATGACCGCAGCATGCGGCGACTTGGAATGGTGACTGCGGCCAGGGCGGCACTGGCTGCCATGGAAAGGGACAGTATTATCAAAAGAGATTGCGATGCATATACGGCGGGCGTCAACGCCTATATCGGACAGCTAAGCGCCAGTGAACTGCCCCTGGAATACAAGTTATTGAACTATCAGCCTGAACCGTGGAGTAACCTCAAGACCGCCCTTTTTATCAAATACATGGCCTACGATCTGGCCGGGGGGGACAACGACTTCGAAATGACCAATGCGAGAAGTTTCTTCAGCAAGGAGGATTTTGCCAAACTATACCCGACGATCCAGGATAGCCTGGACCCCATTATCCCCAAGGGTACGCGTTTCCTTCCGCCCTCTTTTGTGCCGAAGGCGCCGGCCACTGCGGATAGTCTATATTATAACGGCAACAGCACCGTCACTGACGAAGAGCTCAAACCGGAAAAGAGCAATGGCAGCAATAACTGGGCTGTCAGCGGAAAGAAGACCCTCAGCGGCCGTCCCATCCTGTGCAACGATCCGCACCTCAGCACTAACCTGCCTTCCATCTGGTACCAGATGCAGATCCATACCCCGGACTATAATGTATACGGTGTCTCCTTTCCCGGCGCTCCCTTCGTTATCATCGGGTTCAACGACAGTTGCGCCTGGGGCATCACTAATTCTGAAAGGGATGTGCGCGATTACTATACGATAAAATTCAAGGACGATAGCCGCAGTGAATATTGGTTCAACGGACAATGGCGTACTGCGGACCAGCGGGTCGACACGATCCGGATCAGGGACGCCGAACCTTTTTATGATACCGTTGCCACTACCATCTTTGGCCCGGTGATGTATGACCCCGGTTTTACGGGCTTCTCCGATGTCGCCAGCGGCCGGTCATATGCCGTTCGGTGGAAGGCTGCCGACTCGTCCGATGAGATGCTGACTTTCCATTACCTCCAGTCCATTCACAACTATGACGATTATAAGCATGCCATCGGCACTTTTAAGACGCCGGGACAGAATTTTGCTTTCGCGGATAAAGCGGGGCAGATTGCGATCTGGCAGCAGGGGCAGTTTCCGGCCAAATGGAAAGAGCAAGGGTTATTCGTCATGCCCGGGGAAGATAGCAGTTATATGTGGCAAAATTCGATCGAAGGGGAAGAGAACCCCTATATGATCGATCCCGATCGCGGTTTCGTCAGCAGCGCCAACCAGGAGCCTGCCGACACAAGCTATCCCTATTATCTCGGCAGTGATTTCCCCATCTATCGCGGGCTGATCATCAACCGGCGGCTCGATGCTATGAATTCCATCACACCTGCGGACATGATGAAACTGCAGACCGATAATTTCGACGTCTTTGCTCAGATGGCCCGGCCGATGCTGCTACAGCATATCAATGAGGCAGGCCTGAATGAAGAGGCAAAGGCGTACCTCAATATTTTCAAGCTGTGGAACCTCCGCAACGATCCGGGCGAAGAAGGCCCGATCATCTTCCATTACTGGTGGGACCACCTGGACCACGACATCCTGGATGATGAGTTCGCCAGGACCCCGTTGCATCTGCAGCATCCATATGAGAGCACCTTGCTGGAAGCGTTATTGAAAGACAGCAGCTGGTCTTTTATCGATAATATCAGTACGCCTGCAAAAGAGACCTTACGGCAGGTCGTCACCGCTGCTTTCCGCGAGACCGTTGGAGATATGGTTAAAGCCAGCCAGGAAGGCCGGCTCTCCTGGGCTGCCTTCAAAGATACCTGGGCCCGTCACCTGCTGCGGTTGCCGGCACTGAGCCGTACTCATCTGCCGATAGGCGGAGGTACCCATTGCATCAATGCAGCCAAGCAGTTCCACGGTCCCAGCTGGAGAATGATCGTTCAACTGACCGATAAGACCGAGGCGTATGGCATCTATCCGGGTGGGCAGAGCGGTAATCCCGGAAGCCCTTATTACGATACCTTTGTCGATCGCTGGGCTACCGGCGCCTATCTGCCGTTATGGGTGATGGGCCACGACGAGACAATGGATAAGAGAGTCAAATGGGTCATGCATTTTTCAACAACGCCCTCATCCGAATAATTATGATACTGAAATTCCTGGCTGCTACTTTGCTCATTGCGCTGCTCAGCTTTGCCTGTGGCCTTTACTTTCCATGGTGGGCCATTGCCCCCGTTTCCTTTGTTGTCAGCCTGTTGATCCCTCAACGTCCCTTTCCGGCCTTTATGGCCGGTTTCCTGGCGCTCTTCCTGTTATGGGGGGGAATGGCCCTGGCGATCGACCTGGCCAACGGCAGCATCCTATCCGCCAAGGTTGCCGCGATCCTGCCCCTGGGCGGTTCTTCGTACGCCATCGTCATCGTTACCGGACTGATTGGCGCACTGGTTGGTGGCGGCAGCGCTCTCACGGCCGCATTTCTTAAAAAAGCCAGCTAAAACTTTTTCCCGCTTATGCACCGCACCCTTATCTTATCTCTACTGATCCTGTTGGCGGGTATCCGTGTGCTGGCCATCAAGGTTACCGGCAAGGTTACCGATGACAAGGGCAATGCGCTGGCGTATGCCTCCATTCTCATCAAAGGGACCACCAGGGGGGTAACGGCGGGTAACGAAGGCAGGTATGCCCTGGACCTGGCGCCGGGTACCTACACCCTGGTCTGCCAATACGTAGGGTATACCCGCATGGAAAAGACCATCACGGTAGGTACGGAAGCACTGACTGCCGACTTCCAGCTTTCGCCCCAGCAGCTATCCATGGCCGAGGTAGTGGTCCGGCCAGGAGGTGAAGATCCGGCTTATGCCATCATCCGCCATGCCATCAAAAAACGAAAGGATTATGAAATGCCTCTCGACTCTTTCACCTGTGAAGCCTATGTCAAGACCCAGATCCGGACCCGCAAACTGCCGGACAGGCTCATGGGGCAAAGGATTCAGCCAAAGGATAAACAGGATATGGGCGTCGATTCGGCCGGTAAGGGGATTATCTACTTATCGGAGTCTCTTAGCAAGGTAGCCTTCAAACGGCCTGACAAGCTCAAGCTGGAAGTGTTATCCGGGCGGGAGAGCGGCTCGGGCGGCTTTGGTTTTTCTTTCCCGGCATTCATCAATTTCTACAATAACAATGTCAATGCACTGGACAAGCTGAGCCCCCGGGGATTCGTCAGCCCCATTGCGGATGGTGCACTGAATTATTATCGCTATAAATTCCTCGGTTCCTACTTCGAGGATGGTCGCGAGATCAACAAAATACAGGTTATTCCCCGCCGGAAATTCGAACCGCTTTTCTCCGGTACTATCGAGATCGTAGAAGGCGACTGGCGGATCCATAGCCTGGACCTCTTCCTGTACAAGACAGCGCAGCTGCAGATCCTCGATACGGTGGAGATCCGCCAGATCCATGCGCCCATCGACACGAATTCTCCGGCATCGTCGGCCGGCAAGCATATCTGGCAGGTCAAGGACCAGGTCGTCTATTTCACCTTCAATATCCTTGGGATCGATGCTGTCGGTACTTTCCTGGATGTCTACAATGATTATAATCCTGCTCCGGGGTTTCACAAGAAATTCTTCAATAATGTCCTCATCCGTTATGATACGGCAGGCAATAAAAAGACGAAAGCTTATTGGGACTCCATCCGGCCGCTGCCATTGGAGCCGGACGAAAAGGTCAACTATACCATCCGGGACAGCATTTACGAATATAACCGGGACTCGATGGGCACCCGGAACAACCGCGACTCCCTGCTGCGCCGTCAGGGCCCCGTCACCGCCTGGCAGGTACTTTTTACCGGTTTCAACCGGTCCGATTATCGGCAGCCGGGCCCACTACATTATTCGCTGGAGGGATTGTTACCTACGCTGGAGTACAATACCGTAGAAGGCATCAATATGGAGCTCAACGGGTCGTTTAGCCGTGCGTTGAAGAATGGAAAGGGCACGCTGACTTTCTCTCCCCATCTCCGATACGGCTTTCACAACACCCGTCTCAATGCCTGGGGCGAGTTGGAGTGGCGGCGGCGCAACTTTAGCTGGAATGGGGATGATGCTACGGCTTCGCGACAGACATGGAGCCTGTCGGGCGGTAAACGGGTCTCGCAGTACAATCCCGATAATCCCATTTCCGAGTGGGTCAATTCGCTGTATACGCTGTTCGACCGGCGGAACTACATGAAGATATATGAGAACTATTTTGTGCAGCTGAGCTCGACCACGCGTTTTGACAACGGTCTGCGCCTGAATGTGACGGGCTTGTATGAGAACAGGATGCCGATCGGCAATACCACCGACTATTCGCTGGTCTCCGTCAGGAACAGGGCATTTACGCCCAATTTCCCGATACTTTTTCCTCCGGGCGGTACGATACAAACGCTGCCCTCCAACAACACGGCTGTGCTGACCAGTGTCGATGTGCAGTACCAGCCCGGGCAGCAGTATATCGAGTTCCCCCAGCGGAAGGTCTCTATCGGCTCCAAATACCCGACGATGGAACTCTATTATGAGAGAGGATGGGCCGACATCCTGTGGAGCAATGCCAACTTCGACAAATGGCGGTTCTCCGTCTGGGACAATGTCAATTTCAAGCTAAAAGGATTGTTGCGCTTTCGTTTCAGCGTCGGGGGATTTCTCAATAATAAGTCCGTCTATCTCCAGGATTATCAGCATTTCGATGGCAACCAGACGATCGTCGCCAGCGAGTACCTCAACAGTTTTCAGCTGGCGCCCTACTACGCCAACAGTACGATTGCCAACTTCTATACCGAAGGGCATCTCGAGCATCATTTCAATGGCTTGCTGACTAATAAGATCCCGCTTTTCCGCCGGTTGAACTGGAACCTGGTCGGGGGCGCCAATGCCTTCGTCGTCAACCGCGATAATAATTACTCAGAGGTGTTCGGCGGCCTGGAGAATATCTTCAAGATCCTTAGGGTCGACATGGTCGGGTCCTGGCTGAACGGGCATTACAGCCAGACAGGTATCCGGATTGGGATGGGCGGCCTGTTGGGGGGAATGAACCGGGGGGCACGGTGACCATCGGGGGCAGGGGCGCGCCCTGGGCCGGCGGCCGCGCTAAATTTCATATCTTTGCGGCGTATGGCTGTGTTACACAACCGCGTCTCCCAAAAGGAGCTGAAGCAACGTTTGATGCAAGAGACGGAGCCCCGCACTACCCTCTCTTTCTACCGTTATGTGCCTATCGGCGATCCCCGGGCATTCCGTGACGAACTTTACCAGGGCCTTGATAAATTGGCTGTGTTCGGCCGCATCTATGTGGCGGCGGAGGGCATCAATGCGCAGATCAGTGTACCGACGCCGGCCTTCGGCGCCCTGCAATCCTGGCTGGATGCAGTACCGGGACTGGAAGGGCTGCGGCTGAATATTGCCGTGGATGATGACGGGAAGTCTTTTTGGGTGCTGAAAATTAAGGTCCGGGAGAAGATTGTGGCCGATGGCATCGATGACCCTACCTTCGATATGGCGAGGAAAGGGCAGTATGTCGATGCCACCGCTTTCAACCGGCTGACGGAAGATCCCGGCACCGTCGTTGTCGATATGCGCAATCATTATGAGTACGAGGTCGGTCATTTCGAGAATGCCATCGAAGTACCTTCGGACACCTTCCGTGAGCAACTGCCCTTGTCCGTCAACCTGTTGAAAGACAAGAAGGACAGTCCCATCATCATGTATTGCACCGGGGGTATCCGCTGCGAAAAGGCCAGCGCATGGCTGCTCCACCAGGGGTTTACCAATGTTTACCACCTGGAAGGCGGTATTATTCATTATGCCAATACAGTGAAGGAAAAAGGGCTCGAGAATAAGTTCAGGGGCAAGAATTTCGTATTCGACGACCGGATGGGGGAAAGGATCAGCGGGGAGGTCATCGCCCACTGTCATCAATGCGGCCGCCCGGCCGATACCCATACTAATTGTCGCAATGACGGCTGCCACCTGTTGTTTATCCAATGTGCCGACTGCGCGGCCCGGCATGAGGGCTGTTGCAGTGCTGATTGCCAGGATACCCTGCACCTGTCCAAGGACGAGCGGCTGGAGCGCCGCCAGGCCGCTGCCAGGGCTTCTGGTGATGCCGCCACAGGTGCCGGTGAGGGCGGAGGCCTTCCGCATGTGTTCAATAAATCGAGGTCCCGGCTGCGCTTACCCGATAAATAAGCTGAAAAAGATTAAAAGATAACCGGAAAAGTCTTTACCCTGTCCCCCGCCATGCATTCGATTATAAAAAAAGCGTATATGTGACAATTTTTCCCGTCATAAGAAAATCAACTACTTTTACATCCAACAAAAAGTGTATTCCGTACGTTTATTAGTTTCCTTTAGTAGCATAGTAGCAGCAATACACGACCGACACGACGCAACCCTTAAAACTAAACCAAGGCTCCTGACCATGAATACGGCTGTAAAAACTGTTTTCCGTTTCCGGGGATACATCTGGAATATCGGGTACAGCGCCTCTCTTGGCAGCTACGAGAAGAGAAAGCTCGGCATCTTCAATTTCATGAATTTCGTGGGCCTGGTCACAGGTGTCATCCTGCCGGTTGCAGGACTTTTCAATAATGAACATTTACCGGCGCTGGTCTGGATCGCTGCTTGCTCTCCCGCTCTGATCAGCCTGATCGTTCTCTACACCAACTCCCGGCAGCAATACGAATTGGCAAGGATCTTTTTTTTCACCCTTTATCCCGTTATGACCAGCCTGGTGTATGCCTTGCGGATCGATGTGGGGATCGAGTTTTTTTTCGTCCTGTATGGGGTGCTGTCGGTATTCTTCCTGCAGAGGATCTATAACATCATCTTTTCCTTCACCCTGTCGATGGCCTGTTATCTGCTGGTCTGTACGATATGGAAAAATTATGACTACAACCTGGAAAAGGCCCATTACTATTTCTACATCTTCAATCACGTCCTTCCCATCTTTTTTATCTTCTACGGTCTCCTGTTGATTAAAAATGAGAATACACGCTACCAGGAGCAGATGCGGGACAAGAACTGGCAATTGCGTCGCAGCAACCTCAAAATCCTGCGGCAAAAGGCGGATATCACCGGCAAGTCCGCGCTGCTCGAAGAGCAGACACAGCAATTGACGGAGCTGAATTCCCTGAAGAATAAGCTGTTTTCCGTCATAGCGCATGACCTCAAGGCTCCGCTATATGCCCTGCGAAATCTTTTCCGCAACGTGCAGATCTATAATCTGCCGGGAGAAGAGATCAAAATGCTGGTGCCCGAAGTCGTCAACGAGCTGACATATACGACGGGGCTGATGGAGAATATGCTGCAGTGGGCCAAGAGCCAAATGCAGGCGGAATCGGTGAAACTCCAGCTGCTGGATGTCGCCGGCATCGCCAGGGAGGTGCTGCAGTTATTGCGGCTGCAGGCTGAAGCCAAGAATATTTACATCAGCAGTACGATCGAGCAACCCATTTTCGTCTATGCCGACAAGGACATGATCAATCTTGTCCTGCGGAACCTGCTGTCGAACGCGATAAAGTTCACTCCTATTGAAGGTACTATCTGTGTGGAAGCCAGGGATTTGCGGTCCTGTATCGAAATCTCCGTGCAGGATACCGGCACCGGCATCAGTCAGGAAGGATTGCAACGGTTGAACGCCGAGAACTATTATTCGACCCGGGGGACAGGGGGCGAAGCGGGCACGGGCCTGGGCCTGATGCTCTGCAAGGAATTCCTTTCCAAAAATGGCGGCCGGATGAATATCCAAAGTACGCCGGGCAAGGGAAGTATCTTTTCTTTTACCCTGCCTAAAGGGAATGAAGCGTAGACAGCGAATACAGCACCCGCTGATAGGTCTCCTCATCGCTTAATGGCTGCGGCCGGAAAGGCTCGCCGATCACTTTCTCGTATAGTTCGATGTACCTTTTGCTGATGGTCTCGACCCAATCGTCTTTCATTTCCGGCACCGTCTGGCCTTCTTTACCCATAAAGTCGTTGGCGATCAGCCATTCCCGTACGAATTCCTTGCTGAGCTGCAGTTGTCTTTCGCCTTTGGCCTGCCGGTCATCGAAGCCTTCCGCGTAAAAATACCGGGAAGAGTCGGGGGTATGGATCTCATCCATCAGATAGATGGTATCATCTATCTTACCGAACTCATATTTGGTGTCTACAAGGATCAATCCTCTTTTGGCGGCTATTTCCCGGCCCCGTTGAAAAAGGGCCAGCGTATATTCCTCTAATCGGGCATAATCGTTTTCACCAACAATTCCCCGCTGGACGATCTCGCTGCGGGAAATGTCTTCATCGTGCCCTACTTCTGCCTTCGTCGAGGGGGTGATGATGGGGGAGGGAAAGTGATCGTTCTCCTTCATCCCTTCCGGCAGTGCCACTCCGCACAGTTCTCTTTTACCGGAATGATAGGTCCGCCAGGCATGCCCGGTCAGGTTGCCCCTTACTACCATCTCTACCCGAAAAGGTATGCATTTGCGGCCAATGGCCACATTGGGGGCGGGTGTATCCAGCAGCCAGTTGGGGCAAAGATCACTGGTGGCCTTTAGCATATAGGCTGCAATCTGGTTCAATACCTGGCCTTTGAAGGGAATAGGGCGGGGGAGGATCACATCGAAGGCTGAGATGCGGTCTGAAGCAACCATCACGAGCCATTGATCGGCGATCGTGTAGACATCTCTCACTTTGCCGCGATAGAATTTCGTTTGATTCGGAAATTGCAATGTCTTCATGGCGGCAAAATTAAATTAAATTTCCAGGACAGCCTTACAATACGTAAATTAGTCATACGTTAAGCTTATCTAACCGAAATAACCGAAAACTTGCACTATGAGACAAAATCTGATTCCGCTAATAGCCATTCTTCTGTTTTGTTTTTCCAATCCGGCCTTTTCACAATCCTCGTTCACCATTACCGGTACTGTCCGGCAAACACAGACAAAGACCAGTGTTCCTGCTGTCAGTGTCACTGTCAAGGGTACCGTTGCGGGAACTTTTACCGATGACCATGGCCATTTCAGGCTGACAACTGCTGTAAAGCCGCCCATCGTGCTGATCATCTCATCCATTGGCTTTGAGACCCAGGAAGTGACTGTCAGTGATCCGTCGCAGCCTGTAGAGGTGGCCTTTGTACCCAGCTCGACGCTGGGCAGGGAAGTGGTGGTTTCCGCAACCCGATCGGCCATCCGCAGCCTCGAATCACCGGTTTCCATTGAAAGAATGAGCAGTACGGCTGCCCATGAGGTGGCCGGTCCTTCCTTTTATGATGCTATCGCCAATCTCAAAGAAGTAGATGTCGTAACGTCTTCGTTACTGTTCAAGACCATGGGTACCCGTGGGTTCAATGGCAGTGGTAACCTGCGGATGAATCAGCTGGTGGACGGGATGGACAACCAGGCTCCGGGGCTCAATTTCTCCGTGGGAAATATCTGCGGTTTGAGCGAGCTGGATGTGGACAATGTGGAGTTGCTGCCCGGTGCCTCGTCTGCGCTTTACGGGTCCGGCGGGATGACAGGAACGATACTGATGACCAGCAAGGATCCCTTCAAATACCAGGGTTTCAGCGCCCAGGTCAAACAGGGTGTGAACCATCTGAGCGACCCTAACAGCCCTGCCGCACCTTATTACAACTGGATGGGGCGCTATGCGAAGGCCTTCAATGACAAATTTGCCTTCAAGCTGGTAGCCGACTATACGCAGGCCAAGGATTGGATGGCGACCGACTACCGCAATTATGTGCCTTCCACGGGCCAGATCACGAATGACAACCGCAGCCTGCCTTCTTATGACGGGGTCAATACCTATGGCGACGAGAGCGCGTATTTCAATGTGCAAACGGAGCTGAATTCCGCCGCGGCACAATATGCCGCCGGCGCCAGCCAGGCCGCTGCCGCCAGTGCCGCCTATGCAGCGGCAAATCAACCCGCACTTGCCGCCCAGTATGCCGCTGCCGCCGCTCAATACCAGGCCGAGGCTACCCAGACCGGCCAGTTGGCTGCTGCGACGCCCGCCAATTCGAATGTAACACGTACGGGATATGCCGAAAATACCCTGACTAATTATAAGGCCTATAACCTCAAGCTGAATGGCGGCCTGTATTACAAGCTCACGCCGGGAACCACCCTCAGCCTCATCGGTAATTTCGGTAAAGCCAGCACTGTTTACCAGGGTACCGACCGCTATGCCCTGAAGGATGTGAAGATCGGCCAGTACAAGGCCGAAGTCGCAGGCAAGCATTTTTACGTCCGGGCCTATACGACCCAGGAGAATGCCGGCAATTCCTATGATATGGTGGCGGTGGCTACGCTGCTCAATGAGGTGTATGCGCCTACGGCCAGCACCTGGGCGCCGACTTATATAGGGACTTACGCACAGGCTTTCGGCGCGGCTCTCCAGGCCGGGCAGACTCCTACGGCGGCTTACGCCACGGCCAGCGCCACTGCAAGGGCTGCGGCCGATGCCAACAGGCTCCAACCCGGTACAGCGGCTTTCAATAAATCCGCCGATTCCCTCGAAAAGCTGCCGATACCTCAGGGTGGTAAATTCAATGACCAGACCAATCTGTATGTCGGTGATGCGATGTATAATTTCGGGGACCAGGTCAAATGGATGGACATCACGGTTGGTGCTTCCACCCGGGAGTTTGTGCTGAACTCGCATGGTACTATCTTCGCCGATACGGCAGGGCGTATCAATATCAATGAGACCGGCGCTTTTGCACAATTACAAAAGGGTTTCTGGGATGATTTCCTGAAGATATCGGTGTCCGGCCGCTATGACAAGAATTCCAACTTCAAGGGCCGCTTCACGCCCCGGGCAACGGCGCTATTCAAAGTAGCACCCGACAACTATATCCGCGCTTCCTTCCAGACGGCCTACAGATTCCCCTCCACGCAGAACCAGTTTATCAACCTGCAGACAGGTTCTGCCAGGCTGATCGGTGGTCTGCCGCAGTTCATCACCTTTTATGGGCTGAATGACGGTCAGACATATGATACTGCCCAACTGAATAAATATCTAAACACGGGTGCAACACCGACTCCCTATCAATATACGACCTTCAAGCCTGAATCCGTGGCCAGTTGGGAATTGGGCTATAAGGGGCTGATCGCTAAAAAGCTGTTGATCGATGTCTATGGTTTTTATGCCCAGTATACCAATTTCATCGGGCTGACTGTACTGGTGAAAGATCCGTTGACTTTGGGTCAGACCGCAGCCAATACCTTCGGCATCTACACCAACAGCCCCACCAAGGTCAATACCGTCGGTGCGGGTATCGGACTGGATTATTCGCTGCCGGAAGGTTTTGTCGTCGGCGGCAATTATGCTTACAACAATATCAACAGCAAGGACGTCAGTCAGCAGACGGATTTCAATACGCCTAAGAATAAGTTCAATATCTCACTGGCCAACTACTCTGTTGCCAAGGTGTACGGCTTTAATCTTACTTACCGCTGGCAGGAATCTTATCTGTATCAATCCTCCTTTATCAGCGGCACCACACCGGCATTCGGGACACTGGATGCGCAGATCAGCAGGAAGATACCTTCCATTCACAGCCTGATCAAGATCGGCGCTTCCAATTTGTTCAATAAATATTATAACGATGCCATCGGGGATGCCCGCATCGGCGGACTGTACTATATCAGCCTTGGCTACAATATCTTCTAACCGATCACATAGTCGTAATAACGACAAAGGGCTTGTCTTTCGACAGGCCCTTTTTTTATCGTTATGGCTGATCGATCGCCTTATACATTAAACCGGAAATGCATGACGTCGCCGTCTTTCACTATATATTCCTTGCCTTCGATGCGCAGCTTGCCGTTCTCCCGTGCCGCGGCTTCCGATCCGAACTGGATAAAATCCTTGTAGGCAATCACCTCCGCTTTGATGAAGCCCTTCTCAAAATCAGTATGGATCACGCTGGCGGCCTGTGGCGCCCTCCAGCCTTCGTGGATTGTCCAGGCCCTGACTTCCTGTTCGCCGGCGGTGAAATAGGTGGCCAGGTTGAGTAGCTTGTAAGTGGTGCGGATCAGCTTGTTGAGCGCTGGCTCTGTCATCTTGTATTCTTCCATGAACAATTGCCGGTCGGCAGGGTCTTCCATCTCAGAGATCTGCGCCTCGATAGAATTGTTCATGATGATGACCTGCGCCTGTTCGCCGGCTACGGCGGCCTTCAATGCTTCGGAATAAGCGTTGCCTGTGTGCATGGATGCCTCGTCTACATTGGCTACATACAGCACCGGCTTTTCCGTGAGGAGGAACAGATCGGCAATGGCTGTGCGATCTTCTTTGGACAGGTCCAGTTCGCGGATGCTGCGCCCCTTTTCGAGGTGCTCCTTGCAGCGCTTCAGGACTTCATATTCGGCCTTGATCTTCGGGTCGGCTGTCTTCAGCATCTTTTCCGTCCGGCTGAACTTCTTTTCCACGCTTTCCAGGTCTTTCAGCTGTAGTTCGGTATCGATGATCTCCTTATCGCCGACCGGGTTGATCGCCCCTTCATCCCGTAGGATGTTCTCGTCTTCAAAGCAGCGGATCACGTGTACGATCGCATCTACTTCCCGGATATTGGCGAGGAACTTGTTACCCAGGCCTTCTCCTTTGCTGGCGCCTCTCACCAGCCCGGCGATGTCTACGATCTGCAGCTGGGTGGGAACGATACGCTGGGGCTTTACGAGAGCGGATAGTTTGTCCAGCCTTTCGTCCGGCACATCTACCAGCCCGGTATTGGGCTCGATCGTGCAGAACCGGTAATTGCTGGCCTGCGCCTTGGCGCTGTTGCTAACCGCGTTGAACAAAGTCGATTTTCCCACATTCGGTAATCCTACAATACCTGCTTGTAAAGCCATAATTTATGTCGTTTCGGCCGCGAAATTAGGCAATTAATGTTAATTTGGGGCATGGCTTTAAGCAGAATATGGGCGGCTTTTATTCTGGTCTCGATCCTGGTCGCCGGTGTCCGGTATGCGTTCGTTCCTGCGGATAAGGAGATTTTCAGCAATATGGTGGTCGGTAAGGCCGGGGACGGCGGTCAGAGCGCTGACGGCATCATCGAGACCTGTACCCATGCCGTCACCCTTGCACTGGGCCTTATCGGTATCATGGCCTTGTTTATGGGTCTGGTCAGTATTGCCGAACAGGCGGGAGGAATGCGTTTCCTGGCCCGGATCACGGCCCCTTTTTTCTCGCGTCTCTTCCCTGATCTGCCGAAAGGGCACCCTGCGATGGGCCACATGGTCATGAATTTCTCCGCCAACCTGCTGGGGCTGGATAATGCCGCCACACCGTTCGCCTTAAAGGCTATGGAAAGCCTGCAGGAGCTCAATCCCGATAAGGCGACCGCCAGCAACAGCCAGATCATGTTCCTCTGTCTGCATGCGTCCGGGCTGCAGCTCATCCCGGTCAGTATTATCGCACTGAGGGCAGCGGCTAAAGCACCCGATCCGACGGATGTCTTTATTCCCATTGTCATCGCCACTTTTATCACGACGCTGGCATCGATGAGCATCGTAGCGGTGCGGCAGAGGATCAACCTTTTCCAGCCTGTCATCCTGGGCTGGATCGGCAGCCTTTCCTTGCTGATCGCCGCGTTGGTGCTCTATCTCCGGACCCTGAGCGCCGACGGTGTGCAGTCTTTTTCGCGGGCGCTTAGCGGGGGGATCATTCTTTTTATTTTCCTGCTGATCGTAGGAGTTGCGCTATACAGGAAGATCAATATTTTCGATGCCTTCGTCCAGGGCGCCAAAGGAGGGTTTGAAACGGCCGTCCGCATCATCCCTTACCTCGTAGGGATGTTGGTGGCCATCAGCATGCTGCGGACCAGTGGTACTTTCGGCGTGATCATCGACGGGCTGAAACATTTCTTTACGGCCATCGGCACCGATACGCGTTTTGTCGACGGTTTGCCGACAGCGCTCATCAAGCCGCTCACGAGTGCCGGCGCCCGGGGCATGCTGGTAGATACTATGAACACCATGGGCAAGGACAGCTTCGCGGCACGGTTGTCAGCCATTTTGCAGGGATCTTCCGAGTCCACTTTTTACGTTGTCGCGGTGTACTATGGCTCTGTCGCGATCCGCAATACGCGATATTCGATCGGCGCGATGCTGCTGGCCGACCTGGTGAGCATTGTCAGCTCCATCTTTTTGTGTTATTTGTTTTTCGGTTAATGCCCAAAGCAAAAGCGGCAGGTCAGTCCGAAGGCATCCGGAACGAAGTTTATGCTGGGTACGAAATCGAGTTCCGGCTTCCAGTCCAGGGAGAGATCGACGGGGGCATTCTGAAATTTATAATCCAGCCCGATGACGCCCGTAGGACCAAACCAGGTCTGTCCGGACTCGAACCCGAGATAAGCACCACCGCCATAGAAAAAAGTAAAGTTGGGGACGCCGCCGATCAGTTGATGCCTTTCATAGAGGCCGCCGATGCCCAGGCGCGAGCCGAAGGACACCAGTCCTTCAATAGCATTGGTTTGATCCATGAAATATTTGATGCTGAGGGAATTGTTGAGGGTGGGGGCGGCTGTACTGAACCGGATACCCACCGCCAGTTTATAACCCTGTTCGGACGACTGGTCCTGTGCGGACAAATGATTATACAGGCCACTGACGGTCAAAAAGACCAGGGAAAGGATAATGATCCGCATGTTGAAATTGTTTTAGGTCTAAGTGGAACGAAAATGCCGGCCGGCTTAAGGTATCATTCCTGTTAGAATTTTCTTAAAATCTACGGATGCTTTTTGGGTGTCGGCGGTGGTTTGACGATCGGTATGGATGGAATAGCCGCCTTTTGTGTGGGCGCTTTTTCAATGGCTTCCCTTTCTGCCGCTTCAAACTCCTGGTCCGCATTGGGGTTTTTGATAGACTCGAAGAGTTCCTGCTTGGACTTGGGGCGTCGTTTCTCCTGCCACTTAAATCCGCGCAGGACCATCTCGTCGAAATTGACCTTGTGCATGGGGATCACTGAGCCCTCGGCGTCATTGCGAAGTACGACCCTGTTCAATTCCTTGCCTTTGGGTTTTCCTGCCGAGTCCAATGCCACGTTGCCGGCAGAATCCATTTTGGGGGCGAAAACCATATCGATGATGTCGGCGTGTGAATGGTTGACACCCGTGTAAGCCTTATCATCGCCCTGCATATAATAGATGCTTTCCGCGTTGCCTTTGGCGCGGATATAATGGATGTCCCCATTCTCGAAATAGCAGTTGATGGTAGTGCCTTTGAGCTGATTATAGAAATTCCTGGCCACTTTGTTGATGGCCAGTGCGCTCTCGAAGACATATAGCCGGTCGGCCTTTTTATTCTTGGTATAGACGTACATGGTGTCGCCAGTGATCTGGTAGTTGCCGCTGCCCCAGGCGACAGGGTTGTAATACAGCCGGAAAATGGAATCTTTCGCCGAATAGTACAGGCTGTCGGATACCGCCTGCAGGGAATCCGAGAAGATCCTGACGTGATGGTACCCGATGATATAGCGGAGGGTGCTGTCCGTCGGCGGCAGATGGGCGATGCTATCGGCGTAGGCCTTTTCGGCAACCACCTCCCGGATGCTGTCCTGGGTTCGTCGCAAGGCAAAGCTATCGACTGGTATCGGCAGCCCATGTTGGATGAGAGTGCTGTCCCTCCATCCACCGTGCTTAAGACTATCGGCCAATTTGAGTATCCGCACCGTATCCCCCCGTACGAGGGTGCGTGCGATCAAACTATCGGTCTCTACCGCCTTCTTTATACTGTCAGCTACCTCGCGTATCCTGGCTTTAGCAGCAAAGCCTGCCCTTCGGACGCTGTCGATGGCATCCCGTTGTCGTTGTTTTGCCGCCTTTGCCGCGGCTTTGACACTATCCTTCGCGGCTTTTATTTTGACCTGAGCATCGTATTTGGCATCGCTAATGCTGTCTTTATGGGCCCGGATCTTCTTTTCGATACTATCTTTCACCAGCTGGATCCGCATTTTGACGCTGTCCGATTCGGCTGTAATGAGCGCCTTTTCCAATCGTTCGCGTTTCTTGCCTGTTACCGCAGTTTTCGAGGCGGTATCCGCCAATTGTGCCCGGATCTTCATTGGCGCCGAGCTGTCTATTCGGACCGGCGCCTTTTTCACCGCCGTGTCCTGCTCCGCCAATTGTGCGGAGTCCAGCCCCAGTTTACGCAGGCTATCGATGGTGAACCCCAGTTTGCGCAGGCTATCCAAGCCCAGACGGCTCAAGCTGTCGGCCATGCCAGGGGCCAGGCTGTCGCTGCGGTCCCTGCCCTCAATTTCCGTCGTGTCGAGGCCGTTGGCGGTCCTGACGGAATCCCGGTACCGTCTGGCCACGGCCACCCGGTGAAGGCTATCAGCCGAGACCTTTTCCAGGCTGTCGACATAAATTTTATGCAGGCTGTCCTGGTGAGCCAGGATCTTCTGCTCTTTTTCGTAGTCCACCAGCCGCCGGGACATCAGGGTGTCGGCCGTGACATAGATGGAATCCTTGTCCTGTTTGAGGATCAGCAGTGGCTGGGCCGTCGCCAGGAAAGTATTTTTCTTGCGGTTGGAGATCATAAACCCGCCCAGCAACCGGATGCCCTGTGCAGTGTCACGGTAGTCGGCGTCGCCGGTGGCAGTGCTGATACCAGTGCTGTCGTCAATCTCCACTTTGTCACCGGTGATGATCTGTGAGCCGTCGGTGATGATCGGCCTGGTGCCGAACTGTGCTTTCTTATTCGCCAGGTCGTAATAACCTGACCGGGTGTGCACCGTCCGGTGGGTGCTGTCTTTGAACTGGATAAAGGTTTCGGTGATGAAGGTGGAGATCTGGGTTTGCGTATTATAAAGGAGGCTATCGGCGGACAGATCGTATTGCGGATCCCGCATGACAACGTTATCCTTGAAATGAACGTCTTTGGTGTTTTCGAAGTAGACGCCGCGGTCGCTGGTAAGGACCGATTCCTTGTTGACAATCTTGCCTCCATGGTTGTAGGTGCCGACCCGGGTATTCATATCATAATCCAGGTCCTGAGTTGTCAGGACACCTTTACCGTCGGTCAAGGTTACATTCTTATCGAAATGGACGAGCTTTTTATCCACCAGGTATTTCATGTAGTCCGAGTAGATATTGGTGGAGTCGTTGTCATTGATATGAACATGATCGAAGCATTCGATGTAGTTTTCATGGGGGTTCATGACGAGGCTGTCGCAGTCGATCAGCGTCGTTTCCTGCTGGATCCTGACGTTGCCGATGAGGATGGTGAGGCCAGTCACCGAATCCACCTGTTTGAAGCTGTAACGATCCGCATTGAGGATCTTCACCTGCTTCATGCTATCGCTGCCAGGAGGTTGGATGGCTGTCTGCACCTGAGCCCGGGTAGGGAGGGTGAGCAAAAGGCTGCAGACGAATAATCCTGCTGAACAGGCCAAAAGCCTTCTTTTCATCCGGGGTTTATTTATTAACGGGTTTCGACGCCGAATCGGGCAGCGGCGCCATCAGCGCACCGTTCTTATCTTTTTTGCCGAATACAGAGATACTCACATACCGCTTGGGGTGAACGCGAAAATCATCCAACAGGGTATTGAGGCTCCGGGTAGTGCTTTCGAGGTTCTGATACAGCCCTTTGTCGTTCATCAGCAGACCTATCGTTCCATTGTTGCTGTTCAGTTTGGCGACCACATCCTTCAATTGGTTGATCGTCGACTGCAGGCTGGCCACCGTCTCGGGGATTTTGGCGGCAGCCAGATTGGACGTTGTTTTTTCCACGTTGTCGAGGGTCTGGTTGACTTTGTCGTTATTTTTGGCGAGGTTGCCGGTGAACTCGTTCATGTGTTTCAGGGCCTGCGCCAGTTGGCCGGTCTGGGCGTTCAGCAGGATCTGCATCTGGGCAGTTGTGCCGGCCAGGTTGCCCATGAGAGCGGCAAAATTGTTTTTTAGCCTGGGGTCGAACATCGTCCCGATCTGCTCAATAAGGGAATCGAGGGAGGTCAGGGTGCCACCCAGTTTAAGGATGACAGGGTTGACACTGGATTCCACCTGGGAAAAAAGGTTGGATTTCTGTTTGGTCTGCAGGGTATCTCCGTCTTCGAGGTAGTGGGTGTCGTCGCCTTTGTCGATGACGATGGAGGCCGAGCTGATCAGCCCGGAATTGATGACCCCGACGGAATTTTTAGGAATATGGACGTCCTTTTGCAGGTCGATCGTCACAACGATACCCCGGGTAAGGTCTTTGTCTGATGCATTGATAGCGGTTACGCTGCCTATCTGCAATCCATCGATCTGGACGGCATTGGACAGTTCCATACCTTCCACGTTGTCGAAGACGGCATACAACTTTTTGTTATGGTGGAACAGACTACTGCCTTTCAGGAAATTAAAGCCCAGGATCAGACCGGCAAGGGCGACGACTGCCAGCACGCCGATCTTGGTTTCATTAGCGATTTTCATTTGGAGTTATTTGGGTTTTTATCCATCGGTAGCGCAAATGTAGGGAAATTGCGGACTTATCCCCAGAAGACAACGTTAAAAGCTCATCCTCACGATCACCCGGGGCTGCCGGTCCGTGGTCAGATCAGCGTTGATTAGTGGGATTGCTGTAAGTGGACTTGGGAACTTTCAGGGGAGCATGGGTCGTCGTATCCGTCTCCGGCAGGGGGTGGCCCTCCAGGGTGGCCTTGTATCGCTTGAGTGAGCCTACGATACTGCGGACGATCTCATCCTGGCCGTCTTCGCTGTTGAGATATTTTTCTTCCTCCTCGTTGCTGAGGAAACCGGTTTCGAGCAATACGCTCGGCATGCCTGTAGCCTGCAATACCCGGATGCCTTCATCTCTTTGCAGCACGCCTTCGCTCTGCCTGCCCGCCTTGGTGAATTCATCTTCTGCGAGGGTGGCAAAAAGGGCGCTGTTGGCAAAATATTTTTGTTCGTAGAGTTGTGCCCGCATTACTGCTTCCGGGGAACTGACGTCAAAGGCGGCGC
>Ga0302325_10001492_pt1 | contig 59638 bp, 54 predicted proteins | sample Palsa_T0_2_FD_201948 | JGI IMG/M metagenome (GOLD analysis project Ga0302325, IMG submission 201948) | Peat permafrost microbial communities from Stordalen Mire near Abisko, Sweden - Palsa_T0_2 | ecosystem: Environmental > Terrestrial > Soil > Palsa > Peat permafrost | place: Sweden: Abisko...
CAGGTCTCGCTTTTGAGACCTGGGTTTCTCCCGCAAATGGGTTCTAGCCGGAACACCCAGGTCTCAAAAGCGAGACCTGGGCCACCCACTTAATATTCGTCCGCGCCATTTTAATCTCATGATTCCTCGGTGCTCGTACACCCTTTAGCCCGTTTTCTTTCAAACCTTATCCGATCCCAGTTCCTGCAACAGGAAGGCGTAATCGAGGGCTATCTCCTTCAGGTAGTCGTAGCGGCCGGAGGCGCCTCCGTGTCCCGCGCTCATGTTGGTCTCCAGCAGCAGAAGGTGGTCGTCGGTCTTCAGTGTTCGCAGTTTGGCAACGTACTTGGCCGGCTCCCAGTACATGACCTGGCTATCATGCAACGAGGTCTTTACCAGCATTGCCGGGTAGGCCTTGCGGTCCAGGTTGTCGTAGGGCGAGTACTGCAGCATGTAGGCGAACGCGTCTGGCTGGTTCGGATCTCCCCACTCCTCATACTCACCGATGGTAAGAGGCAGTGTCGGATCAAGCATGGTGTTCATCACGTCTACGAAGGGCACATGGGAGATAACGGCGCGGTAAAGATCGGGCCGCATGTTGGCCACCGCGCCCATCAGCAGCCCACCAGCGCTGCCGCCTTCCATGGCTACTCCGCCCGAGTTTCCATAACCATGGGCTGTCAGGTATTCAGTCACCGCAATGAAATCGGTGAAAGTGTTCATCTTGTTCATCAGACGCCCGGCATCGTGCCATGGCTTGCCCATATCCCCCCCGCCGCGAATGTGCGCGTAAGCAAGGACGAACCCGCGGTCGAGCAGGCTAAGGCGGTTCGAACTAAAGCCCACCGGAAGGGAATAGCCGTAAGAACCGTAACCGTAAATGTAAAGAGGGTTGGTGCCGTTGCCCTTCTTATCTCTGCGGTAGACGATGGAGACTGGAATCCGCGTTCCGTCCGGGGCGCTGGCGAATAAACGTTCCGAGCGGTAGAGCGAGCGATCGAACCCTCCCGGCACTTCCAGTTCCTTCAACAACGTCGATTGGCCGGTGCCCACGTTGTATTCATAGACCGAAGTGGGCGAAACCAGTGACTGATAGCCATAACGAAATGTGCCGGTTACGAACTCCCGATTGACGTGGGGATGGGCGCTGTAGGTCGGCTCAGGAAATGCAATCTCGGGCGACGGTCCGGTAAAGGCGCCCTGGTCGTCGAAAAACCTGACCTTCATGTGTGGCAAACCATTGGAGCGTTCGACCAGCACAGCAAAGGATTGAAAGAGTTCCAGATCTTCGAGCATTACGTCTTCGCGATGCGCGAGCAACTCACGCCAATCGGCGCGGCCCGGGGTGGCCACCGGTACGGTGACCAGGCGGAAGGTCCTGGCCGTGTCATTCACCCGGATGTACCACAGCCCATCGCGGTGGTCAGAGGAGTACTCGATGTTCTCGCGGCGCGGTTCGATCAGAGTCCAATGCCCCTGGGGATCGGCAGCGGGCAGAAACCGTTCTTCGCTGGTTGTATGGCTGGCGCTCTCGAGCACAATGTACTTGCCGTCGCGGGTGCGCCCTCCACCCAGGTTAAAGCGTTCGTCCGCTTCTTCGTAGACCAGCGCATCCGTATCCTGGGGTTCTCCCAAGACGTGGCGGTAAAGCTGAAACTGCCTCTTGGTCTCCTCATCCTCTACGCTGTAAAAGAGGGTGCGGTTGTCCGCCGCCCAGACCACGGACCCGACCCGCTGTGCCTGATCGGCAAGTACTTCACCAGTACGCAGATCTTTTATGTGCAAAGTGTATTGGCGAAACCCGGTGGTATCGGTCGAAAAGGCCAGCAGATTCCCGTCATCGGAGACAGTGAGCGCGCCCAGCGCCATGAATGCCTCGCCGACTGCGAGCTGGTTCATGTCAAGCATCACTTTTTCTTCTGCCTCGAGCGAACCGTGCTTGCGGCAATAGATGGGATATTGCGCACCCTGTTCCGTACGCGAGTAATAGAAATAGTCTTTGTCGCGAAAAGGAACTGATACATCCGTCTCTTTTATGTGGCTGAGCATTTCGTCGTACAGCTTCGCCTGCAGTTCCTGGGTGGGTTTCATGACGGCACTGGTGTAGGCATTCTCCTGTTCGAGAAAGGCAATCACCTCCGGGCTGGTCTTTTCTCGAAGCCACGCGTAGTCATCCGTCAACCGGTGGCCATGGAAGGTGTTCACTGTTTGCAGGCGGCGGGCGATCGGTGGTTGAACAACAATCGACGAACTCATATATAACAAAGGATATAGGAAGGACTGTGTACGGGGTCAAAAGGCTCGCTTGCGCGCGACCGCCTTCTCGCATCTCAGTTTGGGAGGAGTAAAACATGAATCTTCCCACGATTTACGGTAAGAAAACGATGGGCGTGGCCGGTGCGGTCCTGCTTTGCGGCAGCATGGGCATAGCGCAGATGACTCAACCATCCACTGGTCCTGCGGGCAGTCAGCCTCGGGGGTCGGCAGATCCTTCTATGAATTCCCCCATGAATAACATGCAGACGAATGGGCCTTCCGCTGTGGATAGGATGTTCGTGAAGAATGCGCTGCAGGGAGGCATAGCGGAAGTGCAGCTGGGACAGCTTACGCTGCAAAAAAGCAACAATGACCAGGTGAAGCAGTTTGCCCAGAAGATGATCGATGACCACACCAAGTTGGGCGATCAGATGAAGCCTGTCGCTCAACAAATAGGAGTAGCGGTTCCGACTGAGCCATCGAAGAAGGACAAGGCGACCATGGCAAAGCTGCAGGCGCTCTCCGGACCTGCGTATGATCAGGCTTACATCAAAGATATGGTCAAGGACCATAAGCAGGATCTGAGCGAATTTCAAGCGGAAGCTTCTTCCGGGCAGGATCCGGCGGTCAAGGATGCCGCCACCCAAGGCAGCCAGGTGATTTCTCAGCATCTGCAGATGGCGCAGCAGCTGGCGAAAGACCAGAACGCCAACATGGCAAGTAAGTAAATTACGCTCAACCTTGTGCCCGCTCGCTCGAGTTCCCCGGCAGCGGGCACAACTACGTCTGGGTACAATGAGGCCATGCGTAAATTCCTGCTTGCGCTCTTTGTACTACTGCTCGCCTGGTCGACTCCGTTATTGGCTGAGCGAGTGCAGGATCTGCCCCCGCCCACCAACTACGTCAATGATTTTGCCGGTGCACTGTCCCCCGCAACCCAGGCGGACCTCAATCATTTGTGCCTGCAGGTAGACCGGCAAGCCCACGCGCAGATTGCCGTCGTTACGATCAAGTCGCTCGATGGCGAGCCCATCGAAAACTTCTCCACGGCCCTGGAAGATAAGTGGAAGGTGGGGAAGAAGGGCACGGATCGGGGCTTGCTGCTCATCTTTGCCATCAACGACCGCAAGTATCGTATCGAGGTGGGTTACGGCCTGGAAGGTATTCTGCCGGACGGCAAAGTGGGGGACATCGGCAGGCAGATAGTGCCGTATTTGCAACGGAACGACTACGACGATGCGGTTACCGTGGCGGTGCAGCAGATTGCGGGAGTGATCGCAGCGGACGCGGGCATCACGCTCAATACCAGCCCCCGGCCCGCCTATGCTCCCGCTCCCCAGGCGCGACCGCTTTCCCTGGGCGAAGTGCTGGTGCTGGGCGTTGTTTTGTTGCTGGTTATCTTTGTGCTGGCACGCTTTGGCGGTTCCGGGCTGCTGGGCTTCCTGATTGGTATGTTTCTGGGTGGGGGCGGAGGAGGCGGACGCGGCGGCGGAGGTGGCTGGGGTGGCGGCGGAGGAGGCGACGGCGGCTTCGGAGGATTCGGCGGGGGAAGTTCCGGAGGCGGTGGTGCTTCGGGTAGTTGGTAGGCTAACGAAAGCAAGAGAAGGAGAACTTTGGAATGAGACGCGGGCTTTGGGTAGCAATCGCGGCGTTGGTGGTTATATTTTTGGCGGTGCTGCTGGTTTTCGGCAGCTATGTAAGCGCAAAGAACCAGATGGTGCAAAAGAGGGAAGCGATTACTTCCTCCTGGGCGGAGGTGAATAATCAACTGCAACGGCGAGCGGATCTGATCCCCAACCTGGTGGAGACGGTGAAGGGTTACGCCAAGCAGGAGACCACGGTATTTGGCGACATCGCCAATGCGCGAGCCGGTCTATTGAATGCGCATGGCGATCCGAAAGCCACCATTCAGGCGAACGGTGCCCTCGACGGAGCTCTGGGACGCCTACTGGCTTTGACGGAGAATTACCCGGACCTCAAGTCAAATGTAAACTTTCAGCGCCTTTCCGATGAACTGGCCGGCACGGAAAACCGGATCAGCGTATCCAGGATGCGCTACAACAATTTTATTCAGGACTACAACACCTTCATCCAGCAGTTTCCCAACAGCATTTGGGCGGGGATGGCCGGTTTCCAGGTGAACAGCGACTACTTCAAGGCGAGCCCCGGCGCGCAAAACGTGCCTAAGGTCAGCTTTTAAGGGAGTAATTAAGAGTGGGTCCGTGGAAGGAACGAGCTTTTAGGCTCTATCCCCTCTACCCATCGACGGTTGCCCCATCCTTCGCGTTCTTTGCCAAGGGTGGGATAGTCAGATCTCACCCTGCAACCTCCCACGGAGAGCAAACTTGTTCCTCAGGAGACCTGGGTTTCTGCGCAAAACCCAGGTCTCAAAAGCGAGACCTGGGCCACCCACAGTATGTTGGGAAGTGTAGAAGCTGCGTTAGGCGCGAGCAAACGAAGCTACGGCACTCGCTTCGTCGTCCTTGACGTCGAACACGGTGTAGAGCTTGGTAATCTGCAGCAGGTCGTGGACCTTCTTGGTCAGGTTGAGCAGCTTGAGGTCTCCGCCCTGGTTGCGCACAGTGGTAAAGGCGCTGACCAACTCGCCGATGCCAGAGCTGTCGATATAAGTCACGTCGCCCAGATTGAGCAGGATCTGCTTGGAGCCCTTGCTGAGGAGATCCCTCACGGCGTCGCGCAGTTGCACGCTGCCTTCTCCCAGGGTGATGCGGCCGCTGCAATCCATTATGGTGATCCCGTCCACCTGACGGGTCTTGATTTTCATGCTCACGAATACTCCTCCTTAAATTGCGGAACGGGCGGTTCCTAGATGTTTGATGAGGGTTAGTTCAGTGCCGGGCTGCAATTGTCGAAAGTGTACCTCATCCATGAACGAGCGAATGAGAAAGATACCTCTTCCTGAGCCTCGGAGCAAGTTCTCCGGTGCCAGGGGATCGGGCAGGGTCTCGGGATTGAGGCCTTTTCCCTGGTCAGCGATGCGAATCACCAGGGAATCCGCGGTCTGTTCGAAGCTGGCGGTGATTTGCTTCTCAGGGTCGTAGGAGTTGCCGTGCAGCACGGCGTTGACTGCGGCTTCGCGAACGGCCATGGCGACGCGGTAAATCTCTTCTTCTTCCAGCCCGGCCTTGCGAGCCATCTCCTCGGCGGTCTGCTCCACGCGATTGACACTGTCAAGCGAGGACTCAAGTGTGTAGGAAACCTGGCTAGGTTGTGATCCGCCCAATTGCCTGACCTCGTGTGAGGCAAGTTTGCTTGCCCTGCAGCCTCATGTCAAGGCACATTCAGAGCTTAGCAGCCCGCCTAAATCAATTCATACCCGGCAAAGAAGTAACCGATCTCGAACGCAGCGGTATCCTCGGCGTCCGAACCGTGCATCGCATTCTCTTCTATGGATGATGCAAACTGCTTACGAATGGTGCCCTCGGCCGCGTCGGCCGGGTTGGTAGCGCCCATCAACGTACGCAGGTCGGCGATCGCGTTGGCCTTTTCCAGCACCATGGCAATGATGGAGCCCGAGGACATGAAAGTGGTGAGCGAATCGAAGAAGGGCCGCTTGGCGTGCACGGCATAGAAGCCCTGGGCCTGCGATTTGGAAAGAAACATTTTCTTGATGGCGACGATTTTGAAGCCCGCTTTTTCGATTTCCGCCAAAATCCCTGCCGCGTAGCCTCTGCGGATTGCGTCGGGCTTGATGATGCTGAACGTGCGTTGCATAGACTCCCTATTTCCCTATTTCCCTATTTCCCGATGACCTTAGCTAATGTTTCGCCGATGGCGGCGGGGGACTGCACTACATGGATTCCAGCCGCGGTAAGAGCTCTCATCTTGTCCGCGGCAGTGCCCTGGCCGCCGGAGATAATGGCCCCGGCGTGCCCCATGCGTCTTCCCGGAGGTGCGGTCTGGCCGGCGATGAACCCCACTACGGGCTTCTTCACGTGCGCTTTTACATAGGCGGCGGCCGCTTCTTCGGCTGTGCCTCCAATTTCGCCAATCAGGATGATGGACTCTGTCCCCGGGTCTTCGTTGAGCAGCTTGAGCGCATCAACGTGGGTGGTGCCGATGATGGGATCGCCGCCTATCCCGATAGCCGTGGATTGCCCGATACCTCGCTGGGAGAGCTGATAGACCGCTTCATAGGTCAGCGTACCGGAGCGGGAGACGATGCCCACAGTGCCCTGCTTGTGGATGCGGCCGGGCATGATGCCGACCTTGGCTTTGCCTGGGGAGATCACGCCCGGGCAGTTGGGGCCGATGAGTCGCGATTTTGACTTGCTCACCACGCTCCATACTTTGACCATGTCGTTGGTAGGGATCCCCTCGGTGATGCAGATGATTAGGGGCAGACCGGCATCTTCCGCCTCCAGGATGGCATCGGCGGCAAACGGCGGCGGCACGAAGATCACGGTGGCATTGGCCCCGGTCTTTTCTACGGCCTGGGCTACGGTGTCAAATACCGGCCAGCCCTCATGCGTCGAGCCTCCCTTGCCCGGCGTGACTCCGCCTACTACTTTGGTTCCATACTCTGCGCAGCCCTTGGCATGGAAAGTGCCTTCCTTGCCCGTAATGCCCTGCACGATGAGCCGCGTATTTTCGTCCACTAACACCGACATAGATGGCTCCAGCTCACTTTCTCGAGGCTTTCTCTTGGGCTGCCGCGACCGCTTTGGCGGCGGCGTCCTGCATGGTCTCTCCGATAATGAAGTTCAGCCCTGAGTTCTTCAGAATCTCGCGTCCCTGCTCCACGTTGGTGCCCTCCAGGCGAAGGACCACGGGAACCTGCACGTTGGTTTTCCTGGCCGCCTCGACCACCCCGTGGGCCAGGGTGTCGACGCGCAGGATGCCGCCAAAGATATTGATGAACACGGCTTGCACGTTCTGGTCAGAGAGCAGGATCTCGAAGGCGTGCTCGATCTGTTGTTGGTTGGCCCCGCCACCCACGTCGAGAAAATTCGCGGGCGAGCCGCCGGCATACTGGATGATGTCCATGGTCGCCATGGCCAGACCGGCGCCGTTCACCATGCAGGCGATGTTGCCGTCGAGTTTGATGTAATTCAGCGCGTACTTGGAGGCTTCCACTTCCAAGGGATCTTCTTCCGCGGTGTCGCGAAGTTCCTTGAGTTCCTTGTGGCGGAACATCGCGTTGTCGTCGAAATTGATCTTGCAGTCGAGTGCCAGCAGACGTTCATCGGTGGTGGTAATGAAGGGATTGATTTCGAGCAGCGAAGCATCCGTTTCCAGGAAAACTTTGTAGAGCCCGGTCATGAACTTGACCGCATCGTTGATCTGGGCAGGTTTCAGGCCCAGCGCGAAGGCCAGCTTACGGGCCTGGTAGGGCTGAAAGCCGATTGCGGGGTCGATGTAGGCCTTGAAAATCGCGTCGGGATCTTTGGCGGCGACTTCTTCTATTTCCATGCCTCCGGCCTGGGAGGCCATAAACACCAATTTGGCCGTAGCGCGGTCGAGCACAATGCCCAGATACAGTTCGCGGGCGATGGGCGACATTTCCTCAATCAGGAGCCGCTGCACCTTCTGCCCCTGGGGTCCTGTCTGGTGGGTCACCAACCGCATGCCAAGGATCTGGGTGGAGTATTCCTCTGCCTGGGCCAAGGTCTTGGCTACTTTTACGCCGCCGCCCTTTCCCCGGCCGCCGGCATGGATTTGCGCCTTGACCACGACTCCCTTGGCACCACCTGCAAACAGCCGTCTGGCCACGTCCAGTGCTTCTTCCAGGGTGTTCGCTACCTCACCCTTGGGAACGGCCACGCCGTACCGTTCCAGGATGTCTTTTGCCTGATACTCGTGAATTTTCATTCGTTTAGTCTTGGGACAGAACTTCCATACTAATGGGGATTGCCCGCGAGGGCAAAAAGGGCTTCCGCAAAAGAAAGGGTCGGTCCCTCGACTATGCTCCCCCATTCCACACAACACTGTCCGGGTGCCCCACGTTCGCACCAGCGTACGTGGGCCGAAATCGATGGGGCGAAGCCCCAACCATTGCGGTTGAGCCGGCGGAAAGCAATCGAAGAAACTCGTTTTCGTCCCACGTACGCTGGTGCGAACGTGGGGCACCCCTACAGTGTTGTTCGAGTCGGGGGAGTCGGCATGAATCCAGCCGAAAACCGATACTCTTAGGATGAGACAAACCCATGTCTGCATTGGCTGCGTTGATCAAGTATGTGGTGGAAGAGCAGGGTACCCTTTCGCAGGAGGAGGGGTATTCGGCCGTCCGGGAGATGCTTGAGGGTGCGGCGACGGATGGCGAGATCGCCTCGCTTTTAACGGCAATTGCTACCCGCGGCCCCACGGTTGAAGAGCTGTCTGGCTTTGTGCAAGCAATGCGCGCGATGAGTACCCCGGTTACGTTGACCGAACCGGAACGGGAGCAGCTCGTCGATACCTGCGGTACGGGAAGCGATGGCCAGGGAACCTTCAACATCTCGACCGCTGCCGCCCTGGTGGCGGCGGCGGCAGGAGTCAAAGTAGCCAAGCATGGCAACCGTGGCGTCACCTCGAAGTGCGGTTCTGCGGATGTGCTGGAGGCACTTGGGATCCCGGTTGTGCTGGAGCCGGAGAAGACAGTGGAGTGCCTGCGCCAAACCGGCTTCATGTTTCTCTATGCTCCGGCCCTGCATCCGGCCATGAAGCGGGTACAACCGATCCGCCGGGCGTTGGGCTTCCGCACCATCTTCAACCTGGCCGGCCCGCTGGCTAATCCTGCGGGAGCCCGATCGCAGGTGGTCGGCGTCTTTGCCGGCCTGGAGCTGGTGGCGCAAAGCCTGGCGCGGCTCGGCGTGAGACATGCTTTTGTGGTCCACGGGCGAGACGGCCTGGATGAACTGACTCTCAACGGTGTCAGCGAGGTAGCTGAGGTGCGGGAGCATACCGTTCGGAGCTTCACCCTGGAAGCAGGCGTCGCAGGTTTACAGCAGGCGCCGCTCAGCGCGTTGGAGGGGAGTGACGCGCGCGGGAACGCCTTGTTGATAGAAGGAATTCTCGAGGGTCAACCCGGGCCGAGGCGAGACGTTGTCTTGCTCAATGCAGCAGCTGCCCTGGTGATCGCCGGCCGGGCGGCCGATTTTGCCGCAGGTGTTCGCTGCGCGGCCGACGCGATCGATTCAGGTGCCGGTCTGCGACTGCTGGCGCAGTTACGCAAATTTGGCTAAGCAAATAATCGGGTGCCCCATCCTTCGCGTTCTTGGCGAAGGGTGGGATACCACTGCTCTACCCTCCAAGCCCTTCCCCGCACACTTTGCTTGTCCCACCCGATCATGGTCTCGGAGGGGAGAAAAAAGAGGGAGGACATTTCTTTCCATCCGCAAGTTTGAGAAAACCGCATACTGTTATCGACGCCACCGCCTCGATAGAAATCCGGGGATAAGGAGTTTGTGATGGCCATTTCACTGCGATTTACTTCCGCCATGCTTTTGCTGGCCGCGGGAGCGATACCCACCTACGCGCAACAGATCGTGGTCAGCAAAGACAACCGGACCATCGCTGTGACCACCAGCGTCGATGCCGGCGCTGAGGCCGATACCGTAACCGTCGAAATCGGCTTCATGGAGTACGGGGCAGACCAGGATTCCGCCTACGCAGCGGGCTCGAAGGCCTCAAACGCAATCGCCGCGGCATTGAAGGCTGCGGGCGTCCCACAAGACGCGATTCAGAGCGAATCCCAGAGCATCACCCCCGTTCAGCAGTACAACCAGGACTGGACCCCGGCCGAGAAAGCGGAGCATAAGTTTCAGGTACAGCAGAGTTGGAGCGTGAAAACTGCAGCCGTCGACGGGGCCAAGGTCCTGGATATCGCCGTCAAGGCGGGCGCTAACCAGAGCGGCCAGATGACCTGGAGTGTGGAGGACCAGGACGGATTGCAGGCTAAGGCCGCGAAGCTGGCGCTGGAACGCGCCCGGTCGATCGCACAGCAAATGGCCGCAGGCTTGAACGCCACCCTGGGGGCACTGGTATATGCGAGCAACGAGGCTCCCGCGCGCGAGCAGCCGCTTATGAGGCCGTTAAATGGCCGGACGGCGATTCTAACCGCACAAGCACCAAAGGTTCTGCCCCTCAGCGTCAGCGCGCACAAGGTTACTGCGTCCGCGACCGTTTACGCCGTGTTCAGCATTCAATAGCATCGTATGCTGGACATAAGGACGCTCAACCATGGCGAGATACCAGTATCGTGATTTGAAACCTACCGCCGAAGCCGAGGACCTGTACCGGCGCTGGCTGTGCCATCTGGACGAAGAATTCACTCGCCATAAGGAATCCCGGCTGCGGGGGGAAATCGTTCGCGACGCGCTGCACCAGATTTACCTGGGCCGTCCTCACGGCGGAAAACTTAACACCTCGCTGATTTCCGAGTTGCCGGGCAACGTCCTGCAGATGTCGCTGGACCCGGCCAACGTGACCCTGGAACCGGAGTACTACGGCGACGTTGATAAGGAAAAATATTGCGAGCGCAAGCCATTGATTTTCTTCTGGCAGATGTTCGACCGCTCGGCGCTGGGACTGAACCACTGGCTGGGCTTTCGCTTTCGCAAAATGCTGGCCAAGCACATCTTCAAACACGTGGGCAAAAACGTGAAGATGTTCCACGGGGTGGAGTTCAGTTTCGGTTACAACCTCACCATCGAAGATGACTGCACCATTCATAAGTTCGTGATGCTGGATGACCGGGGGGAGCTCATCATCCGCAAAGGAACCTCGATTTCCGACTATGGAGCCGTTTACTCGCACTGGCATAAGGCGTCGGACTACTACGATGTTGAGAACCGGACCACCGAGATCGGCGCCGGCACGCGCCTTACCTATCACTCGTCGGTGATGGCCGGGGTTAAGGTCGGAGAAGACGCCATGCTGGGCGCCATGGGCGTAGCCACCCACGATATCCCGCCACACTCCATCTGGGGAGGGGTTCCGGCGCGCGAGATTAAAGCCAGAAAACCCGGCATGGAAGTCGCGCAGGGCGAAGATAGCAAACGTACTTAGCCCTGTCCGGCGTGCTACCATCAGGCTTCCCATGGGAACTCCTCAGATCGTCCTGGGCATTTGCGAATTTGTAGTGTTGCTGTTCGCGCTCAGTCTTCACGAGTCGGCACACGGATGGATGGCCTCGCGACTGGGAGATCAAACGGCACGCATGTTGGGCCGGATTACTCTCAACCCCCTCAAGCATATCGATCCGGTGGGCACCATCATGCTGCCCCTGGTGGCTATGGTGACGCATGTCCCGTTGATTGGCTGGGCCAAGCCGACCCCGGTGAACACCCGCAACTTCAAGAACCTGGTGCGCGACGATATCCTCGTCACCCTGGCCGGCCCGGTCAGTAATGTCATCGGTTCGGTGGTTTCGTTGCTGGTGTTGATCGTTATCGCCAAGACGTCTGCCATCGGTTTGCTCTGCGTGCGCTCGGTCGCGATGGGTGGCATCAGCCGGCTCGATCCTCAGCTGCTGACGGTGAGCCCGGTGACTTACCCGCTGTCTCTGATTTTCTTTATTGGCATGCTGCTGAACCTTTTTCTGGCCGCATTCAATTTGCTTCCCCTGCCGCCGCTGGACGGAAGCCATATCTTCCGCCATATGCTGCCGTACAAGTGGCAGCCGATTTACGACCGCCTGGGAATCCTGAGCCTTTTCATTATGCTGCTTTTTGGCGGGGGAGTGACGATGGCGATGGTGAACCCGGTACTGGGCTTCTTCCGTGTTTTGCTGCTCAAGATCTGAAGGTTTCCGTACAATCGAGCCAGTGAGTCACCCCAATCGTACCCAATTGAAACGCGTGCTGAGCGGCATGCGCCCCACCGGCAAACTGCATCTCGGCAACTACATGGGAGCCCTTTATAACTGGGTGCGCCTGCAGGACGTCTACAACTGCTACTTTTTTATCGCCGACTGGCACGCCCTGACCACCGATTACGCAGACACCTCGAATCTGCGGCAAAACATCATGGATGTGGCGCTCGACTGGCTGGCGGCGGGGCTCGATCCGGAGCGTTGCGTGCTGTTTGTGCAGTCCCTGGTGCCGCAGCACGCAGAGTTGCATTTGCTGCTGGGGATGAGTATGCCGCTGGGCTGGCTGGAGCGGGTACCCACCTACAAAGAGCAACAATTGCAGTTGGGAGATAAGGATCTGACCACGTATGGTTTCCTCGGATACCCGCTGCTGATGGCCACCGATATCCTGATCTACCAGGCGGATTTTGTGCCCGTGGGTCAGGACCAGGTTGCGCACGTGGAGGTTACCCGGGAAGTGGCCAGGCGCTTCCACCACTTCTATCCGGGCGAAGGGGGAACTGCGATCCTGCCTGAGCCGCAGGTATTATTGACTCCCTCGCCCAAGTTGCCCGGCACCGATGGGCGGAAGATGTCAAAGAGTTATGGCAACACCATCCTGTTGACGGATCCGCCGCCGGTGGTGCGGCAGAAGTTGAAGACCATGGTGACCGATCCGGCGCGGGTGCGGCGCACCGATCCGGGCGATCCCGATGTTTGCCCGGTGGGTGATCTGCATAAGGTGTTTTCCACCCCGGAGACGCTGGTCAAGGTTTATGAAGGGTGCCGGTCGGCCGGCATCGGATGTATCGAGTGCAAGGGGTGGGCCGCGGACGCGATCGTGGCCGAATTAGAGCCCATCCAGCAGCGGCGGCGGCAATATGAGGAGCAGCCTCGCCTGGTCCACGACGTTCTGCATAGCGGTTCGGAACTGGCTCGGGCCCGAGCGGAAGAAACCATGAACCAGGTGCGGGAAGCGATGCACCTGCTGCAACCGGAGTCTGGAGAGCGCGCACTATGAACGAAGAAACGCGCGACAAAAAGCGGGAAGAAAGCGCATCGCCCTACAGCATCACGGTGGGGGCGGTGTACGACGGGCCTCTTGACCTGCTGCTCGATCTCATCCGCAAGCAGGATATCGATATTTATGACATCCCCATCGGTAAGATCACCGCTCAATTTCTGGCCTACGTGGAAGGTCTGAAGCAGACCGAGGTGGATGCGGCGGCTGACTTCATTTATGTGGCGTCGCTGTTGATCCACATCAAGAGCCGCATGCTTCTTCCCCGGACTTCGGCGGAGGGGGCAGAGGGCGAGCAGGAGGATCCGCGGCGGGAGCTGGTGGAGCGGCTGCTGGAGCACGAGCGGTTCAAGAATGCGGCCCAGATGCTGCTCCAGAAGCAGCAGATTGAGGCGGCTACCTGGACCAATCCGGCGATCCGGCAGTTCATTCATGAAGAGGGAGCGGAGCAAGAGATCGCCGCCGATACGGTTGACCTGGTGCGCGTCTTCCGGGAAATTCTCGACCGGGCGCGGCAGAGGCCGGTGCTCGATGTGGACGAGGAAGCGGTAACCGTGTCGCAGATGCTGGACTATGTACGGCGCCGCCTGATTATGGAAGACAGGCCCGTGGCTTTAAGCAGTCTGCTGAGAAATACCCGCTCGGAGCGGGCGCTCATCTGCATGTTTCTTGCCCTCCTGGAGTTGGTGCGACTGCAGGCGGTGCTGCTGCGGCAGGATAATAACTTCAGCGAGGTTTACATCAAGAAGCACCCATCCTTTGAAACGGTCGTGAACCAGGGGCTGATCGAAGCTAAGGACGATTGGCGTTAACCCTAAGACTTTCGACCACCTACCTTCCTCTGAGACGCTCTGATTGCGTCGAATTTCTCGGGATTTTAACAATCCGGGGTACCACAATTCATACTGGCAGCTGATGCGCTTTGGTACCGTTCGTACACTTGTAATGTGGAGTGTGCGCGGTGAAAGATGGTTCCTCTGCGGTGTTGACCGCCCCTGGGAAGAATTCCCTTCTCGAACAAAAAATGAACAAAAAGCAGGGCAAGATCCCGATGATCATCTTCGGGATTGTTCTGGTGGGCGGTATCGGGTGGGCGGCTTCCCAACTACTGGGCGACCTGTTCTCGGTCCAACACACGACCTCTGTGATGGCCTATTTTTTGCTGGGGATCGCGTTGCTGATTGCCCTCGGCTTTGAATTCGTGAACGGCTTTCACGATACCGCCAATGCGGTGGCGACCGTTATCTATACTCACTCGCTGGAACCCCATATTGCCGTGATGTGGTCCGGCATGTGGAACCTGATTGGGGTGTTGCTCTCCTCCGGTGCCGTGGCTTTCGCCGTGGTCTCCTTGTTGCCGGTCGAGCTGATCCTCAAGGTTGGGTCGGGGGCTGGCTTCGCCATGGTCTTCGCGCTGCTTGTCTCGGCCATTCTCTGGAATCTGAGCACCTGGTGGTATGGCCTGCCGGCCTCCAGTTCGCACACTCTTATCGGTTCTATTATCGGCGTTGGCGTGGCCAACCAGCTGATGGCCGGCTCGACCGGAACCAGCGGGGTCGATTGGACGCAGGTGGGGAACGTGTTTCGCTCGCTCCTCATTTCTCCCATCGTCGGCTTCGTGTTTGCTGCGCTGTTGCTGTTGCTGTTCAAGGTGGTCATCAAGGACCCGCGGCTTTTCGAGGCGCCTAAAGGGGATGCTCCGCCGCCATTCTGGATTCGCGGTTTGCTGGTTCTTACCTGCACTGGGGTGAGCTTTGCCCACGGCTCCAACGATGGCCAAAAGGGGATGGGACTCATCATGCTCATCCTCATCGGCACCGTGCCCACCGCGTATGCCCTCAATCATGCAGTCGGTTACGGCCAGGTTCAGGACTTTGTCGCTGTGTCCGAGCAGGCGGTGAAAGTAATGTCCGCGCATGTAGATACGAATGCGGTGATGGATGATCCTCGCGCTGATTTGACCGAATATCTTCAAACCAAGAAGCAAACGCCGACCACGATTCTGGCGGAACGGCAGATGATTCTGGAGATCGAACATGAGGTCAGCCACTACAAGACGCTGAAAGGCGTGCCTTCGAACCAGCAGTCGAACGTGCGCAACGACATGTACATTTCGAGCGAGGCGTTGCGCCTGATGGCCAAGTCAAAGAAACCTGAATTTACCGCGGAGGAAGCCGCGGTGATGGCCAACTACAAGAAGAAGCTGGATCTTTCCACGAAATTTATCCCCACCTGGGTCAAAGTCGCAGTTGCCATCGCGCTCGGGCTGGGCACGATGGTGGGCTGGAAGCGCATTGTCGTCACCGTAGGGGAGAAAATCGGGAAAACTCACCTGACCTACGCCCAGGGCGCTTCGGCTGAACTGGTGGCGATGTGCACCATTCTTGCGGCGGACAATTATGGTTTACCGGTCAGTACCACCCACGTCCTCTCTTCCGGCGTAGCCGGAACCATGATGGCTAACAAGAGCGGGCTGCAGTGGTCGACCATCCGCAACATCGCAGCAGCATGGGTCTTCACTTTGCCGGTGGCGGGGCTTATGTCCGCCGGGCTGTTTTGGATCTTTGTGCACTTTGCGCCCAAGGGTTAAAGCCAGAACAGCAAAGACGAGCGAAAAGACAGGTGCTTCGATAGTATGAATCGAGGCGCCTTTTCTTTTGCGGCGCATTGTTCCCCCAATGAGCCTGAAAGCCAAATTAGAAGCCGTTGTCTATGCAGCAGAGGAGCCGGTAACCCTGGCCCAGCTGGCTGCGATCTTCGCAGCCGAAGTTTCCCCTGGATTGACCGAGATCCCTGCCGAACCGGCGACGGAGCAGATCGCGCTGGAGGGTCTGGCCCCTGAGGCTGTCGCTGAAGATGCTTCCGCGGGTACTGCCCCCGCGGGCGAAGATGGTTCGGCCGGTTCGGTGAAGGCAGAAGGCAGTGAGGGCGACGAGAAGAAAATAGCTCGTCAGCGCGACCGCCAGGTTCGGCAAGTCTTGCAGCAAGTGATGGACGAACTCATCGCGGAATACGCCAATAGCGAACGCGGTATGGAGATCCGGGAGATCGCCGGCGGCTTCCGCATGGCGACCAAGCCGGAATATCACGATGCGGTGCGTGGCTTTGTGAAGAACCTGAAACCGCCGATGAAGCTTTCTCTGCAGGCCCTGGAAACCCTCGCCGTGATCGCTTACAAGCAGCCGGTGACGGCGCCTGAGGTCAGCGAGATCCGCGGCGTCGACTCGGGAGGAGTGCTTGGTAGCCTGGTTGGCCGCAAGCTGATCACCACTGCGGGAAGAAAGCCGGTAATTGGGCGGCCCATCCTGTACAAGACCACCAAGGAGTTCCTGCTCCGGTTTGGGCTGAAAGATGTGAACGATTTGCCCAGCATGGAAGAGTTTGAAAAGATGGCGGGCGAACTGGCTGAGTCTGAAGCGGAAGGCGAAGTGCAGGATGCGGGCAATCTGGTCGCCGACGATGCGGCCACTGATGCGCAGGTCAGTGCAGAAGCAGAGCAAATCGCTCAAGAACCCACTGCGGACCAAACAGCCGAAGAAGCGCCGGCAGAGCCGCAAGCTGAGCACCAGCTATGACCATCACCCCGGAGAGCGAGCGCAACGAGCAGCGATTGCAGAAGATTGTGGCTGCCGCCGGGATCGCCTCGCGGCGTAAGGCCGAAGAACTGATCACTTCTGGCCGGGTGCAGGTGAATGGTCAGACGGTCACCGAGTTGGGCTCGAAGGCTGACCCGGAGCGGGATCATGTTCGGGTTGACGGCAAACTGCTCAAGAAACCGCAGCAATTCCGCTACTTCATGCTCAACAAGCCCAAGGGGGTGGTCACCACGGTTTCCGACCCCGAAGGCAGGCCGACAGTGATGAAGTTTTTCGCTCGCGCCGGGGCTCGCGTTTTCCCCGTGGGCCGGTTGGATTACCAGAGCGAAGGCTTGCTGCTGATGACCAACGATGGTGAGCTAGCCAACGTGCTCACCAGCGCAGCGTCGCTAGTGGAAAAGACCTACCTGGTGAAAGTGAGCGGCAAGCCCACGGAGGGCGAGCTGGAGCAGCTGCGGCGCGGGGTGATGATTGAGCGAGGACGGCGGGGTGAGCGCGAAGGCCGGGTGATGACCCAGCCGGCGAAAATCAGCCTGGTTCGTGACACAGACAATCCCTGGTACGAGGTGGTATTGACCGAGGGCAAGAACCGGGAAATTCGCAAGATGTTCGAAGAGATAGGGCATTTTGTCGAGAAGGTCAGGCGGGTTGGCTTCGGACCGCTGGTGCTCGATGTGCCCCCGGGTGAAACGCGGGAGTTGAGCGAAGAGGAAGTGACCCAACTTAAGAGGGCGGCGCGGCGGAAGGCCCTATCTGGGGAGCAGAAACCGGCGCGGCGGCCCAGATCGGGCCCTGCGGCTCTGCCCCGTCCAGTTCGCAAACGGATCAAAACCCGCTCATCCCCATCTAATAAGTAAACGGAGGATCTATGGAGACAGCAACATTTGGCGCAGGATGCTTTTGGGGGGTCGAGGCTCGCTTTCAACAGGAGCCGGGAGTGACCGAGACTGCCGTCGGCTACGAGGGCGGCAAGCTCGACAACCCAACCTACAAGGACGTGTGCACCGATCGCACCGGGCACGCAGAAGTGGTGGAAGTAAAGTTCGATCCCGCGAAGGTAAGCTATCAACGCTTGCTGGGTTTGTTTTTTGAACTGCACGACCCTACTCAACTCAACCGTCAGGGCCCGGACTGGGGAGCACAATATCGCAGCGCGATATTTTTTCACTCGCCGGAGCAGGAGGCCGAGGCGAAAGCGACGATAGCCCGCCTGACTGAGCAAAAGACGTTCAAGAAGCCGATCGTCACCCAGGTGGTGCCGGCGGAGAACTTCTGGCGTGCCGAGGAGTACCACCAGAAATATTTGGAGAAGCGCGGCGCGCTCTCCTGCCATATCTGAGAGCCGCACCGGCTCCCATTATGACGTGCTCATTGTGGGAGCTGGAGCCGCCGGCCTTTTCTGTGCCATGCATGCAGGCCGCGGGGGGCGACGGGTTCTGCTACTGGACCATGCCAACCGCATTGGCAAAAAGATCCTGATCTCCGGTGGTGGGCGCTGTAACTTTACCAACCTGCACACCACGGCGGAAAACTTCCTCTCCGCCAATCCTCATTTCGCCAAGTCTGCGCTGGCCCGCTACACCCCGGCGGATTTTCTGGAGTTAGTCGAGAGCCACCATATTCGCTGGCATGAAAAGACGCTGGGGCAACTCTTTTGCGACCGTACAGCGAGTGACGTGGTTTCCATGCTGGAGCAGGAGTGCGCTGCCGCCGGGGTAACGATTCTCCTCAACGCCCGGGTGGCCACGGTGGAGCACGGTTTCCATTTGCAGACTGACCGTGGGGAGTTCTTCGCGCCCTCTCTGGTCATCGCCAGCGGAGGTCTCTCCATTCCGAAGATGGGCGCTACCCCGTTTGGCTACCAGGTCGCGCAGCAGTTTGGCTTGAAGATTCAACCGTGCCGGCCGGCTCTGGTACCGCTCACCTTTTCTTCTGACGACCTCAGGAACTACGCTGATTTGGCGGGGGTTTCGACCGAGGTCGTGGCTTCTGCAGGGAGTGGGAGCTTCCGGGAGAAACTTCTTTTTACTCACCGGGGCATCAGTGGGCCGGCGGTGCTGCAGGTTTCTTCTTACTGGCAGCCTGGGGAACAGGTGGAGATTGATCTAGCGCCGGACCGGTCCTGGACTGGCCCTATTCGCGCCCAACGTGACTTAGCCACTGCCCGAACTGCGCTGCGCAGTATTCTGCCTCATCGCCTGGCCGACCGCTGGCTGGCTCTCGAGCCGCCGCCCGCCTGGACCAACGCGGGTCTCGATCAGGCGGAGAGCGCGCTCCACCGCTGGACTGTCTATCCTTCCGGGAATGAGGGCTACGAAAAGGCAGAAGTCACGGCGGGGGGAGTGGACACCGGGGAGCTGAATGCGCGCACGATGGAATGCCTTAAGGTTCCTGGGCTTTATTTCATCGGAGAGGTGGTTGACGTGACCGGTCACTTGGGCGGTTTTAACTTTCAGTGGGCTTGGGCGTCAGGTGCCGCGGCAGGGCGCGCGTTGGAGATTAAGTAGTCTGCGGTGCCAGCCCCGGACTTCAGTCCGGGGAAGCGGGTTTTCAAACCCGCGAGAATGCTCGGTAATTAAATTTTCGGGGCTTTAGCCCTGGTGGCTGTATCTGAAGCCGGTCTGCGATTTTTTGCGCCGCTGTCGATTCGCAACAGCGACTTTTCCGCAACCCTTACACCCACTTCCCCGGACTGATGCTATCTGCCTGGCTCTGCAAGCCCGAGGGTGACGGCCCACCAAACTAGGATCAACAGGTAGATAGAGATGCGCAAGAAGGAGAAGAAAACGTAGTCGCGCATCGCACGTCCGGTGGTGAAGTACCCGCCTCCGGCGAGCAGGGATGCCGAATAGATCCCGAGCCCAAGGCTAATGGCGACCACATGACTGCGCCAGGAGAGACGCAAAGGGCGGCGCAGAAAGGCGAGCACGATGGCCCACTCCACCATAAGCACGGAGAGCAGGAAGCGCATCAAAACCAGGAGCGTCCGCAGCGAAGAATGGCCTGCTGGAGCTAGGCGGATCACCATAAGCACGCCGCTGGCTACGAGAAGCAAAGGCAGGGTATAGCGGCGAACCCCACCCAGCGGGCGCAAAGCGATCCAGGTTAGTTCGACCAGCACGGCACACTGCAGGAAAACATCCGTCAGGTCGAGGATGACGGTGGTGAATTGGCGAGCAGGATGGCCGGAAAGACGCATCCCGGCGGCAAGCCCCACCGAGCGCAAAAAATAGAAGAGGATGAGCAGGGTAAACCAGGGAAATCGCGCCACGCGTCTACGCACAAACAGGACCGTGAGCAGCACGAGATGACCGAAGAGCCCAGCCGCCCAGATGAGATGGTTGGTCATTATTGCCATGTCTGGCGGTAAAGGTGTTCGATCTCAGCTGCTGTTACAAGACGAGGGTTATTCGCCGGCGATCCTGAAGCCAGTGCCTGAGTGGCCATCGTGCCCAGCAGGGCAAAGTACTGCTCCTCCGGCACACCCCATTCTTTAGGCGAGGGAACCTGGAGTTCCTTGTTTCTGCGGTTTAAAGCCCCTACCAACTGATCGACTGCCACTTCATCGGTGTCATGCATCTGGGCTACACCCATGGCACGGGCACATTCCGCATAACGATCGACGGCCGACTGCACCGAGAACGCCGTAACGGCCGGCAGCAGCATGGCGTTTGAAAGTCCATGCGGAATGTGAAAGTGTGCGCCCAGGGGCCGGCTCATGCCGTGCACCAGGGCGACACTTGCATTGGAGAATGCAATCCCCGCCTGGGTTGCGGCCAGCATCATCGCTTCCCGCGCTTGCAGGTTGCCGGGTTCGCGGAAGCTGATCGGAAGCTCTCTCCAGATGGTCTTCATGGCTGAGAGCGCAAGCGCGTCGGTGAATGGATTTGCCTTGCGGCTGACAAATGCCTCGATGGCGTGGGTCAGCGAGTCGGTGCCGGTATCGGCAGTGAGCCTGGCCGGCATGGTCAGCGTTAGTTCGTAATCCACCACAGCGGCTGCGGGTTGGAGATGTTCGCCTGCCAGCAGCATTTTCTCCCCACTCTCCGAGTCGCTGATTATGGTGAACTGGGTGACTTCTGATCCCGTGCCGGCGGTGGTCGGAATCGCTACGTGCGTAGGACCAGGCAATGGAATCGATCGCGGAACCCGATAGTCCCGCACCTTACCATGGTTGGCGGATAACATGCCGATGGCCTTGGCCGTGTCAATGGGACTACCGCCGCCCAGGCTTATCAGGCTGTCGTGTCCGCCAAGCTGGAAAACGCCGACACCTGTCTCCACAACTGTGCTGGTCGGATCAGCCACAGTCTCATGGAAGATTTCACAGCTTAGTCCGGCCTCGCGTATCTGTGTAGCAAGTTTTGCGGCCAGCTGATTCTTCATCAGAAAGGGATCGGTCACAATTAATGGCCGCCCGCAGCGGAGGCGCAGAAGCAAGGCGGCTACCATGGAAAACGAGCCTCCTCCGATCTGTAGAATGGGCGGAATTCGGATCTCAACTGCCATGGGTTTCTCCGGATAAGGTCTTCAGTATCCTACGACCCGGAGCAATCACCCAGTTGGTGTATTGTTGCAATCTGCTTTGCCCTGCCTAATTACGGTAGTACCATGCCTTCACCGGCGAAACTCGCGCGCATTGGGACACTTCAGGTCGGAACGCGGGACTCTCACGCAACAGCTGAATATTGTCTCCTTGTGCAGAAGGACACGATGGCTTCTTTTCTAACGGAGTTGCGCACCCGTCCCGTGGGCGCCGCCGGCCCGACTCCGTGTCCGGTCAATCTAACCAGACTGGAAGGTCTGGATATCAGCGCCCGGTACCATTCGGAGCGCCGCGGTGGGGATTTTTTTGATGGCCTGACGACTGGTTCCCGGCTGGTGTTTCTATTGACCGACATTGCGGGTCCTCGGGCGGAAGCACATGCGATTGCATCCGAGGCTCAAGTTGCGTTCCGGCAAAGCGCCCTGGAGTTATTTAGCCCTGTTGGTGCGAATGAGTCGGAATCCATCGCTGCTCTTGCCCATGAGGTGAATCGATCGCTGATGGAGGCTGCCAGCGGGGTGCGGTTTGCCCCAACCTTTCTCGGCTGCTTCAATACCACGCTCGGTATTTTGACCTATTGCAATGCAGGGCGTGTTGTGGCCGTTTTTCGCGACGCCAGGAGCGTGTGTGTTCTGGAGCGGGGCGGGGTTCCGTTTGGCCTTTTCACGCATGTGACCTATGAACCGGCGGTCCTGGCTTTCGAACCTCAGGACAAGCTGCTTCTGGTCACCAAGGGAGTCATTGAGAGCCGGCGGGGAGGCACTGAATTCGGCGCCAAGCGCATAGAGCGGCTGTTGGAACATTGCAACGGAGAGACAGCAGCGCAGATATGCGACAAGGTGCTGCGTCAGGCCTATGACTTCGGCAATCATCCATGGTCGCGTGTTCAGGACTTTCTGAATTCACGTAGACCGCGCCGTGTTGAGGACCTGACCGCGGTGGCGCTGGTGCGCCGCTAAGCAGGGCTGCACAGGATTCAGGGCAGGCTCTGGTGACCTGTTGTGGCGAAAAATAGAATGTTGCCGACGAGCATTCTGCGTGGGATGCGCTGTGGCAGGGGCTAAAGCCCAATTTCTTTCAGTTCGTTACGGCACGACTAAAGTCGTGCCCTGATACAAAGCATTAGAGCAGTGACTACCAGAAAACTTGCCCATTCCGCAAATTTTGATCTATCCCCTCTCTGAACTGACGAGGCGTATGATGTTTCACCACGTATCGGGGCACGACTTTAGTCGTGCCGTAACAGAACTGAAAGAGATTGGGCTTTAGCCCCCTGCCATGGCACATCCCGCACGAAATGCCCGCCCGCAGGCAATTCTAAGCAGTTCACGGGTGTTTTTCGCCACGACGAAAACCAGCATGGGCCGACACTTACTGCAATCCGAACGGAATGCGATGCTTCTGATCGATGTGCTGCGATCGAACGTAGCGGCAGGTAAATTTGAGCTTCATGAATTCGTCATCATGCCAGATCATGTGCACCTCCTGATGACGCTTCCCGTCGACATGACCATTGAAAAGGCGATGCAACTTATCAAGGGCGGATTCTCCTACCGTCTAAAGAAGGAATTTGGATACCAAGGAGAGGTCTGGCAAGGTGGATTTTCCGAGGTCCGGATCAGTGATGGACAAAGCTTTATGGAGCATTGCGAATATATCGTTCAGAACCCTGTCAAAGCAGGGCTCGCCGATACTGCCGAGCAATACCCCTACAGCTACACTTACCTGGCAAAGCAAAAAGCCCAGGGGCGAAAGCCCAGAGAGCAGTGACTGCGGGAAGACTTGCCTATCCCGCAGATTTGCATCTATCTGCCCTCGCTGAAATATTTCACGAAGCTGGTTTGGATGGTGTGTTTTGGTTTTGTATCGCAGAGACCCATCAAAGATCCGGGCTTTAGAGCCTGCGTGAGAACTCGACATCCCTCAGGGGACAACTTTACCGGCTGCGCAAAAGCTCTGTTTTTGTATCAGGGCACGACTTTAGTCGTGCCGCACAGGATAGAGAAAACGTCGGGCTTTAGCCCCTGGGCTTTTTGCATTGTTAGTGGAGACACTCACTGGGCGAAGCGGCGGAAGAAACTTGTTGGTTTCCATGCCGGACGTTGATCCGCATTGGCAACCCGCAGGACCAACTCCTTGAGGATGGCGTCGAACTGTGCCGCTGCTGCCAGGTCGACCGGCTGAGTGAGGTCATCTGAGGGGGCGTGGTAGCGCTCGGCATACCAGGCTTTGAAGGTCCTTTCTTCAGGTGTACCAACCACCCAACCGAATTTGAATGCCACCGCCGGTACACCTTTCTTGATGAAGCTGTACTGGTCGCTGCGGATGAAGCGGTTGTGCTCGGGTTCCTTGTCGGCCTGCACCTGCACTCCTGCTCCTCCCGCAACAGCGCGGATATCGTCGCCCAGCGTGGACTCGCCCAGACCCTGGACTTCAAGATACTTCAATGGAAATAGTGGAAGATACATATCCATGTTGATGTCGGCGACGATGGGCCCGGGGACGGTGGGGTGCGCAGCAAAATACTGAGAGCCCAGCTCCCCCTTTTCTTCCCCGGTCACGGAGAGAAATAAAATCGAGCGCTTCGGCTGTGCGTCTTTCATGGAACGAGCAATCTCTATCAGTGATGCATCGCCGGAAGCATCGTCCATGGCGCCGTTGTAAATGCGGTCGCCTTTGACCGGCTCGCCTATCCCAAGGTGGTCCAGGTGGGCACTGACCACCACGTATTCCTTTTTGAGCTGCGGATCGCTGCCAGGAAGAAGGCCGACGATGTTCTCAGATTTTGCCCGCGAACGAATCAGACCCACTCGCGCGTGGACCGCCACCGCCAGGGGAAAATGGGGCAACGGCTTATCTCCATTGAGCGCGGCAAGAATTTCCTGGAAGCTGTGGCCGCTGCCGGCGAAGAGCATCTCTGCGCGCGCAGGGTTGAAGCTAATGCTCAGCGCTAGCAGAGGCGGCACCCCTTGACCAGGATCGCTCAGTTCCATACGGGGCTGGAACCGCGACGCTGCGCTGCGCGACCACGGCACCTCAGCACTCTTGGGATTCTGGATGGTGATGGCTCCAATGACGCCTGCTTTCGTCAGCGCCTTCCGCCGCTCTTCCCCTGATTGATAATGTGCTTTGACCGGGCCTGGCATGTCGCTGGGGCCGCCTGTCACTAGAACCACGACTTTGCCCTTCAAGTCCTGGCCTGCCAGATCGTCATAGTGAGATTCCGGAACCGTCAGGCCGTAGCCGACGAACACGGCGCCGGCTTCCACATTTTCCGCCGCATGCGAACTTACCCCGAGGATGGCATCGTCCCCCAACTTCACCGGTTGCGCTTTGCCGCCGCGCAGCAGATCGAGAGAGCAGCGAGACTCATCAATCTTCACCGCCTGGAAGTCCATCGGCTGGCGATAACCATCGATCCCGGCGGGCTCTAATCCCACAGCGCGAAATTGCTCGGCCATGTAATCGGCGGCTTTCTCAAAGCCGCGGCTCCCGGTGTCGCGGCCTTCAAGATTGTCGTCGGCCAGGAACTGAACATGGGACCACCAGTTTTTGCCGAGCGCGTTCCAGTCGGGGGTTTGCGCAAGGGCGGCCCCGCCGGCAAGCGTCACCGCCACAAAGGTCTTGATCCAGGGAGCGATTTTCAACTGAGAGCACCTCAACGTTGTGCTTCTGCGAATGTAACTCAAACGACACGCGAACAAAAAAGAGGACGCCCCGTAAGGGCGCCCTTTCCAGTTGTGCGGTTGTAAAAGACAGCTATTTGAGGTCGAGATAAGGAAGGACAGGCGTGCCTTCCTCACGAACCGCATACAGTTGCCAAGGCTCGATGTCGAGTGCTTTCAGGATGGTGGGCGCTACCTGGGCTGTTCCCACGCCGGCGCGCACGGTTTTTTCTCTGAGACAAGAATTGGAGACCAACAGAATCACGTTGGTGTCGTCGTGGGAGAATCCGCCGTGCTCTGCTAATTTCTTGGTGCTGCCGGAATAGGTGACGCCCACGTTCGGAGTCACGATGATGTCCGGCGTGCGCGGGTCCTTGGCCGGGTCGTTGTAGTTGAGCGAGAGAGAGGGACCGTAGTAGATCTGGCCCAGCCCGATGCCCGTGCTGGTCGAGGGATTGTCTTCCAGAATCTTAACGCTGGCCTCGGTATCAGCAGAGCTCTTCAGCCAAACCAGCGAGACATCATCTTCCGTCGGCCCAATGCCAGTCGGGTTATTGGTGGATTCAGAATAGGGAATGTAGCCCGCGTTCGAAAGCAGAGTGACGGGCGAAGTGCCGTTGATCGTCTGACCGACATAGCGGCTGGGATCGATGGGAGATTGGCCATGCTTGGCAGTGATCACGACCAGGGTCGAATCGTACAGCCCCTTGTCCTTCAGTTCCTTTACCCAGGAAGCGATGGAATCGTCGACGAACTTGAATTCACCCAGCAGCGCTTCGCTCGGGGTGCCGGCGGCATCAAGATATCCACCCGTCACACCGTTGCTCTTCTCAATCAGCTTTTGCCCTACGCTGACAGCTTGGAAGTTCATGCCGAAGACGGTCGGCACCTTGGTTGTTTTGTTGCCCAGGTGGTCTTTGCCGCGAATCTCGTTCAGGATTGCGTTGACTTTGAGTTGGTCGTAGCACTGGATGTTCTGGAAGCTGTTGGTCCAGGAACTGGTGTCCGAACCGGGATCGGGGACACTGGAGCAGGAGATACCGGTCGGTGTCTTCACACCGGGCAGAGGGACCACAGTGGAGTTAATCTCAGGTCCGTAAAAGTCGTCCAGCGCAGCGGGACCGATCCCGGCCGCAACTGCTGAGTAAGCAGGGTGTTTATCGGACCATGCCGCGTACCCGCCAGCCTGGTGGATCACGCTGAAGATGGTATTGGAGCGGACGAATTGCCAGGGGTAAACCGGAGCGCAGCCCTTGGCAGGGTCGCGGATAAGCTTCTTGGGATCGATGGAGGCGATGCCGCCGTCGGTCAGCGCAGCGCCGGGTGCGCCGCCGTTCACTTTGGTCTGGTCGATGTCGATGCCTTCTTCATACTCGCTGGTGGTGCCCGTGGGGGCCGCGCCGGGAGTACAGGGGCCACCCGCCAGACCGTTGCCGGTAGTGATGGTCGGAGCATCAAAATTCCGGGAATAGGCCACGTCGTAGTAGATGCCGGTCAGGGCCGGGCTGCCGCCGGTCACGATCGAGATCAGGCCAGGGAATGAATCGGAAGGTTTCGAAGTGCTGGCGGCTACGTAGTTCACGCCGGTCTTGCCCAGAGCGGCAAGAGCTGGGCAGTAGGGCTCGCCATTGTTTACCGTGCTAATGCCCTTGGCGCAGTTCTCGAAATCTACCGCGTGCATGCCGTCGACGCTGACCAAAAGTACATGCTTGATGGGACCCCGGCCCCAGTCATTGTTTTGCGCGACTGCGGAAACGTTGGAGCACGCAGCCAACACGGTGAGTGCAGCAATTGCTTTGTTCATCACTACCTCCGGAGACAAGGGTTACTCGAACTTCTGAGGGATTGCGTTGCCGGAAGGTGAAAATTCCATGAAAGTCTTATAGTGTTCAGACATGCTTCACGGTCGAGCGTCTATGGCCGTGCATACTTGGCGAGGCCATGCAGAACACAGGGGCCGCTTGCGTGGCCTCGGTGTTCTGCGGCGCTCTGCGAATGACTATCTTGCGAGTTCCGACCAGACCTCCGGCAGAACGGACGTGCCTTCTGCTCTCACCGCGTCCAGCGCAGAGGGATTCAAACCCAACGCTTTCAGAATCGTCGGTGCTACCTGCGCGGTCGAGGTACCGTCGGACACTGTCCGTGGCCTGAAGCAGGAGTGCGACACCAGCAGCATGACATTGGTGTCGTCATGTGCGAAGCCGCCGTGGTCCGCGATCATCGTGGTGCTACCGGAGTAGGTTACGCCTACATTCGGGGTCACGATAATGTCCGGGGTGCGCGGATCCTGCCCCTTTTCCCAACCGCCCACGTCGTAATTCAGCCACAGTGTGGGCCCGTAGTAGATTTGCCCCAGACCAATGGCGGTTGCGTTCTGTTCCAGCAGCTCCACGGCCGAGGGTACACTCTCGCCTTTGTTCAGCCAAAGCACAGAGACATCGTCCTCGGTTGCCCCAATGCCGGTTGTGTTCGACGGCGATTCGGAGAAGGGAATGCGCGTACCCAACAGGGTTGCCGGCGTATTGGCGCCATCGGCTGCGTATCGCGTGGGGTCGATCGGCGATCCGCCGTGCTTGGCGGTGATGATGATCAAGGTGTCGTCATAAATGCCCCGGTTCTTGAGCGCGTCGACGATGTCTCCGATGGAGGCGTCCACAGATTCGATCTCCTGCAGCAGCAATGCGCTCGGTAGCGCAGCTGCATTTTGATAGCCCCCGGTGCCGGCGCCGGGCTCGCTGACCGATTCTCCGGTATACACCGACTGGAAGTTCATGCCCATGACCGCAGGCGTCTTGGCCGGCGAGCCGGTGTGGGTCTTGCCTGCAATCTGCTTTAACAAGGCATCGACGCGGAGCGCGTCGTAGCACTGGATGTCTTCAAAGCTGGCGTTCCACGAGGACGCGGTTGCATCGCGGACCGTGGAGCAGGATGCACCGAGCGAAGTTTTTATGCCCGGCAGCGCTACCACGCTGGAGTCAACCTCTGGCGCCCAGTAGTCATTCAGACCGGTACCGCCGGGCCCGGCCACCATGGCATACGAGGGGTGCTTGTCGATCCACGCCGTGTATCCGCCCGCCGCATGAATGACCCCAAAGATCGTGTTTGTGCGCAGGAAGTTCCAGGGGTAGACCGGCGCGCAACCGGCTGCCGGGTTGCGGGAAAGCTTTTTAGGGTCGATCGCGGCCGCGGTGCCGTCCGCACCCCCGTTCAGCTTGGTGTTGTCCAGGTCGATGCCCTGATCGTTGTCGGTGGTGGTTCCGGTCGGGGCCGCGTAGGGTGTGCACGGCGCCGCAGCCAGGCCGGTGCCGGTCGTTATTTGCGGCCCATCGAGCGTCCGGTCAAACGCCACATCGTAGTAAATGCCAGTCGATTTCGGGCTACCGCCGGTGACCAGGGCCATGAGTCCAGGGGCGGAGTCTGAAGGCTTCGATGACGAGGCGGCTACGTAGTTGATGCCCGTGCTCGCCAACTTGGCTAGATTGGGGCAATAGGGATTGCCATCGTTCGCGCCCGCGATCCCATGCGCGCAGTTGTAAAAATCCACTGCGTGCATGCCGTCAATGCTCAGCAGCAGCACATGCTTGACCTTTTCCGAACCCACTGTGCTCGTGTCTGCCGCGACGCCATACGTCAGAGCCGACAGCGTTACCGCCAATGCAGCGCTTGCTGTTACCAGCCTTTTCACGTTCACGTAATACCTCCACGCGAGTTCTAGCCGCGGAAGGATACGCAGGCGTGACTTGTTGGTTAAATAACAGCTAATTCTGCCTCAGAGCAGTCTGTCGGTTGAACAAGTGCAACGATCGTGAGGCACCCGAAAGGGAGTTTGCCGGGCAGAGACGTGGCGCGAGTCTACCGTACGGATCACATCCCGATTCCGTGACCCGAGTGCCACGCGATTCCCGATGCCATCATGCGATCTCTCATGAAGAGCATGAACACCGTGGCGACGGTGACCAGGTGAAATAGGGTATGGAGTGTGTCCGGCGCCATTCCATTGCGCTTGGGGAGGAAGGAGTGAGTGTTGGCGAAGATTACCTGATAGCGTGCCGCCCGCTCCTTGTCGGGGAAGACAAGATAGGGAATCCACCAGGCACGGAGCATGCCGAGGATGAAAACACCATAGGTAATCCAGAGCAACATCTCCAGCCAGTCTGGATAGGGTCGCCCGAAATACCGCGCACTGAAGAACAGGCCGAGTGCCGCCGGCACAACCGGCAGGAGGGTCACGAACGCGCTGCGCAGCAAGGTGTCCTGGCTACGAATCGCACCCAGGTTGTTCAAACGGCCCAGGGGCACCCAGTCGTGAAGTAAGAGAAAGGCCACGACCACGGCTTGCAGGGCGAGGAAGGTAAACTCCAGTGACTTGCTGACTGCTTCCAGATGCTGCAGCATGTTGATCTCCCGATGGCTAGTCAGGAGACCAGTGTAGCCAGGGATTCTGATTTCCGGGCAGGATTACCGAACAGCCGGCCATTTCATTCGTTCGCGGCGCGCCGCCCACTCTGCGGTCGAAAACAGCCCGGGACCTATTTCGATGAGCCGCGGAATCATCTGGAAGACGGAAACCTGGTTCCACAGTTTCCCGTCGCGGCTGCGAAAGCCCTTCTCGTTCAGATCACTGGCTATGCTGGAGAAGGGGAAATCCTGAACCACCAGGTCCATCATTTGGGTGAGCACCATGCGCTCGCGGGGATCGAGCTCCAACCGCTGGCAGTCCTCGGAGATACGCAGACCATAGGGAATCTCCTCGTTAAAAGCACCCTCACTCGGTGCTTCCTCCCCTGGGAGTTCCCGCCGCCACTCGATGGACACCAATTGCCACCCGGCCGCTATGCGCTGCTGCAACAGGGACTGGCTAAACGGCCCTGAAACTACGTCTCTTATCCGTTCAAAGTGCGCCATGGGTCGATCTCCTTCTCGCGAGTTCGGCATGGCTAATGAGCAAGCCAAGCGCCAATACGCAAGCCATTGAATGCAGATTGCTTGGCGAGGCTTAGGTTAGGGCGGAAACGTTCGAAATCGCGAATGGGTGTTCGTCTTCGGACAGATATTTACCTCTCTCATTGCGGAAGAGGGTTGAGCTGTGTACGGTTTACGCTGCGATGGTGTTTGCGGATCTTGATCTTTCCCGGCGATTGGAACGGGCCGAAGGACAGGCGTGTCTCGAATTTGCTGAATCCCGCGCTCGTCTTTTTCCCCAGAGCGGGGCGACGTGGATTGAGTGCGCGGGCGCGTACGCCGTCTTTGATGGAGTGGATTCCCCGGTGACGCAAAGCTTCGGTCTGGGACTTTTTGAGCCGCTGAGCCCGGCCTCGTTGGATCAGATAGAAGGGTTTTTTCTCGAACGCGGGGCGGTCGTTCTCCATGAGGTCAGCCCGCTTGCCGGCATCGCGACCATGGACTTGCTATGCGCCCGGGGATATCGGCCGATCGAACTCAGCAGCGTGTTGCATCGTCCCGTTGAGTTGCCCGGCACCAGAGAGGATGGCGGAATAAGGGTCCGGGTGGCTCTTGAGCAGGAAGCGGCACTGTGGGCGGACCTCAGCGCGCGGGGATGGGCCCAGGGAAATCCGGAGCTGGTGGGCTTTCTGGAGCAATTCGGCGCGCTTGCTTTTGCCCGCGAGCAGAGCGTGAATTTTATCGCCGAGTTGGATGGTAAGCCCGGAGCGACCGGCACGCTCTGTCTGCATGGTGGGGTCGCGCTGTTTGCCGGGGCGTCGACCATCCCGGAGATGAGGCGGTGCGGACTTCAGGCCGCGCTGCTCGAAGCAAGGATGCGCTATGCGTTTGCGAATCGCTATCCACTCGCCATGATGGTGACGGAAGCGGGCAGCCAGTCTCAACGTAATGCCGAACGCAAGGGTTTTCGCATTGCGTATACGCGCACGAAATGGCGGCTGCACCAGGCTAAAGAGCCTGCGTGAGAAATCGACTTCCCTCAGGGACAACGTTACGGGCTGCGCAAAAGCTCTGTTTTGTATCAGGGCACGACTTTAGTCGGGTCCCCATGAGCCTGCGGCTCACCCAAGGTGATGAAAACCGTATTTCTTGCGCTGCCACAAAGGATGGGGCACCCGATCCTTTGTGGTAGGGCAAGGAAGGTTTCCCCTTAATTGGTTGGATCTGTCATGCGACCCATGAACAGAATGCTTCGCGAGCCATGGTCGCGAATGAGAAAGACAAATGGGTGATCGGCGCGGAAGACTGGCGGTGGCGCCCCCGGCGCGCGCATGGCCAGAGCTCTCATCGTCACAGCCGTAGCCGCGGCCGCTTCGGTTCCCACCTCATTTACGTCCACAAAGGCTTTGTGAATCACTGCTGAGATAGCAAAATCGCGCTTGCCCGTCATCCCTGAAAAGTCCGCGCCGGCGTCAAACGCCTGCGGCATCCCCAGCACACGCAGGGCGGCGCTCAGCTCAAATTGCTGCGTGGATTTGAACCTGGGGATGGTCACGACCACTTTGGAAACGGGAGCTACCTGGTTAAGCCACTGCTGCATATTCGAAGCCGTCATCGAGTTTTCCAGCCCCGGCAAGCCGCTGCGTTCTTTGGGCAGCAGGACTATCAGCGAAAGCTCATTGCTCTTGTAGGGAATCTCTAGAACCTGAAAGGTTCCCCCATCGAAATAACCGAAGCTTCCCTCGCGGTGCATCAGCGGCGCGGTAGTCAACTTCGTCTGCGAGACATAGAAGTCTTCCTCCCTCGTCTGCGCCTTATCGAATTGGGTCTGCCAGTTGCCCTTGAAGTAGATCGCGTTGGTCAGCACCAACCGTGTATCAGGTCTAAGTGCGCCGGGCGCGAGCAGGTCCTTGATCTTATCCTGTGTTTTCTGCTCGACCCATTGGTTGATGGTCGACCGAGCCGCTTCCGTCGCGCCCTTGAAGTCTACCTGCTGCAGTCCTGCGCCGTAATCGGTCCTAAGCAGGTTAAGAAAGTTGTCGAGAAAGTTGTAGCCCTGTTGGGCCCAGAGTGCATTGGCCACATCTAGCTGGTAGTCAGAATGGGCGGCATTGAGATCGCGCAGTAGTGCGCCCATCGCAGGGTGCAGCTGCCCTGGCGGGAGGGTGAAGTGCAAAGCCTTCGCCATTTCGGATGCAGTGTTGCCGCTGGCCCCCGCGTAGGCCATGGCGAGCGCGGTCGAGATGCTCTCGGGCGAGAAGAAGAGATTACCGCCTTGATGACACAACTGCTGGTACAGGGCAACCGCAAAAGCATGATTGCCTTCCACCACCGCTGCTCGATCAGCCTCGGTCAAGGACTTTGTCTCCGCCCCGTCCACGTTCAGCAGCAAGAGCAGACAGGCAATGAGTAACGGTAACAGGAGTTTCATACCGATCTCCCTCGGGAAGTCCCCTATAAATTGATCATAGGTCACTCGATACTGTCGAGAGCACGCGGTCATTCGTATTGAGGACCGTTTTGAAATCTGTTAGCCGCGTTTGCACCCCGCAGCCTGTAAGGCTACAGCCACCTGAAACGGGGGTTCTTTTTTGCTTGACATGTACTAGTAGACTAGAACAATATTGTTCTGCATGAAAACACCGGTTCCAGTCCGGCGCCCTTTTACCTTCCGTCTCGATCTGCGCAGCGGCGTCCCGCTTTACCGCCAACTGATCGATCAGGTTCAAGCCGCTGTCGCTACGGGAGCTTTGCAGGCTGGGGATCAGCTGCCAACGGTGCGTCAGGTGGCCGTCGATCTTGCAATCAACCCCAACACCGTGGTGCGCGCGTATCGCGAAATGGAAATTCGCGGGATCCTCGACACGCAGCAGGGTACGGGCACATTTGTGTCCCAACAAACTGTCGAACGGGATGCGGTCGAGCACTCCCGTGGCCTGGAGCAACTGGTGGACGAATTTGCGGCCCGGGCCGGTGCCGGGGGTTTCAACCTGGAAGAACTATTAATGGCCCTGCGCGACCGGCTGGCAGAAAGCAAACAGGGAAGGGCCCTGAAAGCAAAAGGAGATAAACGATGAGCAGCATGGGCAAAACCTTAGATGTGGATATAAGCGGGCCGGGAGTCGCAGCCTTCCTCGCGTGCCTCGCTGGCGGGTTTGCAGGCGGCAAGGTAATTCACTCGCCGGTTCCGCTCCTTGCCGGTCTGGCCGTCGGCGTCTATCTCATGTTCTCGATAAAGGTCGTGCAGCAATGGCAGCGGGTTGCGGTCCTGCGTTTTGGACGGTACCGTGGCCTGCGCGGCCCGGGTCTCTTCCTCCTTGTGCCCATCATGGACACCCTCAGCCGCTTTGTTGATCAGCGCGTTCGGGTGGCTACGGTGACTGCCGAATCCACGCTCACCCGCGACACGGTCCCGGTCAATGTGGACGCCATTGTGTTCTGGATGGTCTGGAATGCGGAGAAATCCATTCTCGAAGTCGAGAACTTCAGCGATGCGGTGAACATGAGCGCGCAAACGGCTCTGCGTGAATCCATTGGCCGCCATGAACTGGCGCAGATGATCACCGAGCGCGAGAGCATGGGTCAGCAACTGCAACTGATTCTTGATGCCAAGACCAACCCCTGGGGCATCACCATTCAATCAGTGGAGATCCGCGACGTCCGCATCCCACAAGCCCTGGAAAACGCTATGTCCCAGCAGGCCCAGGCGGAACGCGAGCGTCAGGCTCGCTTGATCCTTGGGGATGCCGAGACCCAAGTCGCTATCAAGTTTGCGGAGGCTGCCAGGACCTACGGCGATAACCCTGGCGCCCTGCATCTACGCGCAATGAACATGCTCTACGAAGCAATGAAAGAAAAGGGAGCGATGGTCATTGTCCCCTCAACCGCTGTCGAGACCATGGGTCTTGGCGGCACACTGGCTACCGCGGCCATTGGCCGCGAACGGTAGCCGTTCAGTCAGGAGCATTCCAATGAGAAACCTTCACCAATACACAATCGTTTTGTTGCTCGTGGCCGGCTCGGTCGTTGCTCAGGCACAGAGTCTGCGTGGTAAGTGGCGCGGTATGGACGGCAATGTTCCTAATATCGAACTTACGGTCGAACAGAACGCAGGCCAGGCCACGGGCAGCGCCGTCTTCTACATGCTCAAGAAGGGCCTTGACGATAGCGCTCCTCATATCGAGGGCCACGCTGCCGGTCCTATGGAGAACTTGAACTACCAACCGGAAAAGCTGAGCTTTGATATGCACCGCCGGGACGGGTCGTTGGTGAGCTTCCGGGTGGAATTGATCGATGCAAACCACGCAAAGTTGTTCCGAACCAGTGACCCTGCGGACGCTCCTGGCTTCGACCTCGCTCGGACGGAATAGTGAGTTGATCCAAGAATTTCACGAATTCCTCCTTCACGTGCCATAGACTTGTCGTCGGACCGTCGGAGGGAATTCCATGCGTTACTGCCTGAAAGCCATGTTGCTGCGCATCTTGCCTGGCTTGGCTTGTTCGGCGCTACTGGTGGGCACAGCATTGGCCCAGGTGCTCGCCAGTAGCGACCTTTCTCGACTACGTTCGGTGGGCAGTGTGGCCCTCTCGCCTGACGGCCGCTCCATTGCCTATACGATCATGATGCGTGATCTCCCCGGCCGGCCGTATGACCAACTCTGGGTGATGGAGCTGAACACGGGGAAAAGCATCCGCCTCGGAGGCGACAAGGCCGCCGGCGCACCACTGTGGTCGGGCGACAGCAAGTGGATCGCGTTTCATGGCCAGGACGGAGACAAGCATGGTCTCCTGATGGCACATCCTGACGGCAGCAACACAGTCTTTCTGGCGCCCTTGGCGGGTACCAATTCTCCTCTGCCAGGTGCAGGCAAAGATTTTACCTGGTCGCCGGATGGGAAGCAGATCGCCTTCGTCTCTTCAAAAGCAGGGGAGGGCGGTGCCCAGGCAGGCGGTGATCCTATGGTCATCACCCGCTATCTTTATAAGCCCGACGCTTCGGAAGGGCTCACTCGCTTCAATGACAACCAACGGCTGCATCTTTTTGTTGTGGACATCGCGACCAGGCAAATCCGCCAACTTACCCAGGGTAACTACGACGAGCATTCTGTGGATTGGTCGCCGGATGGTAAGCAGCTCCTTTTCGCTTCCAATCGCGAACCGAATCAGGATGAGTTTTTTAACTATGACCTTTTCACTTTGCAATTGGCCGACAATACAATTCATCGCCTGACTGCGACTGAATCGTGCGAATACGGTCCTGTCTGGTCGCCGGATGGAAAATCAATCGCCTATCGGGCCACGCGCCGCGGCCTCACCGACCGCGAAACGACGATGGAAGACACACACGTGTGGGTGATGAACGCGGACGGCGGCAATCGCCGCGAAATCGGCGCCGCTATCGATAACCGCCAGGGCGCCCCCCATTGGGCATCCGATGGGAGTGCTGTCTATTTCACCGTGCAGGAACACGGCAGTAATCATCTTGTGCGCCTGCCCCTCGCCGGCGGCCAGCCGGAATTTGTCGTCAAAGACGAGGGGAGTGTTGGAGACTGGTCAGCCGGCGGCAACAGCGCGATTGCTTACGCGCTTACCACGCCAAGTGACGCCAATCAGCTTTATTGGAAATCCAGCGCTGACGCTCCGCGCAAGCTCACCAATCTCAACCAGGAACTTCTGGGTAATAAGACCCTCGCGGAAGTGGAACCGTTTACCTTCGTTAGCAACGACAACCGGTTCGAGGTGGAAGCGTTTCTGACCAAACCCGTTGGCATGACTGCCACGTCCAGACATCCGCTCATCGTGGTGATTCATGGGGGACCGCACGGAGCGAATGGCTCAGGGTTCAACTTCAAGAACCAGGTCTACGCTGGGCACGGTTACGCTGTGCTCAATGTGAATTACCGCGGCTCCACGGGTTACGGGCAGAAGTTCGCAGACGCTGTGTTTGGCGACCAGGATGGTAATGAAGGCCAGGATGTTCTCTACGGTGTGAGCGCAGCCGTCAGGCGCTATTTGTGGATCGATCGCGAACGGATGGGAATTGAGGGGGTAAGCTACGGCGGGCAACTCACCGATTGGCTCATCACCCAAACCAACCAATTCAAGGCGGCGATTCCCACGGCCGGGATTGCGAACCTGGTTAGTTATAACTACATGACCTACTACAACCAGTACGAGGAGATGGAGTTTGGGCAATTCCTGCACCAGGGAAACCTCATGGATCTGGCGTGGGAACGTTCAGCGCTGAAGCATATCGCCGGCGCGCATACGCCGACACTCATTATTCATGGGGAGAACGATAACGATGTTCCCATTGCCGAAGCGGAGCAACTCTTCATTGCCCTCAAAGACGTGGGAGTCGAGACCGTTTTTCTCCGCTATCCTCGTGAAGGGCACGGCCTCTCCGAAGTGAAACATCAGATTGATGCGACGGATCGTTCGATTGCCTGGTACGAAAAGCATTTCCCAAAGCCGGGTGAGGAAGGCGTAACCAACGTTCAACCCTAGCAGGTTTCTTGGCATCCAACGCAGCAGGAATTCAGGAACGCCCTTCGCTAGAGGGGAGCCCAATTCCCGTCTCGGTTCTCGCTGTCCTTTTACGGGCTCACGTGCGAGTTTGTTACGTCTGTGAGACTCAGCTTACTTCCGTCAGCGGTCTTAATCTCGTTGCCGATAAGCGTCCAGTTTCTTGCGTCGGCGATGAAGCCGGCGGTTCTGGCCTCTATGTTGAGGTTGTTGATCCGGAAGTTATCCAGGGTGGCGTTCGGATACGCTCTGACGTCGAATGCCTGGGTTGCGCCTGTTGCCTTGACGTTCCAGATGTGAACGTCGCTGAAATGCGGCAGTCCCTGCTGCTCGGGAACCTTGGTCGTGAGTGTAATCCAATAAGAGGGAACATTTTTCGATCCCGGCGGCAGCGTGGCGTAACTATAGTTGGGATTCCAGTTCATCGTGATGTGAATGGGAATGGCGACTCCTTTGAGCGTCAGATCATGGATGCGGATATCGCTGGCCGTTCCCCCGCGGGTGTGCGAGGACTTAAAGAGCACTCCTGAGGAAACTCCGGCCAAAGCGGTAAGGTTATAAGCCTCGATGTTGTGGAATCCACCGGAGGTCTCGCTGCCAATGGTGATCGCTGCCGCGCCGCGACGAATGATGGAGTCGCGAATGACGATGTCTTGCGTCGGCCGGTTCACCCGGAGTCCGTCGGCATCGCGGCCCGCTTTGAGGCAAAGGGCGTCGTCATTCACATCGATGTCGGCATGTTCCACCAGCACCTTGCTCGAAGAGTCGATGTCAATGCCGTCCGTAGACGGTCCTTTGCCACCTTCATTGTTCCGAATGACCACCCCATCGATGGTCACTTGCTCGGAGTAGAGCACCTGAACTGTCCAGAAGCCGGAGCGTTTCAGCAGAATGCCGCCGCCGAGGCGAATGCCTGAGGAATTCTGCAGCAAAATCAAACGCGGGCGGCGGGCGTCATAGTCCGCGGCCCAGCGCAGCCCTTTCGGTTCGTAAACTGCGCGCAAGTCCCAATAAGACTTCCACCAGACTGGCCCATCGCCGTCGATTGTTCCTTTGCCGGTGATGGTGACGTGGTGCTGGTTGCGGACGTTGATCAAGGCCGCCGGCCACGTCATTTCGATTCCCGCGATACGTGTCGGCAGCATTGGGTAGTCATCCAGTTTCTGCGAGCCGATCAGGGTAACTCCCTCATCGAGCTGCAAAGTAGTTCCGGATCTCAGGAAAAGGGAGCCGGTTAAATAGTTTCCCGGCTTCAGAGTCACGGTACCGTCTCCCTTTGCCGCTGCATCGATCGTGTTCTGGATGGGGGCAGTGTCGAGAGTCGAACCATCACCCTTGGCTCCGTAGTCATTGGCGAGAAAGGTCTTCGCGTTTGCCTGCGCGCCACAAAGCATCAATGCAAGAGCAAAGAATGGACGGATCATCATCGAGTGACCAGGCGGATCGTTCCCAGCAGGCCCGACGGCACAGGTTTGACTTGGTCGAGATTCTGCATCTGAAAGCGGTCTCCATATTTTGCGATCAGAGGCTGGTAATTATGCGGAGGTAACGCTGCCCAGGCATTGATGGCGGTGTTGTAGACCTTGATCACAATATGATTGCTTCCCGGTTTTAGAAAGCCTCCAACCGGCAGCCTGTAAGGCGGATGCCAGAGCGATCCCACAAGCCGGCCATTGATAGTTACAGTGGCTGCGTCCCGCACCGGGGGATCGTACCAGGCTCTCATCCCGGGAACTCTGCGACCGGTTGGCTGGGTCACTGGAGTGCCGCCTTCGACTTCCAGAAAAGTCGCCCCAGCAGGCAACTTACCCAGAGTGAGATCCCGCTCGTAGACCACCTCGCCAGAGTAGAACCGGGTGGCAGGGTCACTGGTCCAATCGGCCAGAACAGGTTCCGAGATGGTTTTCCCGGTCGAGGTGAAGGTAACTTTCCAATCCGTGCTGAGATCTGCGAGCGGAAGCTCCGCGGCCGGCGGAGCGGGGCCGCGCGAGGGCGTGTCACTAAAGACAAAGATCGCTGACTCGTACGCATCCAGGCTGAGAGGTATGGCGGCCGGACCGGAAACAGGAACAGCGGCTCCCGTTTCAGCGTCCCAGCGCTGGCCGAATTTGTGAGTAGTCGCGAAGGCGGCCTGCACCGCGACTGGATGATTCGACGTATTGGCTACGAAGTAGATATCGGCACCTGTAAGCTTGCGGCGAATGAATCCAATCTCATCGTTGTTGCTCTGCAGCTGAAAGTCGGGAGTCACCGACTTGTGCAGGGCATCTCCCAAAGACGATTCATCGGCTACGTGTTCTACACCTCCTTCGATAGGAGGCGTGCGGCCCACACAGATTACCTTTCCTCCGCTTGCCAGGTAGTGTTGAATTTTAGCCAATGTTTCAGCGGGTATGCGGCCAGTGGGCGGAATCACCAGCACCGGGTAATGGATCCCAAGTTTGTTGATGGCGTCCGCGTCGATGTAGTCGAGGTTGTAGCCTGCGGAAAGGATGGCGGACATGAGCGCAGGAGAAATCAAGCGCTCCATTTCCTGGGTGACGCTCACCTTACCGGGCGAAAAGGCGGCCCATGCGTCATCGGTCGGCAAGAGCAGGGCCACCTGGTTGGCGGGTTCACCCTGGCGCAGAAGGAAACTGGTGCGCTGGATGTAGCGTGCGACCTCGGGCATTACGGGATGCCACGGATTGTGGTCGTTGAAGACCGCGGCCGCATAGAGGGACCAGCCGGGCTCGCCAACCTGGCGAGGGGAATAGGGCCAGCCGTGACCGATGATCTGGTTGACGCCGATCAGGAAATGCAGATCCACTTCCGCCTTCATATCCAGCGGTGTGGCGCGAAAGGCCGGTGAATGAAGCCAGGTAAATGTCTCGGCAGACGTCACTTTGTTGCCCAGGAGGTGGTTTGCCGATGTGGCCCAGCGCAAAGTGGAGAATGTCCGCCATTGCGGACTCTCCCCTTCCGGAAGCGCGACCAACCGTTGGCTGAACAGGCTCACTGCCGGCTCTCCATAGGTTTGAGAGCGGAACCGGGTGTGATGAGCAATCGCCCAGGTATTGATTTGAGTGAGGTAATTCTCGTCGACCAGTTCGGTGAGTGTCTTTCCCCAGTCGTGGCGGACGGATTCCGCATCCGGGGTACCGCCTGCGACCAGCTCTGGCAGACGGGGCAATAAATCGTAACCGCGTCGCTTACTGAATTCTGTGGGCAGGTCCGCTGTCCAATCCGCACCATAGGCTTCCAGTGAATCGGAGAACACTGAATAGGGTGGCGTTGCACCAAAGGCTTTGAGCAGCGGCTCACCGACCGCATGCAGATGGGTGGCCACGGCCTGGTGGCTGAAAGGATCCAGAACCCAGCCTTCGGCCCCCACGGCTGCTCGTTTTACCTGCTGGCCGGTATGGCCGGCGATGAAGACGAGCGCGGTGCGCGGGACCGTGCTTGGAGGGAGATTGTTTTCTTGTCCTGGATTTAGCTGGAAAGCCGAGGCCGCCTGCCATTTTTTGTGTTCTCCATCTACCAGCGAAATGGAAAGTAGCGTTTCTCCGTCCCCCAACTGGAACGGCGGCAGGCTGGTTGCTCCCGGCGCAAGCGGAAGCTCCAGAACGCGCAGGCGTCCGGCTGCTTCTGCCAGGGTCGTCGCCGGCCCTCCGTAGGGCCAGCCGCTGCCCAACGTTACGTCCAGCCGGAGACCAAGTGTGCGGGCTTCTCGAGCGGCATACGCCACTTGCTCCAACATCGCCGAACTCAAGAACGGCTCATTGACCAGGCCCTTGGCAGGATCGTCGACAACCTGGGGATAAACGAAGGCCAACTCCGCACCCCCGAGCCCGTCTGCTTTCATTTGCTGCAGTTCGTGAAGAATCTCGGGCTTCTCAACCGCCACGCCGAACCACCACCACCGCATCATGGGCTTGGTATCATCCGGCGGCTTGTCGAAATGGGTTTTGAGATCGACGATCGCAGTCTGCGCTGTCGACCGACACGCCGGTAATAACCCCAACGGGAGCGCCGCGAGCAGCCAGAGTGCACAAAGTAACTTGTTACCAGCCAAGATAGACCTCAATCGAAAGCCCTGCGGAATTCTAGTTCAAGCAAAAGTCTGTTTCCAAATCGATGAATTCCACCGGCTGCCACTACAATGAGAGTCATGAGCACTCCGATCCACGACATTCCCATACGCCGCATCACGGGCGAAGACACCAAACTTGGCGAGTACAGCGGTAAGGTTCTCCTCGTCGTCAATGTTGCCTCTAAATGTGGACTAACCAAGCAGTACGAATCTCTGGAAAAGCTTTATCGTGATTATCGCGATCGCGGCCTGGTGGTCGCTGGTTTTCCTGCCAACGATTTCAAAGGTCAGGAGCCCGGCAGTAACGCCGAAATCGAGAGTTTTTGTACTGGCACCTTTGGGGTTGATTTTCCTCTCTTTGAAAAAATCACCGTGGTTGGGGAAGGCAAGCACCCGCTCTACAAGGAGCTGATCGCAGCTCAGCCGAAGGCGATCAGCACGTCGGAGCAGCCCTTTAGCGAGAAGTTAAGAGGCCACGGCATCGAGCCCAATGATGAGCCGGAGATTCTTTGGAATTTCGAGAAGTTCATCGTCGATCGCACGGGTAAAGTAACCGCCCGATTTGCCCCCAACACTACGCCCGACGATCCGGCGCTGGTGGGCGCACTGGAAAAAGAACTAGCCAAAAACTGAGGCGGGAAGGCAAACCTTTCCCCCGTTTTGCCGGTACGGGGCTCGATCTGTCCCCGCTGGCGGCGCAGTTCAGAAGTGTCCTGGCAATCCACTCTTCCACTCACACCAACTCTGAACGGGTGCCCCATGTTCGCACCAGCGTACGTGGGTTGATAAAGACGGGGCGAAGCCCCATCAAAGGTCCGTCTTTTCCTCTTCCCGCAACCAACCGGCTTTGCCGGCTCACCGGAGAGTGCGAATCGAGAGTGTTTCTGGGCCTTACAGGGCGCTTTTGGCTACCTCGCTATAATAGAAGAGGCGAGCCAGGGCTGGATCTGGCTGTTCGCCACTGCCAACATTGCCATGCAAAAGACCCTTCAGGAAGAAATGACGACCGCCCTACATCCCCTGCTCAAGATCCTTGAACGTCGAATTGCCATCATCGATGGAGCGATGGGCACGACGATCCGCACCTACGGCATGAAGGAAGCGGACATCCGTGGGGACCGTTTCAAGGACTCGACCAAGGACCTGCTCAACAATGGGGACCTGTTTTCCCTGACCCAGCCGGACATGATCTGTGACATTCATCGCCGGTTTTTGGAGGCCGGCGCGGACATCATCGAGACCAACACGTTCGGCGCGACCAGCATTACCCAGAGCGAGTTCTTCGTGGACGATCCGCGGGAGCACGGCGGCCGCAAGGATCCCGAGTTTTACCAGAAAATCATCGACGATCCGTTCCTCAACCACCTGGCTTGGGAGATCAATGAGAAGTCAGCCCAACAGTGCCGTACCTGGGCCGATCGGGTAGCAAACGCAACTTCGGGGCAACGGTTTGTGGCCGGGGCGATCGGGCCGTTGACTGTGTCTCTGTCCAACTCCCCCGATGCCGATGACGCAGGCTTTCGGGTGGTCACGTTCGATCAGGTTAAAGTCGCCTATAAACACCAGATACGTGCCCTGATCGCGGGCGGCGTCGATCTGCTTTTGGTTGAAACCATCTTCGATTCGCTCAATGCCAAGGCCGCGTTGGTGGCCATCCGCGAGGTATTCGATGAGGATGGTAACCAATTGCCGGTGATGATTTCCGCAGCCGTAGGCCGCGGCGGTGAGACGCTGATCTCGGCCCAGACCACGGAAGCGTTCTGGAACGCGGTGCAGCATGTAAAACCGTTGTCGGTGGGGCTCAACTGCTCGCTCGGCCCCGATCTGATGTATCCGTTCCTGGAAGAGCTCTCGGAAAAGGCGGACGTAGCCATCTCGTGTTACCCCAATGCGGGATTACCGAACCCGCTATCCGAAACCGGGTTTGATTTGGGACCGCAGGATATGGCCCGTTACCTGGGCGATTTCGCCAAGGGAGGGTTGATCAATATTGCCGGCGGCTGCTGCGGCAACACGCCGGAGCATATTGCGGCCATCGCCAAGGCCCTCCAGGGCGCCCCCGCCCGAAAGTGGAACGGGAGCCGATCTTGAGTGTGGCGGAAGCAGTAGAGCCCAAGCCGCTTCGTCTGTCAGGTTCTCAGCCCTTCACCCAGCAGCCCGGCGTCTACATCATGATCGGTGAGCGGACCAACGTGGCCGGTTCCCCCCGGTTCGCCACACTGGTGAAGGAAGGCAAATACGAAGAAGCGGTCAGCATTGCCCGGCAGCAAGTAGAGAATGGGGCCAACATTCTCGACATCTGCATGGATGAGGGCATGATCGACGGCGTGGCTGCCATGACGCGCTACCTGCAATTGCTGGCCAGCGAACCCGAGGTTGCCAAGCTGCCTTTCATGGTGGATTCCTCCAAATGGGAGGTCATCGAGGCCGGGCTCAAGTGCCTTCAAGGCAAGGGCATTGTGAATTCGATCTCGCTGAAGGAAGGCGAAGCGAAGTTTCGCCAGAATGCAGCGACGGTGATGAAGTACGGCGCGGCCGCAGTGGTGATGGCCTTCGACGAAAGGGGGCAGGCAGCAACGTACGAAGATAAGATCCGCATTTGCGAGCGGGTCTACCGGATCCTGGTCGACGAAGTTGGTTTTCCGCCCCAAGACATCATCTTTGATCCCAACATCCTCACCGTGGCCACGGGGATGGAGGAGCACAACAACTACGCGGTAGATTTCATCAACGCGACTCGCTGGATCAAGGCAAACTTGCCGCATGCCAAGGTGAGCGGCGGCGTTTCCAACATCTCCTTCAGCTTTCGCGGAAACAATAAAGTGCGCGAGGCCATGCACTCGGCCTTTCTCTATCACGCCATCGAAGCGGGCATGGACATGGGTATCGTGAATGCCGGCATGCTTGAGGTGTATGAGGAGATTGAGCCTGAGCTGAAGGAGCTGGTTGAGGATGTGCTGCTCAACCGCCGTCCCGATGCGACCGAGCGGCTGGTGGAGTACGGCGAAACCCTGAAGGGCGCCGGCGCCGAAGTAAGCGAAAAGAAAGCTGAGGAATGGCGCAACGGCACCGTCGAGGAGCGTCTCTCGCACGCGCTGGTCAAAGGGATCGACGCCTATATTGAAATCGACGCCGAGGAAGCCCGGGTGAAGCTGGGCCGGCCTCTGCTGGTGATTGAAGGCCCGCTGATGGCGGGCATGAGCGTGGTGGGCGATTTGTTCGGAGCGGGGAAGATGTTTCTGCCCCAGGTGGTCAAGTCTGCCCGGGTGATGAAGAAGGCGGTGGCGCACCTCACACCTTTTATGGAAGCGGAGAAGGTGTCGATGGCGGCGGCCGGCCAGACCGTCAAGGCGCAGGGCAAGATTATTCTGGCAACGGTCAAAGGCGACGTTCACGACATTGGCAAAAACATCGTCGGCGTGGTGCTTGCCTGCAACAACTACGAGGTTATTGATCTGGGGGTCATGGTCTCGAGCGAAAAGATTCTCGAACGCGCTAAACAGGAAAAGGCCGACCTGATCGGGCTGAGCGGACTCATCACTCCCTCTCTGGATGAGATGGTGCACGTGGCTAGGGAGATGGAGCGCCAGGGTTTCAAGTTGCCGCTGCTGATCGGTGGCGCCACCACCAGCCGCGCCCACACCGCGGTCAAGATTGCGCCGCACTACAGTGAGCCGGTTGTGCATGTGCTCGATGCCAGCCGGGCGGTACCGGTCACCACCAGTCTGCTCAGTGACGACGGCAAGCCGGCTTTCGTAATCAAGCATCGCTCCGACTACGAGGCGCTGCGCAAAGCTCACGCCTCGCCAAAGCAGAAAGTGGTATCGCTTGAGACCGCGCGCAAACGGCGCACGCCTATTGAGTGGCGCGCCGAGGATCTGCCTCACCCCGCGTTCACCGGCGTGCGCGTGCTGGATGACTTTCCGCTCGGCACCCTGCGCGAGTTCATTGACTGGTCGCCGTTCTTCCACACCTGGGGGTTGAAGGGCATTTATCCGCGTATTTTCGACCACCCGGAGCAGGGGGCGCAGGCACGCCAGATCTTTGCAGAAGGGAATGCGCTGCTGGATCGAATGATCGAGAAGAAACTGATTACGGCGCGAGGCGTGTACGGTCTCTTTCCCTCGAACGCGGTAGGCGATGATGTGGAGTTGTACACCGACGGCACACGGACAAAGCTGCAGGAGCGGTTTCATTTCCTGCGCCAGCAAGCCAACCGGGAAGGCAGCGAGCCGTGCCGATCGCTGGCCGACTATATCGCGCCCAGGGAAACAGGGTTGAGCGATCACATCGGCGCATTTGCCGTCACCAGTGGCATTGGTCTGAAGCAACTGTGCGACCGGTTCAGGGCTGAGAACGACGACTACAACGCCATCATGGCGGAGGCCCTTGCCGACCGCCTGGCCGAAGCTTTCGCCGAATGCCTGCACAAGCGGGTGCGTGATGAGTGGGGTTATGGTTGCGAGGAAGGTCTGAGCAGCGAAGATCTCATCGCAGAGAAGTATCGCGGCATCCGTCCAGCCGCGGGTTATCCTGCGTGTCCCGATCACACGGAGAAGGGAACGCTTTGGCGTTTGCTCGATGTGCAGGCGAACACTGGCATGCTGATTACGGAATCGTTTGCGATGTGGCCCGGTTCCAGTGTGAGCGGACTCTATTTTGCCCACCCCGAATCGCGATATTTCAGCCTGGGCAAGATCGACCGTGATCAAGTCGTCGACTACGCCGGACGAAAAGGGATGACTGTCGCAGAAGTCGAACGGTGGCTAGGTCAAAACCTGAACTACGATCCTGCGGAATCGCCGGTTTAAGGGCTTCCCTCTAGGGCTTCTTTTTGTCGTCCTCCGAAGCCACCCGCCCATAAGCGCTACGATAAGCAACCTGAGCCGCCCCTCACGCATTGTCATCCCAAACGAAGTGGAGGGATCTGCTGTTTCTCCCCATCCCGCAACCACTCCAACCTGAGCCACCCCTCTCCCCTTGTCATCCCGACCGAAGTGGAGGGATCTGCAGTGCGCCCTGCGGTTCTCTCCAATCCTTCCTGGGAAGCGACCCGGAGGAAACCAGTTGTCCCACGCAATCAACCCAAACGATCGAACAACCAGCTAATTTGGACAGCTCTGCTGTTTCAGCCGCCCCTTTCAGACTTTGGAAGAGCTTTCGCAGCCTGTATATCTAAGTGGATTCGTACGAACGGATGGGCTCAGAAGGATTATCTGAGCGCTTATGGGCCACCCACAGTCTTCATCGCGGATGAACCGAAGCTATGGAGTGATCGGATCGAAGATGGCTCCTACCGTGCCGTTGTTGTTCATTGTGATGCTGCAGGCGTTGGCGTTGTTTGCCAGGGGAGCGCAGTTGGCGGACCAGCCATCGAATTTCGCGCCTGTCGCCGGAGCCGCGACCAGGTATACCACTGTTCCGAGCGCGAAGTTGCCAATGCAGGCAGGCCCGGATCCACAGTTAATTACGACCGTCCCCGTGATCACGCCGCCGGAGATGCTGGTTCCCGCGGTAACGGTGCCTGTTCCGTTTCCTACCTCATAAACCGTGAGCGTGGGCAAACTCGGCGGGACCAATGGGCTTAACTCCGAAAACGTCCCACTAGCGGGAACCACGGACCCATCGGAGGCTGTAGCCAGAGCCGTGATGGTTGCCACCCCGGGCGTGGTGGGATCGATTGCATCGCCGATCCCCGTCACCAGCCCTGCGGAGTTGACTTGGCCTACCTGAACGTCGCTCGATTGCCAGGCGACCTGGTGGGTGAGATCCAAAGTCAAGGGCGCAGAACTGTAAGTGCCGATGGCGATGAATTGCGCCGTCTCGCCCGCAACACTGACTGACTGGCTGGCGGGAATCACACTCAAGGAAATCAGTATGCGCCCCGATGGCGCAGTGTTCACAGTGACGGTGGCGTTGCCGGAAATGACGCTGCCATCGGACGCGGTGGCGAAGGCCGTGACGGTCGTCTGCCCGACACCGACCCCCGCGACCAGCCCCGAGGAGTTCACATTCGCGACTTGAACGTTACTCGACGTCCAGGTGGCTCTGGCGCTCAGATTCTGCGTGAGCGGAGCAGCAGTGTAAGTGCCGATCGCGATGAGTTGCGCTGTTTGACCCGTCGCCGTAATGGTCTGACTGCCGGGCGTGACCGTGAGCGCGGTGAGTATCCGGCCAACTGTCCCGGCCGCGACAGTGATGTTCGACGTGGCGGTCACGATCCCAAAAGCGCCCTGCATGCTCGCTGTAATGCCGGCTGTTCCGGCTGACACTCCGGTAGCGAGTCCCCCCGAATTAATGGTGGCCACCGCGGGATTCGACGATTGCCACTTCGCCTGCGTAGTCACGTCTGTTGTCGTACTGGCGTGACCGGACTTGGTGAACCCGGCGATCGCCTGAAATTGTGAAGTTTGCCCTACGGTCACCGTGGCCGTCCCCGTCGGCGGCAGAACCTGGAGTGAGGTGAGGGAGTTGGAGAGACATCCCGTCAGCAAAGGCACCCACGAGAACATGGCAAGGCTCAAGCCACGAGAAAGGCAGAGAGAAATCTTATCGTGAACATGGTCTAACAATGATCGCCACGCGTTCTGCCTCGCCCCTAGCCGCTTTGCGAAACATAAACGTTATCGGCGGGGACCAAGCCTGGCTTGACCGGTTGTTTGATTCCCGAACACCCACCATCGTTCACTGCAAGGCGATCACCAGCCGTATTTGCCCTGGCTCGAGCCAGTCAAGGCATAACCCGTGGACGCCTGGGCGTGCCCGATCGCGATCAACTGGGTCCAGCGTTCGAGCTTGTGATGGTTGCTGGCGTGGAACATGTAGGCTACAGCGAGGTTGAGTCCCACCCCTCCGCCGTAGCGGTAAACAGATCCCCAGCCGTAGCCGTAGGATTCGAAGTGTTTCTCGAATGGATCAAGGGTCCGCCCGCGGGCAGCCAGAGCGCCGGTGCAGGGCGGCTTGGTGCAACGAGCCATTCCCCCTCCATCGTCATGGGACTGGATCGCCAACAAGGCAATGGTCTGCGATAACATGTTGACGCTCTGTAACTTGACGTTGTTCCGGTCAAAGAAGTTGTGGTACATCGTCGGGTCAGGCGCTTGCAGGTAGGACTGAAAATGCTCCTGAGCCGTGGCGGCCAAAGGCAGGACGATCAAAAACATCAAGATGCAATTCCGCAATTTCATGGGCCCACTCTCTCTTTTGCGTACAACTTGTGCGGTAGGTCGTAACACTTAGTGGTAGCTTGCGGTTTGCGGCGCAGACTGGCAAGGAAGGAAGCGATTTTGCGCCTTACGTCCGGGCGGAAAAATCACAGACGATCGCATTTTAGGGTGTGCCGATGGTAACGGGAATGTACGGCTACCGGCAGCCTCGACAGAGCCGGCTCCTAGAAAAAATGCGACCGAGTACACTGGATCTCATCTCAGAGTGTGTTGGTGAATAAGCGTTTGCGAGCGAGCACCCCGCGGGTGCTAGGTAGCCAGGGGCCGAGGCCACTCTTCTAGTGGGCTCACCCTTTCCATTTCTCGCGCGTATCTTCAGAGCCTTTCGCTATCGTGACTTCCGCCTGATGTGGTTTGGAGCATGCGCCTCCACCATCGGCACATTCGTGCAACAGTTTGCCCAGAGTTGGTTGGTCTACGATCTGACCAAAGATCCCTTCTATTTGGGTTTAGATCTTTTTCTGGGCCAACTTCCCATCATCATGTTTTCGCTGTTTGGTGGCGTCTTCGCCGACCGTCTGGACCGGCGAAAGATGCTGCTTACCTCCCAGTACATACAGATGGCCTGTGCCTTCCTGCTGGCGTTTCTGTTCTTTACCCATGTGGTCCAGGTCTGGCACATCCTGACCCTCTCGTTCGTGGTGGGACTGGGCCAATCGTTTGGCGGCCCAGCTTATTCAGCCCTGCTGCCCACCTTGGTTGGTCCCGAGGACCTGGCCAATGCCATCGCCATGAACTCGATCCAGTTCAACCTGGCGCGGATCCTCGGCCCCACCCTGGGAGGCTTTACTTACACCCTGCTGGGCGCAACCTGGTGTTTTACGGTGAACGGTATTTCTTTTCTTGCGGTCATTGCTACGCTTTTTATGATTCGGGTCAAGTTTGTGCCGGCCAAGTCCCACGAGCCGGTTCTCACCAGCATGGCAGAGGGGATTCGGTTCATTCGCCGGCGTGACGGCATGAGCGCCTTGGTGGTGCTCGCGTTTTGCACCACACTTTTCGGATTTTCGCTCACCGCCTTCTTGCCCGTCTTTGTGCGGACCATCTTTCACAAGGGTCCGGAAACCTACACCCTGCTCCTGGTTTTTTCTGGAGCCGGTTCGATTTGTGGCGCCCTCATCGTGGCGGCCATGGAAAAGCTGAAAGGACGGACACGCCTTACGGTGCTGATTCTGGCTTTTCTGGGATTTGTGATCGCCGGCTTTGCTCTCTCCAAGTGGCTTCCGCTCTCCTGCCTGCTGATTTTTCTGCAAGGGCTGGCGATTATGGCCTCGGCCTCGCTCATGCTGGCCCTGGTGCAGCTCATTGCCACCGACGCCATGCGCGGACGCGTGATGAGCGTATACAACCTGGCCTTTCGTGCCGGCATTCCCCTGGGCAGCCTGGCGCTGGGAAAATTGATCCCCATGTTCGGAGTTTCTAGAGCGCTCTCCGGGGCCGGATTCATGCTTGTGGGCGTGTCGGCTTATTTTCTGTTGGCAAAAGGCAGCATCAACGCCACTGGCTGAAGGGTTATTTTCAGCTGTATCTTAGCCAGCGCAGCATCTCCGGCAGCGTCGGGCGTTTGCCATACATCAGGATGCCGACACGATAGATGCGCGAGGCGACCAACGCCATCCCATAGATCGACAACACCATCAGCACCAGGGAGAGAGCGAGTTGCCAGGCTGGAACCGGCATGGCTGCCATGCGCAGGCACATCACAATCGGCGTGCAGGGCGGAAACAGCGACAACAACACTACCGGCCACGCAGCCGGATTGCTAAGGATGTACACAGTCAGCATGAGTCCGATTACCTGCGGCAGCACGATGAGCATGCTGAACTGCTGCACCTCAGACTCCTGGCTGACGGTGGCGCCCAGGCCGGTGCTCAGTGAGCTGTAGAAGAAAAATCCCAGCAGGAAGTAAAGCACAAAAAAAATTAGCCGCAGCGGCGTAATGCCATAGGCGGCCAGGCCGCCAAGTCCCAGGGTCGTCCACAGCGCGGAAGAGCTCAGCAGCAGGATAAAGAGGATCCAGACCGCTATTTGCGTCAGCCCCACGGCACCCACACCCAACAGCTTGCCCAGCATCAGCGACTCTGGCCGAACCGAAGCCAGCAGCACTTCAAATACGCGCGACGTTTTTTCCGAGACTACCGAGTGGGCCACATTCACACCGTAAAACACCACCGCAAAATACAGCATGAAAGTCATCAGATACGCGCCCAAGAAGCCCTTGCTGGCGTCTGCCGTCACCGCTTTGCCGTTGCTTACCTTCAAAGTCTTCAGTTCGACATCCGTGAGCAGGTCTTTTATTTCTTCGCTGGTCGCGCCGCGCTTCATCAACTCTTCCCGGACCAACGCGTGGCCGATCGAGTCCTGCATCCGGTCTTTGCCTAGAAAATCCGCCGAGCCGCGCGAGGTGTAGGTCGCCTCGAGTTGCCGCGGCCTTACCTCCAGCCACAGATAAGCATCCAGACGTTTGCTCTCTACGTCAGCGTTCAAGGTGGCAAGTTCCGGCTCTGTGATGGGAGCGCGAACGTCCACGCTCAGTCGGGCGCCTTTTCCCACCCCCATCAGCTCCGCCCGTTCGCTTTCCGCCAACACCGCGTCGTTTGAAGCGACCACGATATGCTTGGGACCGCCGGCAAGCTTGCCGGACAGGGCGCCGATGCCGAAGATGAACGCAAACGCTAACGGAATCAGCACCGTGCTGATGCGGAAGGCCCTACTGCGTATCCGCTCCACATACTCGCGCCGGGCGATGAGCAATGCTTCATGCATCGACTTTCTCTCCTACTGTCTGGATGAAAATTTCTTCCAGTGAGGGCTCAACCAGCTCGAAGCGATAAATCCTCGCCTGCCCTTCGGCGGCGCGCAACAATGCTTGTGCGTCGGCATGCTCCTTGAGCGTGATCTCCACGTGGCCTGGATATTGCCGGTAACCGGCGATTGCTTCGTGGCTCAGAAAACCGTCTTCGCCCTCGAAATCGATCACCACGCGGTTGCGCTTGTAGCGGGATTTCACCTCCCGCATCCTGCCTCCCAGTACCGCCTCACCTCGATGCATCAGGCAAATCTCATCGCACAATTTCTCCGCCTGATCCATGCGATGAGTGGAGAAAAGGATAGCTCGTCCGGATTTCTTCAAATCCACCAAGGTTTCTTGCAGCAGGGTTGCATTGACTGGATCAAGGCCTGCGAACGGCTCGTCCATGATGATCAGTTCGGGCTCGTGCAGCAGGGTTACGATGAACTGGATTTTCTGCTGCATCCCTTTGGAGAGCTCCTCGGTCTTATTCTGCGCGGCATCGAGGATCTTCAGCCGCTCGCACCATGCGCGCGAGCGCTTGCCGGCCACCTCTGCGGTGAGACCGTGGAGCTGGCCCATAAAGACGAGCTGATCCATGACCTTCATTTTTCGATAGAGCCCGCGCTCTTCTGGTAGGTAGCCGACCTTCTTCAGGCTTTCGCGTGCAAATGGCCGGCCGAACAGGCTGACTGCGCCGGAATCCGGGATGGTGATCCCGACCATCATACGAATGCTCGATGTTTTGCCCGCGCCGTTGGGGCCCAGCAGGCCAAACATGGTCCCCGGCTCAATCCGCAAATTCAGATCGCGCACCGCGGCCTTCTGCTCGTACGCCTTGGATACATGATCCAACTCCACGACCGGTGGCATGGCTATTTGCCAATCTCAATGATCTGAAAAGAGTGAGGGATCACGGGAGGGCGAGGGCCGCGCATCCACGCTGGAGCTCCGGGCGGGGCAGCGGTAGGCGGAGTGCTGCCTGCAGCCGGCGCAGAGGGCACCACGGAGAAGCTGGTAGGGGAATCCTCCCGCACCGCCGTTAGCGTGCCATCACCCTGAGGGGAGAAGGCCTCCATGGTGGCCGGATTGAAGGTTTCTCCAGTTCGGTTCAACGGGCCGCCGGCAGCGCTGGCTTGTAAATGAGGCCGATGACCAGTCCGACGATCACCCATTCAAGGAAATACATTGCCGACTGCTGGAGAGCAAGCTTCAGCCCAATATTCAAGTTCACATAGTTATGCAGGACAAACGAGCCGATGGCGAAGATACCGATGAGAGCGCCGAAGCGCAGACCCTCGATGGGACCGGAACCGCCGCGATAAACCAAAGCATAGAGAATAGCGAGGGCTAGGATTGAGACGAGCATGCCGAACATTCCAAGCGGCATCACTGCTTTGATTCCCTCCTGCGAGCGATAGACTGCGGGATACTTCTGGAACTCGCTTTTGAGGGGCAGAATTGCAAACGCCAGAAAACCGAAGACGAAATAAGCGAAGAAGGCGCCAAGTCCAGATAGGACCAAACGTGGATAATTCATTAGTCTCCTTTCCAGCTACTACTGTTTGCAGGTAAATTTCCGGTGGTGAGCTAGAGGCGATGATACATCGACAGCGAGAATCGCGCGACATCCGGCTGTCGTCGAGGTCACGAAAACGTACGGGTAGATGCGCGCAGCTTGGGGCATTTCAGCGGGGCTAAAGAGTCTGCGTGCGAACTGGAAAAAGGAAGCAACAGATTCCTCCACAACACTCCCCATTCCACACGACTCTGTACGGGTGCCCCACGTTCGCACCAGCGTACGTGGGCCGAGATCGATGGGGCGAAGCCCCAACCATTGCGGTTGAGCCGGCGGAAAGCAATCGAAGAAATTCGTTTTCGTCCCACGTACGCTGGTGCGAACATGGGGCGCCCGTACAGAGTTGTGTAAATGGGGGAGCCTAGTGGGGAGAGCGATTGCAGGGTGATGGGATTGGGAGTGCTGACCTCCGCAGGAGCACGCGGGTTTCCTACTTCGCGCTGCTGGCAACGATTACGTATGCGGTTTTCTTTAAGAAAACCGCATCTAGTTGATCAGCGCCACAGCGCCACAGTTCTCGACAGGAAATCCGGGGAGCGCAGTGGAGGGACCTGCGGTTTCTTTTCGCCCACTACTCAGCCCCTTCCACGAAGGTTGTTTGCTCGGGATAACAAGCTGTTTCTCATGGCACGATAACGACGATCTTGCCCACTTGTGCGTTGGATTCGAGGTATCGATAAGCTTCGACAATTTGGTCAAAGGGAAAGGTCTTCGCGATCTTCGGTCGAAACCGTCCATCCTGCAGGCGATCATAGACATACTTTTTCGCTGCCGCGAGCTTGTCCGGAGAAGTCGTAATTTCCATCAGCGAATATCCCCGAACGGTCAGCCAATTAAGTATCGCGGGCCCTACCGGAAACGGCGTTTGCTTCCCGGAAAGAAGGCCATACTCGAAAATAATTCCACTGCGTGCCGCTGCCTTCACCAGGGTCTCCAGGAACGGTCCCGCGACAGGATCGAAGATAATCCTTGCCCCCTTTCCTGCGGTGATTTCTTTCACCCGGTTGACTAAATCTTCCTCATCGCTGGCAATGACGTGGCTTGCACCTTGATCGAGCAGTTCCTGCCTCTTGCTGCTGGTTCGCGTGGTCGCGATCGAGATCGCGCCTTCGGTTCTGGCAATTTCAAGCGCGGCCAGGCCAACGCTGCTGGATGCCGCCGTGATGATGACGAAGTCCCCTTTGGTCAAGTGCCCGAAGTGGATAAGCGCGCCGTAGGCAGTCAAATATTGCATCCATATCGCTGCGCCTTCGGCAGGTGACAGGTTGGGTGGATATTCTCCCAGCGCCGAGACAGGAACAACCGCCTGTTCGCCTGTCGCGCCATAGTGGGTCATGGAAAACGCGGGTATGGTTGACACCTGTTTACCAAGCCAGCTCTGGTCTACATCCGGGCCTACAGCGTCGACGACTCCCGCAGCTTCGTAGCCGAGGCGCGATGGAAGTTCTGGCTGCTCCACATATCGGTTGTGGAAGAACATCGATTCTGCCCGGTTCAAACCAATCGCTTGAACCCGCAGTCGTACCTCTCCTTTGTCCGGCTGCTGCAATGGAGCTTCTTCTATCTTCAGAACCTCGGGTCCACCATACTCATAGAAACGCACAATCTTTGCCATCGGAACCTCCCGTTAGCTTAGATGGACGGCGCGCGCAGGAGGATTCGACCGTCTCGCACCCCGCACCCCATTTAACCAAAGGCGGATAGCACGTAAATGGTCAGGCTTTCCCAATGCCTTATGTTCCTTTTCTGGAAGGGTCTCTTCACCCATTCGTGTGCGGGTCGTCATACTGTCGTTCCGGGCGAGATCGTTGTTAAGCCTTCGCCATGGACTTCTATCCGTTGTTCTGCCCCGCCCCTGGTTATTCGCGAAAGCACTCCTTCCAGAAGGGGAGTTACCCGGGCCAACTGCCGTGTCCGAATCAGCAGATCCCAGGCAGGCTCGAATTTCTTCCAGCCGGAGGCGTAGAAGAAGTGTTTAGCCTGATGCTTCAACGTGCCGTGATGCAGCGAGGCGCGCGCAATCGAAGCCCAGCGATAAAACTCACGGTAGGCCCAGTCATATCCCGCCTTCAGCACTTCAGGGCTGAGTTGCGCCGGCCGGTAAACAACATGTCTGGTGTCATAGAGACTCCAATCCCGGGTGAGCATGCGTCCCTGGCGAACCATGTGAGCGTGCAGTTTCGTCCCCGGGTAAGGCGTTTGGATATGAAACGTTGCCGTGGTAATGCCGTGTACCATTGCCCAGTCAACCGTTCGCTTAAACACGTCTTCGCCATCATCATCCATGCCGAAAACGAAACTGCCATTGATCATAATGCCTAGCGAGTGCAGGCGGTCGGCGACCGCCTTATAGTCCCGGCCGAGGTTTTGCCGTTTATTGCTCCGCTTCAGGTTTTCCGGTGTCAGGGTCTCAAACCCGACGAACAGGCTGCGCAGGCCGGCCTCGGCCGCACGCTCGATCAGGTCGCCTCGCAAAATGGAATCCACGGTTGCAGCGCCCTGGAATAACCGCTTCATCCCCATCATGCCGGTGAAAAGCTCTTCTGCAAAACGGCGGTCGCCCAGCAGATGATCGTCTAGAAAATAGAGATGGCGGCCCGGCAGCCGCTCAATCTCGGCGAGCGCATCCTCAACCCTCTGCGTATAGAACCCGCGCCCTCCCTGAAAGAACGCGTCCTTATAGCAGAAGTCGCAATGCTGGGGGCAGCCGCGCGTCACCACGATGGAGTTAGGGACGAGGTAAGACGCACGCCGAATAAGATCGCGGCGGATCGGCGGAACCCGCTCCAAGCTGCGGCCTGCCGCTGAGGTGTAGACCCGTTCCGGTTTGCCCGCGCGAAAGTCGTGGAGAAAGCTTGGAAAAGTCTGTTCTCCGGGGCCAAGAAAAATGGCGTCCGCGTGCTTGGCTGCTTCCCCAGGGAGGGACGTGACATGCAGCCCGCCGAGACAGACAAATGCTCCCTGGCTACGATATTGGTCCGCGATCCGGTACGCTCGGTATGCATTGGTGATGTAGACCTGGATCACAACCAACTCCGGCGAGTCGTCAATGGTGAGTGGCTGCACATGCTCGTCCACGATGACTGCGTGGTCAGCGGTGGATAGATAGGCGGCGAGTGTGGCGAGACCCAGCGGAGGAAACAACGAATACTTGATGGGACGCCAATATGGATCGCTCGCCTCTTTCAAGGCGGGCAGAATGAATTTAACCTGCAGCGGGCGGCAACCCGGAGCGATCATCGTCCAGCCCCGATCGCCAGGGCCGGCGTCGTCTCTGGAATACCGCCAAAACGGCGCTGCCTCCCACGGAATTCCTCCAGTGCCGCGTCCAGGTCGCTGGCCTCAAAATCCGGCCACATACGATCGGTAAACCAAAGTTCGGCATAGGCACACTCCCACAATAAGAAGTCGGAAAGGCGTTTCTCGCCGCCAGTGCGAATGAGCAGGTCCACCTCGCCGCCCTCTGCGATCAGCTCCTGGGCGAGCCTGTCCCGGAGCAGGGAAGGCGAGGGTGTTCGCTCCTGGGGAAAACTGGCCGACAGGCCCAAGGCAGCGCGCATGATGGCATCGCGCGAAGAGTAATCGATGGCCACCCGCAACCTAAGCCGCCGTCCCTCCGCGGTCACAGATACCGCCTGGTCAATCTCGCGCAGCAATAGTTTCGGTATGCGGTCGCGCCGGCCGATGACTTCCAGTCGCGCACCGGCCCGGCGAAGTCTCTCCCGCTCCAAGCGCAGGAAAGCGCGCAGCAGCCAGAAAATACTCTGTACCTCGGCCGCTGGGCGGCGCCAGTTGTCGGACGAAAACGCGTACACGGTCAGCCGCCCAATGCCAACCTTGGGAGCGTGCTCAACGATGCGTCGCACCGCCGCGACCCCGGCACGATGGCCCGCGACCCGGGGCAGATTGCGCCGTGCGGCCCAGCGCCCGTTGCCGTCCATGATGATGGCTACGTGCAGCCCCCCGGGCTGTTCACTTTGCACTGTAAAGCTTTGGCATGTGATCGTTTCACTTTGCACTGTAAAGTTACCTCGCAAAAAAAGGGTTAGGCTCGTGTGGGCGCAAGACCGCGCAGCAGGGTAGGTGCGGGCTCATCTTTGGTTACCTTGGCCGCGTCTCGAACCACCTGCTCGAGCGTGGAAAGGTATTCGAGATAGCGCTTACGTCCGGATGCTGTCATGCGGCAGGTGGTCTGCGGACGATTACGATCGTGATCCTTGACCATCGCGACCATGCTTTCCTTTTCCAGCACCTGCAGGTGCCGGCTCAAGTTGCCGTCGGTAAGCCCGCACAGTTGTTTAAGATCGCCGAAGGTCAGTCCTTTGGGATTTGTGATCAGCGACGTAAGCACACTCAGGCGAGCGCGTTCGTGAATCACGCGGTCCAATCCTTCATAGGCAAATCGTGCTTCGCTGGACCCCACTTTAGCTTTCATCTGCGCCCTCATGCGTACTGAAGAGTAGAAGAGCGGCCACCAGCAGTTGTCCGGCTCCGTAGGGAATGCCCATAGCCCATGGGGAAAGTGCGCGGGTCCCGCCCAGCGCGATACAGAACAGCCCCGTCATGAGGTACCAGGCGCCTGCGACCAGCAATGGCCGGGGCAGAAAACGACAGGAAGAAAAAATGCCCAGGCTGAAAATGACTTGCCAGACTCCAGGGATCATCCACAAGGCCGCAGGAACATAGCCCACCAGCACGATAGTCATCAGCAGTCCTGCTCCGACCGAGGGCAGGAACTGCTCCACGGCTATGTGCATCATCTCCTGGGACATGCCCGAGTGCATGCGGCGGGTGCGGGTGTACATCTGTACCCCAGTCAAAGCAGCCGAAAGGCAGGCGGTCGAGATCCAGATGGTCAGATAAACGGCTATATGATTCCCAGTGTCCGTCAACCAGACTGACTGGACCGTTGCCGCTATGAGTGCGATCAGCCCGGTACCGGCGAGGGTCGCAGGGCCATAGCCACGAAACTCCGTGCTGCGCGCCATCTGCCGGCGTATGCTGCTGATGTCGCCCAGCGCTCGGTTCAGATCATTCATCCCCAGACCTCACTTTACACTGCAAAGTAACCCGAAGAAGAAGGATTGTCAACCAGATTAGATGGCTTTGATCATTTCGTATTCGAACAGGGCAGGATCGTTCTCATACGGTTGAGTCAACCCAGTCCGAACGAAACCGCATCGCTCGTAAAAAGCCTGAGCGTTGGAATTGTTGCTGGTGACGTGCAAATATAGTTCGCAGATTGCCAGACTTTGCGCCCAGCTCTCGACTTCATCCATCAGCCTGGCGCCGAGACCCGCTCTCCGGTGTGTCGGCGCGACCCACATCGATAACACCCAGGCTCGTCGCGGCACGATCTCATCGAATTTGCCGGCGATCATGCCGCAGGGGGCGCCCTCATCCATGGCGATATAAAACACCGACTGGCCGCGACTCCAAACCGAAGCCAGTTTGAGCCAATCTTCATTGGATCGCTGAGATTCCCTGGCGTAGGTGCTGCCGAAGGCACTCGGCGTATCTTTGAGCGCAGTCAGCCGGACTCGCTTGAGGTGCATAGCACCCTGCGATGACAATCGTAAAACAGTGACCATGGCTGGGCACAATTCAATTGCTTCTCAGATTATTTGCCCCAAGCGCGCTGATACAAGGCCCACGTCCTGGAACACAAACTCAGTCTTTCTGATGAAAGATTTTGCCATTGATGTCAGGCCAAAACTCCCTGAAGAGAAACGTGCCGCCGTCGATGGACAGGTTGGTGATCCAGCGTTGATAAGTCTTGGTGAAGGTGCGCTCCTGGCTGGGATAGTAGAGATTGGAAATCCCGGCCGCAGCGCCTGCTCCGAATACCTCAGAGGCGTTAAATGTTTCACCACCGCTATCGGCTCGGGTAATCGCTATACGGGAGAAAGAATAGGCAAGCCGCTTGGGAAAACCGCCATGGCCCTTGGTGTAATAACGGGAATCCTGATGCAGGGTTGCCGGAAGAAGAAATTCAACCCACAGGTTTTCGTCCGCTGTGTCGGCAAAAGTATGCCAGTAATAGCGGCCAAAACCGGCTGCACCCTGGCGAAATTCCGGGTAGGACTTTCTCGCCTGCGCAAGGCCGGCCTGAATGCCCACGAAAATAAACGAAGAATAATCGACGCTGTCGAGCGTCGCCGTTTTAAATTTTTCTTTCACCGTCTGCGGCGGCAGCCTCTGATCCGAACTCACTGCCCGGAAGTTTGGAAAGATGTAGAGGATTCGCTTGGTCTGCTGATTCCCGTCCGCCGTTGTGGCTGGCGGCGCAGCACTCTGAGCAGGCGCTGACCCCGGGTTAGCCTGGGGATCCTGCTGGATTGGGAAACCGGGAGCGTCGGGCAGGGAATCGTTATCGAGGTTGAGCTCCGCCGTGACATCCAGCCGGCCATTGATCTCCTGCGGCGTGCCGGCCTGTGCTCGCAGAACTGCGGCAGATGCCAAAACGGACGCGATGGCGAGAACGTTGATCGTCGCCGCTTTCCATCTCACTGGGCTTTCTCCTGTGGACCATCAAGGCCCAACCCTTACTTTTCCACGGCTCGGCATGCACAGCGTACCACTTGTTGTCTTAAGGTTAAGATCCGCTCAGACGGACCGAAACAGTTACAGCTGACTTTCAACTCCTAATGGGAAGCCCCGACCGCCGCAGGGGGATATGCATGCGCCAGCGCTGCGGCGGCTTCCCGCTGTTGCCGGGCACCCTCCTGGTCGCCCTGCTGCTCTAGCAAACGGCCCAGGTTCGCAGACACCTCGAAGGCGGGAGAATCGGCTGATTTGTTCGGCGAGGCCAGATATTGCCGCAACAGCTGGATGGCGAGTGGCAGCTCCAGGTGGTTGCGGGTAAGCAGCCTAGCTCCCTCCACCAGCGCCGGTCCGTCGGGCCTGGCAGCTTTTGCATCCGCATCCATTCCCGCATGCAACGCGGCCAACATCGGTTCTGTCTGGCGGCGTCGCGAGTAGAAAGAAGCCAGCGCCATCCACGCGTCGGCCGACTGATTTGAGGCTTCCACGGCTTGTTTGAACTCGTTTTCCGCCAGCGTGTAATTCTTGTCCTTTTCCGCCAGGCGGCCTTTCAGCTGATGGGCTTGTGCCGGTGAGTAACGTTCCAGCGTCTGGGCCACATTCTGAGCCTTTTTTTTGCCTCCGCCAACAATCCCCGGGGCAGCGGTATAAAATTCGCCCAGGTCAGAGAGCGCATCCACGTTTTCGCTGTCCAGTTGGACCGCTCGCTCGAACTCGTCGCGCACCTTTTTTGCCAGCCCGTACGCCTTGATGGAATGAATGCTGTCGGCCTTTTCGCCATAGGCCCGGCCCAGCCAGAGATGATAGCTACCGTCCATTGGCCTCAGCTGAACCGCAATTTCGCACTCGTGGATTGCATCCTCCCATCGCTCTTCCTGGTAATACACCCGGCAAAGTAGATGGTGCGCTTCCGCGTCCTCAGGTTTTGCGGCCAGCGATGAGCCCAGCAGCGAAATCGCGTCGTCCGCCCTGCCTAGTGTCAGATCAGTGTTCACCGGATCCGACACGTTGCTAAGTGTGGAAGCAGACGAGCCCGCCTGTGCCTGTAAGACGCACAGCACAGCCAAACAGACCCGCGAAAGCGCTAAAAAATAGGACATCGCACCTGTGCAACACCGGGACTCATCGATTCTTACGTCTCAGT
>Ga0302325_10001493_pt1 | contig 59579 bp, 33 predicted proteins | sample Palsa_T0_2_FD_201948 | JGI IMG/M metagenome (GOLD analysis project Ga0302325, IMG submission 201948) | Peat permafrost microbial communities from Stordalen Mire near Abisko, Sweden - Palsa_T0_2 | ecosystem: Environmental > Terrestrial > Soil > Palsa > Peat permafrost | place: Sweden: Abisko...
CTTGTATTTCGATTGACACAGCCTGCTCTTCCTCCCTGGTTGCCATTGCTCAGGCCTGTGACAGTCTGGCCACTGGGGTGAGCGATCTGGCATTGGCCGGCGGAGTCTTTGTCATGGCGGGGCCTGAGCTGCATATCAAGACCACGCAGGCGGGCATGCTCTCGCCCCAGGGTCAGTGCTTCAGCTTCGATCAACGCGCCGACGGTATTGTTCCCGGAGAAGCCGGAGGGGTGGTTCTGTTGAAGCGCCTGGCGGACGCGCAAAGAGATGGAGACATCATTCACGCCGTCATTGAAGGCTGGGGTGTCAATCAGGACGGCAAGAGCAACGGCATCACCGCGCCCAACCCGGAATCGCAAACCCGGTTGGAGCAGGAGGTCTACGACCGGTACCAGATCGATCCGGCGAGTATCCAACTGATCGAAGCTCACGGAACGGGGACCAAGCTAGGTGACCCCATTGAAGTGGAAGGGCTGAAGCAGGCTTTCAAGAAATACACGCAGAACAAAGAGTATTGTGCGTTGGGCTCGGTAAAGAGCAACATTGGCCATTGCACCACGGCGGCCGGCATCGCCGGGTTTATCAAGCTTGTGCTGGCGCTGGAACACAAGCAATTACCGCCGACCATCAACTTCGAGCGGCTTAACGAGCATATTGACTTAAGCGACAGTCCGTTTTACATCAACGACCGGTTGCAGGAGTGGAAGCTCAACGGGGCGGCGAAGCGACAGGGCGCGATCAGCTCGTTTGGTTTCAGCGGCACCAATGCCCATGTGGTGGTGAGCGAATATCTGCCCCCGATTGCCCACCAACGGCCTCTTTCGATGCTTGCTCCCAACACCAGGACCATCATCCCTTTGTCCGCCAGGACGGCAGAACAACTCAAGCAGAAGGCCCGGGACCTGTTGGCTTTCCTGCGCGCGGGATCTCCTGATCTGATCGAGGTTGCTTATACGCTGCAGGTGGGCCGGCAGGCGATGGAAGAGCGTCTGGGCTTGCTGGTGAGCTCAGTGGAACAATTGGCGGAAAAGCTCGAAGCCTATGTTTCTGGCGAGACAGAAATCAAAGACGTTTATCAAGGACAGGTGAAACGCAACAAGGAAGCCTTGTCCCTGCTCAACGCCGATTTCGACTTAAAGCAAACCATCGATAAGTGGATCGCTGGCAGCAGGCTCGCCAAACTGTTGGAGTTATGGGTCAAGGGCATGCAGTTGGATTGGAACCAGCTGTATGGCGAGGTCAAGCCGAAGCGTATCAGCTTGCCCTTATATCCGTTTGCCAAAGAACGCTACTGGATTGGGAGGGCTACAAGCCAACAGAGTCCAGGCAGTGCGTTGCCCACAGGCTCCGCGATGGCATTCCTTCACCCCCTGTTGCACCGCAACACTTCTGATTTTAGCGAGCAGCGATACAGCTCCACCTTTACGGGCGGAGAGTTCTTCCTCGCTGATCATAAGCTGCGCAAGGACAGTCAAACCGTGGAACCAGTCCTGCCCTTGGTCGCCTATCTCGAGATGGCGCGCGCGGCCATAGAGAAAGCATTGCCTGCGGGCCCGGAATCGACCGTGTTGGAGCTTCACCATACCGTCTGGGCCCAGCCCCTCGCCTTGAGCGAGCACAAGCAAGTCAGCATCGCGCTCTTTGCAGACGATCATCACCAGGTCGAGTACGAGATCTACAGTTCGGACTCGGTTCAGGAAATCGTTCACTGCCAGGGTCGCGCGTTGTGGAGTCGTGACCCGGCGCCGGCCAGGCTCGATATCGAGCAGCTCAAGGGGCAGATGGGGCAACGCCATCTCGATCCGGTAAGCTTGTACACGGAGGTTGTTTCATCAGGATTTATCTACGGACCTGCTCTACAGGCAATCATTGCCATCGATGAAGGAAGCAGCCAGTTATTGGCGCAACTGCGTTTGCCGGGTACGGTGGCGGGCACGTCGGGCGATTATTTCCTTCATCCCAGCCTGATGGACGGTGCGCTACAGGCTGCGGTCGTGCTGATCGACGGTGTGTCCAGACCCAACCGATTGCCCTTTGCGCTGGAATCGTTGCGCATCGTCTCTCCTTGTACTCCGGAGATGTTTGCCTGGGTGCGTTACTCACCCGGTATTCGGCCCGCTGACCAGGTCGTCAAGGTGGATGTCGATCTGTGTGATGAGCGCGGAAATGTCTGCGTACAAATGCGGGGGCTGTCTGCCCAGGTGCTGAGCCAGGAGATCAGTGCGCTTGCCGCACCAACACAAGTGGTTAGCCTACTGGCAGCCCCGGTCTGGCAAACGAGTGCCGTCGAGATAGCCGCTGCCGGCAACTTTGCATACGCCGAACATCATGTGGTCCTGTGCGAACTATCGAAGGTGAACGCGGAGACACTGCGAACTTTGCTCCCCAATCTTCAATGCCTGTCACTGCAGGCAGAACAGCACAAGAATATCGCCCAGCGTTATAGCGACTACGCGGTGGCGTGCTTCGAACAGATACGATCCATCCTCCAGCGCAAGCCACAAGGCAAGGTGTTGGTCCACATCGTAGTAGGTGGCCATCAGGAGCAGGCAGTGTTTGCGGGTCTGTCGGGATTGCTCAAGACCGCGGCCATGGAAAACCCGCAATTGATCGGTCAGCTTATTCTCGTCCCGGCAGACCTGACGGCCGAAGAACTGGGCCGGCGGCTGCAGCAGGAGAAGGCCGGCAAGCTGGATCCGCTGGTCAAGTATGAACAAGATGTACGGCAGGTCTTACGCTGGGAAGAGATAGCGGCAGAGCTCGAACAGCCAGCGAGGGTGGAGCATAGCGGAGGGATCTCCGGTTTCTTTCCATCCCGCAACCACTCCAACCTGAGCCATCCCTCTCCCCCTGTCATCCCGAGCGAAGCCGAGGGATCTGCAGTGCGCCCAGCGGCTCTCTCAAATCCTTCCTGGGAAGAACCATCCCCTCCAAATCAAGCCCTTCGGGACTCTGCGGCGAGAAGCCTTACGGCTTTCAAAGATCACGGCGTCTACCTGATCACCGGTGGGCTCGGCAGCCTGGGTCTTCTGTTTGCCAAAGAGATCCTGGCGCAGACTCGCGAGGGCAGAGTCGTGCTGGCGGGGCGCTCGGCAGTCACCGCGGAAAAGCAAGCTCTCTTAGACGGATTGTCTGCGGCGCCCGGCCGGCTGAGCTACCGCCAAGTGGATCTTGACGATCTGGAACAGGTCAAGCACCTGATGGCCACGATCACACAAGAGCATCACCAGCTCAACGGCATCCTTCACAGTGCCGGCACGGCAAGGGATAACTTTATCCAGAAAAAGACCAGCGTCGAATTCAGCCAGGTTTTGGCACCGAAAGTTACCGGCGCTTATAACCTGGATCAAGCCAGCCAGGATGTGGAGTTGGATTTCTTCGTCCTGTTTTCTTCAGTTGCGGCAGCGATGGGCAATCTGGGGCAAGCCGACTACGCGACCGCAAATGGGTTTATGGACCAGCTTGCGGCATATCGCAACCAGCAGGTGGCGGCTGGGCAGAGGCATGGCCGCACGCGCTCCATCAACTGGCCGCTGTGGAAGGAAGGCGGCATGGGGATGGATCCCGCGACCCAGGAGCTCCTACGGCAAAGCACGGGCTTGCAACCCATGCAGACGGTCACCGGTCTCCAAGCGTTCTATCGCAGCTTGGCATTGCCCTATAACCAGATGCTGGTGGTTGAGGGGAATAAGACGAAAATAATAGCGTACCTGCAAAAAGCGCGCCTATTCGAATCGTCGGTCTCTACCGGGAACGTCGCTTCTTATCATTCCCCTGAGCCGCAAACCCAAACGGTGCTGAGCCTGGAGCAACTGCAACAACACCTGAAGCTAATCCTGGCCGAGGTGCTGCGGATAGACACGTCGATCATTGATGCGGACCAGGCATTTGTCGAGTTTGGATTGGATTCCTTCCTCGCCGCCGCTTTGATCGTCGAAGTCAACAAGAAATATGGCACAGAGTTATCCCACATCACCGTGTTTGACTATCCAAACGTAAGAGAATTCTCGCTGTTGCTGCAAGCAGAAATCAGGAAATTACCAGGCTACTCCTTACCGCCGGCGCCCCGGCCGCAGATCTCGGCGCCCGGTCCTTACCCCGTGCTCGCAAAGACCATTCGCCTGGGCCGCACCATGATTCATCACCAGGCCGCGCTCGACGACAAAATCGCTATCATCGGGATGTCGGGAAAATATCCCCAGGCAAGTAATTTGCAACAGTATTGGAACAATCTGTCTGAAGGCAGAAATTGCATTCGAGAGGTCCCACTGTCCCGCTGGGATGTTGACCGCTATTACGATCCGGATCGCGCCGCAAAAGACAAAACCAATTCCAAATGGTTAGGGGCGTTGGACGACGTGGATTGTTTCGATCCGCTCTTCTTTCGCATCTCCCCCCAGGAAGCTGAGTACATGGATCCTCAGCACCGTCTGTTCCTGCAAGGCAGCTACCAGGCGTTTGAAGATGCAGGCTACTCCAGCACCATGTTAAGTAACAAGAAGTGCGGCGTATATCTGGGCATCTCCACCAACGAATATGAATTGCTTCTGGTGCGGAATGGAATTCTGCCGACCTCCGTCACCAGTAGTAGCTACGCCATCGCCGCGGCCAGAATCGCATATTACTTGAACTTAAAGGGCCCGGCCATTTCTGTCGATACGGCTTGCTCTTCCTCGCTGGTGTCCATTCATCTCGCATGCCAGGGATTAGTGAGCCGCGAAACGGACATGGCATTGGCGGGAGGAGTCAGCTTATGGCTGATCCCGGAATCTTATCTTGCCATGAGCCAGGCTGGGATGTTTTCCCCCGTAGGGCAGTGTAAGACGTTTGACGATACCGCGGATGGAATCGTCAACGGCGAAGGTGTGGGCGCTGTGGTGCTCAAGCGCCTGAAAGATGCGCAACAGGACGGCGACTTCATCTACGGAGTGATTCTAGGGTCGGGAATCAATCAGGACGGCAAAACTAATGGAATCACGGCGCCCAGCGTCCATAGCCAAATCGAGTTGGAGCGCACAGTCTATGACCGCTACGGCATCGATCCCGAGACCATCAGCTATGTAGAGACCCACGGCACTGGCACCAGGTTGGGCGATCCCATCGAACTGCAGGCCCTTGCGACTGTATTTGGGGAAAGGACCAAGCGGAGAAACTTCTGCGCTTTGGGCTCGGTTAAAAGTAACATCGGCCACACCACGGCGGCCTCAGGGGTCGCCGGCGTGCAAAAAGTCCTGCTCTCGATGCAACATCGGACCTTAGTCCCGACGCTCCATGTAACCAGGGAAAACTCCCGCTTTGATTTTGAGAATTCGCCGTTCTACGTAAGCCGGGAAAAGCACGACTGGGACGTTCCCCCAGGCTCCCTGCGCCGTGCCGCCGTCAGTTCCTTTGGTTTTAGTGGGACCAATGCTCATCTGGTCATTGAAGAATATCCATCGCCTGCCCGACAGACAGCGTCAGGCCAAACGGTAACCGTCATTATGCCTCTGTCGGCTCGAACCGTCGACCAGCTAAAACAGCGGGCTCGCGATCTACTGGAGTTTGTTAATACCGCGCAATCCAACCAATCCACCACCACCTCGCCCCTCGACTTGGCTGCGGTGGCGTATACCCTGCAGGTCGGCAGAGACGCAATGGAAGAGCGCCTGGGCTTTGTGGTGAGCTCGGTCGAACAACTGGCGCAAGAACTGAGCAGGTACCTCAGCGGTGAGAAGAATATCGAGCGTGTTTACCAGGGCCGTGTTCAGGCTGGCAACGAGAGCGTGACCATGATCGGCCAGGACGACGACATGCAGGGAGCCGTGGACAGGTGGCTGACCCGGAGAAAGCTTCCTGAGCTGCTAAATCTGTGGATTCGAGGTCTGGCCTTCGACTGGAACAAGCTTTATGACGATGAGAAACCCAGCCGCATCAGCTTACCCGCCTATCCCTTTGCCAAAGAACACTACTGGATCGATGAAATGCCTGTGAGTCGCAGCTTCGATAGCAGCGTCGATTTGGGGGGAAGCCGAAGTTCGATCGAAGACATCATCGATCGCATGGGCGACGAAATGATGGAAGCAGAAGACGCTGTCAAGGCGCTAAAAACGCTGGTATAGAGAAGTCCGGAAAAGAAGTGTCCTGGTAATCCACTCTTTCACGCCACCAACTCTTAACGGGAGCCCCATCAAAGGTTTGTCTTTTCTCTCTACCGCAACCACCACCGACTGCGGTAGAGGCACGTAGCGCGCCACTAATGATCGGGTGCCCCATCCTGCGCGCTCTTTGCGAAGGGTGGGATACTACTGCTCTACACCCGAAACCCTTCCCGCACATTCTGCTTATCCCACCCTTCGCAAAGAGCGCGAAGGATGGGGCACCCGATCATTGGTGGCGCTGCGTACAGGAAATTGAATGAAGTACATGGTCCAGATGGAGAAACGCCGGATGATCGATTTTATCGAATACGTGGTTGCGGAACTCAAGAGCAAGAGACTGTCGAAGACGAATGCGGCTGAGCTCGTTCGACAGTTTTCCCGTCGTTCCTCAGGCCCGCATGCATCATTGATCATCCACCCGTTACTGCACCGCAACACCTCCGATCTGAATGAGCAGCGCTATAGCTCGACCTTTACTGGAGAAGAATTCTTTCTCGCCGATCATCAAGTGAAAGCCGATGCTGAGCCCAGCCGCAAGGTGCTGCCTGGCGTGGCGTATCTGGAAATGGCACGGGCGGCTGTAGAACAGGCATGGCCAGTGCGCCCGGAAGCGGCGGTATTGGAGCTGCACAATACCGTTTGGTCGCAGCCGATCGTCGTCACCGGGTCCACTCAAGTCAATATTGCCTTGCTGCCGAACGACCTCGACCAGATAAACCAGATCGACTACGAGGTTTACAGCCAGGACGGCAGTCAGGAGATCCTCCATTGCCAGGGCCGGGCGCTGTGGGGCGTTCAGCCGGCGCCGGCCAAGCTCGACCTCGCAGAGCTCAAGGCCCGTATGGGGCAGGGCCAGTTGGAGCCGCAGAGCGTTTACGCTGCGTTTGCCCGCATGGGGCTTGTCTACGGGCCTGCGTTTCAAGCAATTGCCGCGATCTATCGGGGAAGCGGTGAATTGCTGGCGCAGCTACGCCTGCCAAACATCGTCGCGGGCAAGGCGGAAGACTATGTCCTTCATCCCAGCCTGATCGACGGGGCACTGGAGGCCGCAGTTGGCCTGGTCGACGGTGGGCCCAAACCCAACCAGACTCGAGTACCCTTTGCGCTGGAAACGTTGCGCATCGTCTCGCCTTGTACCCCGGAGATGTTTGCCTGGGTGCGTTACTCGCCTGGCAGTCAGCTATCTGACAAAGTCGTCAAGTTGGATATCGATTTGAGTGACGAGCTGGGAAATGTCTGTGTAGTGATGCGCGGGTTTTCTTCGCGTGTGCTGGGCAAAGACGGTCCATTCCTTGCCGCACCAGGTCCAGCGATCGGTACGGTCCTGTACGCCCCACGTTGGCTGGCAAGCGGCGTTGCTAAGTCTCCTGCTGCGAGTGGCCTCGCATACACCCAACACTACGTGATTCTGTGTGAGCTACCTAAGGTGAACGCCAGGACGCTCGAGTCTTCGCTTGTGCACTGTCAATGCCTCTTCCTGCGGGCGCGGGAAGATCAGAATATTGCCCAGCGTTATAGCGAACACGCGGTGGCGTGCTTGGAACAGGTGCGAACCATTCTCCAAGGCAAGCCTGAGGGTAAGGTGCTGGTCCAGATTGTGGCCGCCGGCGATCAGGAGCAAGCAGTGTTTGCGGGTCTGTCTGGATTGCTCAAGACGGCGGCACTCGAAAACCCGCAACTCCGCGGTCAACTCATCCTCGTCGAACCACAAATTACGGCGGAGGAACTGTCTCCGCAACTGCAACAAGAGAAGAGCGGCAAGCTTGATCCGCTGGTCAGGTATGAACAAGGAGCACGGCACGTCTCGCACTGGGAAGAGATAACGGCAGAACCTGCACAGCCGGGCGGCGCGTTCAAAGATCACGGCGTCTATCTTATTACCGGCGGCCTCGGCGGGTTGGGGATTCTCTTTGCCAAAGAAATCCTTGAGCAGGGCCACAATGCGCGGGTGGTCGTGACCGGCCGCTCGGCAGTCAACGCGGAAAAGCGGGCCTTCCTGGACGGATTATCAGCGCCGGCCGGCCGGATCAGTTATCACCAGGTCGACCTTGGCGATCTGGATCAGGTCAGGCAACTAATCGGCGCAATCAAGCAAGAGCACCATCAGCTCAACGGCATTCTTCACAGCGCCGGGATGGTTGCGGATAACTTCATCCTGAAAAAGACCAGCGCCGAATTCAGCCAGGTTCTGGCGCCAAAAGTCACCGGCACCTACAACCTGGACCAGGCTAGCCAGGACGTGGAGTTGGATTTCTTCGTGCTATTTTCTTCCGTCGCCGGAGCGATGGGCAATCTGGGGAAAGTCGATTACGCAACCGCAAACGGGTTTATGGATCAGTTTGCCGCGTATCGTAATCAGCGTGTGGCCGCCCTCGAACGGCACGGCCGCACGCGTTCGATCAACTGGCCCTTGTGGCAAGCCGGCGGGATGGGTTTCGATCCGGCGAACCAGGAGTTGGTGCGACAAACCACAGGCATGCGGCCCATGCAGACGCGCACAGGCATGCAGGCGTTCTATCGCAGTCTGACCTTGCCCTATGACCAGTTGCTGGTTTTGGAAGGGGACGTACTGCAGATACGCTGCGCCTTGCAGGCCGCGCTTGGCGCCCCCGCGGCGCCATCCGAACCACTTGCCAAACCAGCGCCTGTCGTTCCGGAAATGGAATCGGAAAGCCTTGCGGAAAAAACGCAAGACTACCTGCGCAAGCAATTTTCCGGGTTATTGAAACTGCCATCGTACAAGATCGATCCGCGCGCAGCCCTGGAGCAATACGGGATTGACTCCATCCTGGCAATGAAGCTGACGACTCAATTGGAGAAGACATTCGGATCGCTGTCGAAGACGTTGTTTTTCGAATATCAAACCATCCGCGAGCTGACCGAATACTTCCTCGACCGTCATTCGACACAACTCAGTGTGCTGTTTTCGACCACAGCGAATCGCCCCAACCCCGCATCGCCGTCGTCTGCTGCGCCTTTGCCGCCCATCCAAACCAGGTTGACCACCAGCCGGCGTTTCCACCGTGCGCGGAGTACCGCCGTCCCAACCCCGGCCAATGAATCCGAGGCCATCGCCATCATCGGGTTGAGCGGTCGTTATCCCGAGGCAGTCGACATCGAAGCCTATTGGAACAATTTGCGTCAGGGCAAAGACTGCATCGTGGAAGTTCCCAGGGAGCGCTGGGACTGGCGAGCATACTTTAGTGATGACCGTACCCAGAGCGGCCGCCATTTCAGCAAATGGGGTGGCTTCATCACGGGCGTCGATGAATTTGATCCACTGTTTTTCAATTTGTCGCCCGCCGGCGCCGAGCTGATCGATCCCCAGGATCGTTTGTTTTTGCAGCATGCCTGGATGGCGATGGAAGACGCGGGTTACACCCGCGCCGGACTGCAGGTGCCCCACGCGCAGGATCTGCCGGGCCAAGTCGGCGTCTACGCCGGCGTGATGTATAGCGAGTATCAGTTGGTCGGCGCGGAAGTGAGGGCGCAAGGCAGGCGAGTGGGAGTTGCCGGCAGCGCGGCCAGCATCGCCAATCGCGTTTCGTATTCCCTCAACCTGCATGGCCCCAGCATGGCCCTGGATACCATGTGCTCTTCCTCATTAACCGCGATTCATTTGGCCTGCCAGGATCTGAAACAGGGGCGAACCAGTCTGGCCATCGCCGGAGGCGTGAACGTAAGCATTCATCCCAATAAATATCTATGCCTCAGCGCCGGGCAGTTTATCTCCAGTGAGGGCCACTGCCAGAGCTTTGGCGAGGGCGGTGACGGTTACATTCCCGGAGAAGGGGTAGGGGTAGTCGTTCTAAAGAGACTCTCCGAGGCCAAGCGGGATGGCGATCACATCTACGGCATTATCCGCGGCAGCGCGCTCAATCATGGTGGCAAAACCAATGGCTACACCGTTCCCAATCCGCAGGCGCAAGCCAGTGTGATCAGCCGGGCCCTCCTAGAAGCCGGGACCGACGCGCGCCAGATCAGCTACATCGAAGCCCACGGCACGGGCACGAAGTTAGGCGATCCGATTGAAATCGCTGCCTTGAGTAAAGCCTTTCAGCAATACACCAACGACAAGGAATTCTGCTTGATTGGCTCGGCCAAATCGAATATAGGTCATTGCGAATCGGCGGCTGGGATTGCCGGGCTGACCAAAGTTTTATTGCAAATGCAGCATCAGCAGATCGTCCCTTCACTGCATTCGGCGCAGTTGAATCCTCGTATCGATTTTCCCGGCACGCCGTTCACGGTCAATCAGTCGCTGCGTCCCTGGGAGCCGCCGGTGATCGGTGGCCAGATACAGCCACGGATCGCTGGCATCTCGTCGTTTGGTGCCGGCGGCTCGAATGTCCACATGATCGTGGAGGAGTATCAGCCGCCGTTCCGGCCCGCGCTCCAGCTGGCCCAGGTAATCATCCTGCTCTCGGCCAGGACGCCGGAGCAACTGCAGCAAAAGGTTCTTGACCTGTTGCACTTTGTGCGCGTGCGGCCTGGCACCATCGATCTGGTATCGCTGGCTTACACGCTGCAGGTGGGCCGGGAGGGAATGGAAGAACGTCTCGGCCTGGTGGTGAGCTCCGTCGAGCAGCTGGTGGAAAAGCTCGAAGCCATTGCGGCCGGCGAGGTCGGGATCGAAGACTTTTATCAAGCAGAGCTGAAGCGGAACAAAGAGTCGTTGTCATTGTTCAGCACCGATGTCGATCTGCAGCAAACGATCGAGAAGTGGATGGCGGCCGGGAAGTTTACCAAGCTGCTGGAACTGTGGATCAAGGGCCTGGAGCTGGATTGGAGCAAGCTGTATGGGGAAGTCAAGCCGCAGCGCATGAGCCTCCCCGTGTATCCGTTTGCCAAAGAGCGCTACTGGATCCTTACGGCAGCCAACGGTCAGAACGCTACCGGCGTCGCCTCCGCTACACTGCTTCATCCCTTGCTGCACAGCAACACCTCTGATTTAAGTGAGCAACGCTACAGCTCGACCTTCACCGGCGAAGAGTTCTTCCTCAACCATCACCAGGTCAAGGGGAACGGTCAAGCGAGCCAAAAAGTGCTCCCGGGTGTTGCCTATCTGGAAATGGCGCGGGCGGCTGTCGAGCAAGCGTGGCCTGGGCGGCCGGAATCGATGCCGTTGGAGCTGCACCATACCGTCTGGGCTCAGCCCATCGTCGTCCACGCGAACACGCTGGTAAACATCGCGTTGCTGGCCAACGACCAGGACCACGTGGGCCAAGTCGACTATGAGATCTACACCCAGAGCAAGGGCCAGGAGAGCATACATTGCCAGGGTAGCGCGGTATGGAGCAGCGAACCAGCGCCGGCCAGGCTCGATCTGGAGCACCTCAAGGGGCAGATGGCTCGGGGGCGCATCGAGCCCAACCGGATCTACGCGGCATTCTCGCAAATGGGGCTCCAGTATGGCCCCGCGCATCAAGGAATAACCGCACTGGACCTTGGAGAAAAGCAGCTGCTTGCGTCGCTGCGGTTACCCGCAGTCGTCGAGACGGGCTACGATGGTTACGTATTGCATCCCAGCTTGATGGACAGCGCAGTGCAGGCGTGTGCGGGCCTGCTCGACGGCTGGCCCCAAACTTCCAACCAGCCGCGATTGCCCTTCGCGCTGGAATTGTTGCGCATAATCTCGCCTTGTACGCGGAAGATGTTTGCCTGGGTGCGTTACTCACCCGGCAGCCAGGCTTCTGACAAAGTTGTCAAGGTGGATCTCGATCTGTGTGATGAGCGGGGGAATGTCTGTGTACAGATGCGTGGATTTTCCGCCCGCGCGCTGAGCAACGAGATCAGTCCTGAAGCCAGCGGCGCTCTTCTGGCCGTCCCGGTCTGGCAAACGAGTACCGTCGAGGTTGCCGCGAGCAATCTAGCATACACCGAACACCATGTTGTCCTGTGCGAGCTATCGCAGGTGAACGTCGAGACACTGCGATCTTTGCTCCCCAATCTTCAATGCCTGTCACTGCAGGCAGAACAGCAAAAGAATATTTCCCAACGTTACAGCGAATACGCGCTGGCGTGCTTTGAGCGGATACGATCCATTCTCCAGGGCAAGCCTCAAGGCAAAGTGCTGGTTCATATCGTGGTAGCCGGCCGTCAGGAGCAGCCAGTGTTTGCTGGCTTGTCGGGATTGCTCAAGACTGCGGCGCTCGAGAACCCGCAATTGATCGGTCAGCTTATCGTGGTCCCGGCGGACATGACAGCCGAAGAACTGGGCCGGCGGCTACAGCAGGAGAAGGCCGGCAAGCTGGATCCGCTGGTCAAATATGAACAAGATGTACGGCAGGTCTTACGCTGGGAAGAAATAGCGGCAGAGCTCGAACAGTCACCGAGGGTGGAGCATAGCGGAGGGACCTCCGGTTTCTTTCCATCCCGCAACCACTCCAACCTGAGCCATCCCTCTCCCCCTGTTATCCCGAGCGAAGCCGAGGGATCTGCAGTGCGCCCTGCGGCTCTCTCGAATCCTTCCTGGGAAGAACCATCCCCTCTGAATCAAACCCTTCGGGACCCTGCGGCGAGGAGCCTTACGGCTTTCAAAGATCACGGTGTCTACCTGATCACCGGCGGGCTCGGCAGCCTAGGTCTTTTGTTTGCCAAAGAAATCCTGGCGCAGACTCGGGAGGGCAGAGTCGTGCTGACCGGGCGCTCGCCAATCAGCGCGGAAAAGCAAGCTCTCTTAGACGGCCGGCTTAGCTACCGTCAGGTGGATCTTGAAGATCTGGATCAGGTCAAGCACCTGATCGAGCAGATCAAGCAAGAGCATCACCAGCTCAACGGGATTCTTCACAGCGCCGGCATGATTGCGGATAACTTTATCTTGAAGAAAACCAGCGCCGAATTCAGCCAGGTTCTGGCGCCGAAAGTCACCGGCGCCTACAACCTGGATCAAGCCAGCCAGGATGTGGAGTTGGATTTCTTCGTCTTTTTTTCTTCTGTTGCCGGCGCGATGGGCAATCTGGGGCAAGCCGACTACGCGACCGCAAATGGTTTTATGGACCAGTTTGCGGCCCATCGCAATGCGCAGGTGGCGGATGGGCAAAGGCGCGGCCGCACGTGCTCCATCAACTGGCCGTTGTGGCAGGAAGGCGGAATGGGGATGGATTCCGCCACCCAGGAACTGGTGCAACAAAGCACGGGCATGCAGCCCCTGCGGACGGCTACCGGCCTCCAAGCGTTCTCTCGCAGCCTGGCGCTGCCCAATAACCAGATGCTGGTGGTTGAAGGTAACCTGCCCCGGTTGCGCCGCGCCCTGTCCGCATCGCTTGCCAGCTCGGCTGCGCCACTGGAGCCGCAAGCAAAACCGCCGATGGTGGTTGCCGAGGTCGTTTCCGAGAGTCTTGCCGAGAAAACGCAAGACTACTTACGCAAGCAATTTTCCGGACTGCTAAAACTCCCTCCGCACAAGATTGATCCTCACGCCGAGTTAGAGCGATACGGGATTGATTCCGTCATGGTGATGCAACTGACCAATCACCTGGAACAGACCTTCGGTCCGCTGTCGAAGACATTGTTTTTCGAATACCAAACCATCGCCGGCTTAGCGGAATACTTCCTGAAGGCCTATCCGGCGATCGTGCACGGAGCCATCGAGGTCTTAGAGGAAGCGCCCAAGGGTAAAGAGGTGAATGCAGCAGCGATCGGCCAGGAGCGGTCCGCTCTGGCGACGCGGAGAGAGAACCGCCTTCCTGGCTCCAGGCCGACCCACAAAGATATCGCCATCATTGGAGTCGCTGGCCGATACCCCCAAGCGGAAAACTTGGATGAGTTTTGGACTAACCTCACCCATGGCCGCGATTGCATCACTGAGATTCCCCTGGAACGATGGGACAGCGCGCTCTATTTCGACTCCGATCGTAACCATGCGGGAAAAAGCTATAGCAAGTGGGGAGGCTTTGTTGCCGATGTAGACAAATTCGATCCCTTGTTCTTCAACATATCGCCTCGAGAAGCCGGCCTGATCGATCCCCAGGAGCGTTTGTTTCTGCAGACAGCATGGCAGACCATCGAGGACGCCGGCTATCGCAAAGAGGATATTTCAGGCAAGAGGGTGGGCGTTTTCGTCGGCGTCATGTGGGGCCAGTATGAACTTCTGGGACTCGAGTCCATGGCCAACGGCGAGACCGCCGTTCCCAGTTCGTCCCACGCTTCTATCGCCAATCGTGTCTCTTACTTCTTCGATTTCCATGGTCCCAGCATGGCGCTCGATACCATGTGCTCGTCTTCCTTGACCGCAATTCACCTTGCCTGCGAAGAACTCAGAAAAGGAGAGATAGAGGCCGCCATTGCCGGCGGCGTCAATCTCACCCTACATCCCTATAAGTATCTGAGCTTGAGCCAGGGGAGGTTTGCCGCCAGCGATGGCAAGTGCCGAAGTTTTGGAGAAGGTGGTGACGGTTACGTGCCTGGGGAAGGAGTGGGGGCCGTTCTGCTCAAGCCCTTGGAGAACGCTGTCCGCGATGGAGATCAAATATACGCGGTCATCAAAGCAAGCACCATCAATCATGGCGGCAAAACCAACGGCTATACAGTGCCCAATCCGAATGCTCAGGCCGGTCTGGTTCTCGACGCGCTCACAAAAGCTAATATTGATCCCAGAACCCTGAGTTATGTAGAGGCTCATGGAACCGGCACTTCCTTGGGAGACCCCGTCGAAATAACCGGGTTGTCGAAGGCTTTTGCAGCATCAACCGGGGATAAGCAGTTCTGTCCGATCGGTTCGGTCAAATCAAACATTGGCCACCTCGAGTCGGCCGCCGGGATCGCCGCGGTCACTAAAGTTCTTTTGCAGATCAAATACCAACAGCTGGTTCCTTCTTTACATGCCGATCCTGGGAATCCAAACATCAATTTTGAGCAATCGCCCTTTTATGTGCAGACCGGACTCACCCAGTGGAATCGCGATGCTGCACATCCGAGGCGCGTGGGCGTTAGTTCCTTCGGCGCTGGGGGATCGAATGCCCATCTCATCCTGGAAGAATATGTGGATGTGCTGGAGCGGGAGCGAGCGTCGCACGCCACGCTGCCCGAAGCCTTTGTTCTTTCAGCAAGAGACCAGGATGCGCTTATCCGTTACGCCCGGAAGGTCGTCGATTTCCTGGCCGTCGATTTCTTTGATACTGTGCCCGGCATTTCACTGGCGAGCCTCGCCCGTACTTCCAAGCTGGGACGCACGCCCATGGACGCGCGCCTGGTTGTGATCACGTCAAGTTTGCCAGACCTCAGAGGCAAATTAATGCAATGGATCACACAGCCCAATCAAGAAGCCGGCGAAGATATCCAGGAAGGCGTCTTCTCCGGAAACATTAGGGAGGCGCGGTTCCCTGCGGGCGATCTGATGGAAGGAAAAGCAGCCAAGGGCTTTCTCGAAAATCTTCTAGCCGGCAGAGACCTGGAAAAGTTAGCCAGACTCTGGGTCATGGGTGTTGCGATTGATTGGTCCCTCATGTACCCGCAGCTTAGCCCGAGAAAGGTCTCTCTGCCCAATTACCCTTTCGCAAAAGAGAGATGCTGGATCAATCAACAACCAACCTCTCCCCTTGCTGCTGAACAGAGTATGCCCGTTACCAGCAGTGCAGAGGAGAAACAGAGGACATACTACTATCCCCAATGGATGCGGAAGGCTCTTGCTGTGCCGTCGGAAGCATGGCCGGCCGTGGGGCCAATCCTTATCCTGGATACCTCGGAAGGACTTTTCCTGGCTTTGAAAGAAAGGCTGCAGAACAGTTCTGTCGTTTTGGTGAAACCAGGAAAGTCGTTCCAACAGATCGATTCGAATATCTATGTCGTCGATCATGAACGGGAAGAACAGTTCCATCAGCTAGTGGCGGACCTCAGAGACAAAGCCATGTTTCCTGGCCTGGTTCTTCATCACTGCTCTGAGATATGTAATCTGGAAGTTGAATCCCAGGTAACTCGCCAGTTACAGAACGGCATCTATACGCTCTTGTATCTATGCCAGGCATTGATGATGGAAAAGCATCAGGCGCCCCCTAAAATCCTGTCAGCTTTCTCCAGTTTTTCCGGGGCAGGGGCTCCCTTGGGGGCGGCCATGGGCGGTTTTCTCAAGACCCTGATGCTCGAAAATCCAAAGTATCTTGCAAAAGTCGTAGATATTGAAAGCGGGGACTTCACTCTTTCCCAGCAAGCCGGCCTCATCCTGGAGGAGGCGTGCGATCCCGAGTGGACGACGGCACAGGAGATTCGCTACCGGAGCCACACCCAGAAGGATGAGCCCGGACATGCGCGGCTCGTAGCCGGCTTACGGTCGTACGCGCTGGGAGACAGAAATGCGCTGTCGCTGCCGCTCAAGCAGAACGGGGTCTATCTCATTACCGGCGGATTGGGCGGCCTGGGGCTCATTTTCGCCAGTCACTTGGCGCAGAAGTATCAGTCCAAGTTGATTCTCGTTGGACGTTCCATGCCCAACGCGAAGCAACAAGAACAACTTACCCGGCTCAAGGGTTACGGCGCCGAAATCCTATCGATCGAAGCCGATGTCTCCCGGGTGGAAGACACGGAAAGAGTCGTTCGCGAGGCCAGGGCACGCTTCTCCGTCATCAACGGACTGATTCATGCCGCGGGCGTAAATCGCGATTCTTTCCTGCTGAGGAAGACGAAGCAGGAGATGGAGGCCGTGCTGGCAGCAAAGGTTTATGGGGCGATCAACCTGGACCGCGCAACATCCACGGAAAATCTGGACTTCTTTGTCCTGTTCTCTTCGGTCGCAGCAGTCATGGGCAACATCGGACAATGCGATTACGCCTACGGAAACCATTTTTTGAATTCGTTTGCAGAAACCCGTGAAACCCTCAGAAGATCGCAGAATCGATCGGGTCGGACGCTATCGATCAACTGGCCTTTCTGGCAAGCCGGCGGGATGGCTCTTTCTGCCGATGCCACCGCGCTTCTGGAAAAGCAGGCCGGCATATGTCCTTTGCCGACTGAAGACGGCATTCGATACTGGGACGAGTTCCTGCAGTCTGCAATATTACAACCGATCCCTCTTTATGGAATCCCCTCCAGGATCTCCGCTTACCTGGCCCGGAAACCCGCGCGGGCTTTGAGAGTCGCGGCAGTCGCGGCGAACCATGTTGACCAGCCAACCCTTCTGGCAAAAACGGAAACGTATTTGAAGGCGCTGATCGGTGAAGAAATTAAACTCGACCCGCATCGAATTGACTCATCCGATCCTTTAGTATCCCTTGGCATCGACTCGGTCATGATCCATCACATCAATGCTCACCTGGAAAAAGACTTAGGCGGGCTACCGAAAACCTTGCTCTACGAACATGAGACGGTGCGGGCGCTCGCGCGCTTTCTCCTCCAGGAGGCAACAGATGCATTGATTGCGATGTTTGGTCTCGTCCATGCGGGCGCCGAGCCGGCGAATCCTCCCTCGGCGCCGGAGCAGAAAGCAATCCAGCCTCAGGTGTCAATCGCAGCGGAAAGCCGTCCCCTCGAGCCAATCGCCATTATCGGCATCCACGGGTCCTATCCTCACTCTGCGAATGTGGACGAATATTGGGAAAATCTGAAACAAGGGAAAGACTTGATCGATCTGGTTCCCCCCGATCGTTGGGACTACGAGGAGTTCTATCATCCTGATCCGGCGGCTGCTGCAGAAGGCAAGATCTACTGCAAATGGGGCGGTTTCCTGGACGACTATGACAAGTTCGACCCGAAGTTCTTCAATATCTCCGCTGCCGAAGCAAAAATGATGGATCCGCAGGAGCGTCTCTTCCTGGAGTCGGTCTGGGCCGCCATCGAAGACGCGGGATACACCAGGGAGCGCTTGAGAAGTCGCTTTCCCAAATCAACCAGCGCGGACGTGGGTGTCTTTGTGGGTGTCACCACCAACTCGTATCAGTTGTGGGGGCCAGAAGAGCGCAGCCGCGGGAACGTCGTTTATCCCAGCGCTATGCCCTGGTCAATCGCGAATCGTGTTTCCTATTTCTTTGATTTCAACGGCCCGAGTATGCCGGTGGACACGGCTTGTTCTTCCTCCCTGGTTGCCGTCCATCTGGCTTGCGCGAGCCTCAACCATGGTGAATGTCAGATGGCGATCGCGGGGGGAGTCAATCTGTATCTGCATCCTTCCAAGTACCAATCGCTGTGCCAGAGACGCATGCTTTCTCTCGGAGGAAAATGTAACAGCTATGGCGCCGGCGATGACGGCTTTGTTCCTGGGGAAGGGGTGGGAACCCTGGTGCTGAAGCCGCTCAGCCATGCCATCCGCGATCAGGATCATATCTACGCCGTCATCCCGGCCAGCGCTTACGACCACAGCGGCCGGTCGAATGGATATTCCGCTCCTAACCCTAACTCCCAGGCCCAGCTGATCAGCCGCACCCTTGAGCAGGCAGGGGTTCAACCCGATTCCATTCAGTATGTGGAAGGTCATGGCACCGGAACCCAGTTGGGCGACAGCATCGAGATTGCCGCCTTGACCAAGGCCTTTCAAAAGCGAACGTCGAAAAAGCAGTTCTGTTCCATCGGTTCCGTTAAAGCCAATATCGGCCATTCGGAATCCGCGGCAGGCATTGCCGGCATGGTGAAGATCATCCTGCAAATCAAGCATCGCCAGCTGCTTCCTTCCATTCATTCTGACCAGGCGAATCCGGAAATCGCCTTCCAAACGTCACCGTTTGTTTTGCAACATGGCCTTTCCGCTTGGGAAACATCTCCTGGTCAGCCCCGGCGCGCCCTCATCAACGCATTCGGCGCTGGAGGCGTGAACGCCTGCGCCATCCTCGAGGAATACCAAGACCCGTCCCCTTCGAACGACCGGCCGCAAACCGGCCCCCATGTCTTCACCCTCTCGGCCAGGAACGAGGATAGGCTTCGGGATTACGCGGCTCGTCTGCTGCTTCGTCTGCGAGCTGATCCGGGAATGGATCTGGCGGGTCTTTGCTACACGCTGCAAATCGGAAAAGAAGCGATGGAAGAGAGGTTGGCCATCGTGGTTTCCGAGGTGGATGAACTTATCGACCTGCTGGGCGCATGGACCAGGGGAGTCTCTTCGGCCAATGTTTATCGAGGCAGTCTCAGCCCGCACCGCGGACGCATGCGGTCTTCGGGTCATGATAATGCCGCTATCGGAGAGCAGAGCTCGCTGGCGCTCGCAGGGAAGTGGGTTGCCGGCGAACCCGTCGCCTGGGAGAGTCTCTATGCTGCGCATAAACCTCGTTGGATCAGTCTCCCAACCTATCCGTTCGCTCGCGAACGATACTGGATCACGGACTCACTGATTCCGGAAAAGCAGAGGATCGTCGAGGCGCAATTGCATCCTCTGGTTTCCTATAACTCCTCCACCTTGAAGGAAGTCAGCTTCAGTTCCTCTCTGTCAGATACCGCGTTCTACGCTATCGATCACACGGTGAACGAAGAAAGGATCTTCCCTGGAGCGGGGTTTCTGGAGATGGCTTGCATCGCGGGAAATATTGCCCGCGAGCAAAGGGTCTGCAAAATCAAAGATATCGTCTGGATCCAGCCTTTGCTTTTCCGCAAAGCATCCCGAACGCTGCGCACATCTTTAATTCATGCCGGGGAAAACGTCGAATACACCATCTCCTCCGTCGACGGCGAAAATGAGACCATCATTCATTCCGAGGGTAGGCTGGCGTTCGCCCAGGGTGTGACCGATCCGGCCCATGCCGAAGAGCGCATTTCGATCCAGTCGCTGAAAGCGCGATGCACGCGAACGGAAGAGGGAACTGCCTATTATCAGCACTTGCGCCAACACGGCCTTACCTACGGCCCCTCTTTTCAAACCATCCAGGAGATCTATCTCGGTGAATCCTTTGCTCTCTCCAGACTTAAGATCCCGGATCATCTGAAAAACGGCTTTGATCAATTCATTCTTCATCCCAGTATGATCGACGGCGCCTTGCAGACGGCCGCAGGTCTGCTTGGGGGCGTGGAACCAGCGGCGCCCCACGTTCCCTTTGCCTTGGATGAGATCGCTATCGTCCACCCCGTGCCTCAGACTTGTTATGCCTACGCGACATTGGCGGACACGCGGGAGCAGAGTCGGTCAAGCATCAGAAAATTCAACATTCAAATCCTGAACGAAAGCGGAGATGTGGTGATCGACCTGAAGAGCCTTTTCGTGAGGGTGCTTGACATGACCCAAACCAACGCCAAGCCTCGTCTGCAGGCGGGCTTCACGGTCGATGCGGCTGCGGCTCTGTGACCAGGAATCCGTCGATGGCGCCCAACTACGGCATGAATCAACCCCATGCACAGCCAGATCGCAACCGGGTCGTGCCCCGAGTCGTTACCTTGGAAATGCACTATCAGTCCATAAAAAACTATAACTACCTGGTGATCGATCCCGGCACCCGCCAGGCCGTTATTGTGGATCCGGCATGGCAAATGGAAAAGATCGATCAGGCCCTTCTGGACAACCAGGCCAAGCTGAGCGGCATTCTCGTCACCCACGCCCACCCTGATCATATCCATCTGGCAAGGCCTTTAGCGGACAAATACGCATGTCCGATCTGGATGTCGAAGGAAGGCATATCGGCTTCCGGGTTCAAGGCCGAGCAATTGATCGCGATCAATACAGATCCAATCACCATCGGCCGCATGGTCGTTGAAACCATATCCACACCCGGACACACGCCGGGCTGCATGTGCTACCTGATCGAAGACAACTTGTTTTCCGGCGATGTTTTGTTTGCCGAGGGGTGTGGCATGTGTCCCGACACCCAGGCCGCCCACGCCATGTTTGCCAGCCTGGAAACATTGAAAACCCGGCTTCCGCCGGAAACCCGCATCTTCCCTGGGCATTCCTACGGAGTACCCCCAGGGCAAAGACTGTCGCAGTTACTTAAAGACAATATCTACCTGCAGTTTTCCAACAAACACTCCTTTGCTGCTTTTCGTCTGAGAAGCGGGCAAAACCTGGCAAGGATGTTCAGATTTAGTTGAGCACTTGCACCCCGCCCAAAAAAACTAACCGGAGGATCACGCCATGAGCTTAGTTGGTATTGAATCGATGAACGCCTTTTTAGGGAGCGCTTTCCTAAACGTAGAGAAACTTGCCCTGCACCGCAAGCTCGATATGACGCGGTTTACGAACTTACTGCTGAAAGAAAAAACGATCGCCCTGCCTTACGAAGACCCCATCACGTTTGCTTTGAACGCAGCCAAGCCGCTGATCGACGCCATGAGCCCGGACGAAAAGGACCGGATCGAGATGGTCATTACCTGTACCGAATCGGCTTTCGATTTTGGCAAGTCGATGAGTACTTATCTTCATAAGCTCCTGGGCTTGAATCGTAATTGCCGTTTGTTCGAGATGAAGAACGCCTGTTATTCCGGTGTGGCCGGGTTGCAGATGGCGGTCAATTTCGTCCTGTCTCAGGCTTCCCCCGGCGCCAAGGTATTGGTAGTCGCAACCGACATCTCTCGCTTCACCATGATGAAGGGCGGAGAAGCGCTGACCCAGGATTGGTCGTTCTTTGAGCCAAGTGCCGGTGCTGGGGCGGTGGCGATGATCGTTAGCGATCTGCCTTATGTGTTCCAGGTCGACGTCGGCGCAAATGGTTATTACGGTTATGAAGTGATGGATACCTGCCGCCCCATCCCCGAAACTGAGGCAGGCGATGCCGATCTGTCTTTGCTTTCATTCCTCGATTGCTGCGAAAAATCGTTTCTAGAGTACAAAAAGCGTGTTCCGGCGGTGGACTTCGCCAAGACATTTGGCTATCTGGCGATGCACACTCCGTTCGGCGGCATGGTTAAGGGGGCGCATCGCGACATGATGCGCAAAATGGTTAAGGCGAATCCCAAAGACATTGAAGCCGATTTTGAGCGTCGACTGGTTCCCGGAATCACTTATTGCCAGCGCGTGGGCAACATCATGGGTGCGACCATGCTGCTGGCCCTGCTCAGCACCATCGACCACGGCGATTTCGAAACGGCACAGAGAATCGGTTGTTTCTCCTACGGGTCTGGCTGCTGTTCCGAGTTCTTTAGCGGAATCGTGGGCCAGGACAGCCAGGCGCGCGTGCGCGCGCTCCGCGTGAAAGATCAACTGGATAAAAGATATGAGCTGTCGATGGAAGAGTACGACAATCTGCTGGTGACCAACAATGCCGTCAAATTTGGCACCCGCAACGTGATCCTGGACACCGATTTCATTCCTCAGGCGAGGATTGCTCAAGGGAACAAAACGGTGTTTCTCACTGAGATTAAGGAATTCAAAAGACAATATGAGTGCGTCGCTTAGAGGCTCGATCAACGGTTCCAATCTCAAACGTGAAAGAGAGGGTCTTCCGTGCGAACTATCAAAGATCAGGTTGCCGTGGTTACCGGCGCAGGATCCGGCATTGGCCGGGCCATCTCGCTCCAACTGGCCCAACTTGGGGCACAATTAGCCTTGGCTGATGTCAACGAACAGGGTCTGCAAGAAACACAACAACTGCTCGACGGACGCACGGAATGCAGGCGCTATGTGGTCGACGTGGGCGATGCGGGGGCGGTAGAAGCTTTTGCCCAAAACGTGGAACAGCACTTTGGGCGCGTGTCCATTCTCGTAAACAACGCCGGAGTCGCCATGATCGGTGACTTTGCGGATGTGTCACTGGCCGAGATCGAATGGCTTCTTAATATCAACTTCTGGGGAGTCGTGCACTGCTGTAAATTCTTGTTGCCGCTGCTACGGCGTGAGCCAGAGGCTCATATTGTCAACGTGTGCAGTGTTTCGGCTTTGCTGGCATTGGCCGGGCAAACCCACTACGCCGCCAGCAAGTTCGCGGTGCGCGGCTTCACCGAGGCGCTGCAACAGGAGTTATTGAAAAGCAATGTCAAAGTAACATCCGTTTACCCCGCCGGTGTGCGCACCCCGCTGGTGACGAATGCGCGTGTCGCGGCGAGCGCCAACCTTGCCGATGCGGCCGAGGTAAAAGGGCTGTTTGCCCACCTGAATGTGATCCCCGTGGACAAGGCGGCGCATCTGATCATCAATGCGATTCTGCAGGATAAATCGCGGCTTATGATCGGTTCACACGCTCGCATGCTAGACGCTTTGCAGCGTCTTTTTCCGTCGCGGGCGAGTTCAATCATAACTGGCATGCTCCGACGGTTATCGTAACGCCGGGTCGTGCGGGCATCGCACCACCACGTCAGTAGAAGCCGTGGTAAAGCATTTTTTCCCGTCGTGTTGGGATGCGTGACGACGTCACCGCAAACCAGCCGCGGCCACCCCGGTCAGGATTCAGGCGGGGCACCCAAGGCGTTTAAGGCGAGGTTCGTGTCGCAATATTCTGTTATTTCCTGTAGCTTTCCCTCAGATACCCGGATAACAAAGCAATAGCTGTTGTCATACACCGCGCCGGTCTTGCTGACGTTGTTGCCACTCGCTTCGACCACCACCAGATCATCTTCAGCAATGAATCGGTGGGCAATGGTCCTGGGCCGGTCGGCGATCCTATCCCGCAGCAGCACAAAAAGCTCACCCAATACCGCCTGCTTACCTTCAAAGGTTTTCGACCATGGGCTGTCTCCGGAGATACGCCAACGGAACTTCTCGTCCATGCTCTCAACAAACAACTTTGGGTCCCCTTGCGCCAGTCCGGCGAAAACCTTCTGTACCAGTTGCTTGTTCGCGGCTGCGCTCATAGTGATCAATCCTGAGGAAAATGGAGTGAGTGGAGAATGGGGTGTAGTTACCGAGTTATGCGCAATCTCGGCTTAGATATTATAACAAGAAGGTGGAGAGCGTCAATAACCCGCCCCATCCCGGGACGGGTGGTTGGTCTAGATAGCTGGTTATCCATCGCTCCAACCCAAGAGTAAGAAATGTTTTCCTCGGGATCTTTGCTTGGGTACTGATTCTTTGCCCTGGTAGGCTTACCTCTACTGAATACGCCAGCCTTAAGCTGGTCACACACCGACAGCCAGACTTTGCAGGCATTCTGAAGGAACAGGTAACCGCGTTGCTTTCACAGATGCTCCATTGAGTAAACGCTCGTGGAAGCGGCGATTGTCTCGGCAAACCGCAATACGGCCGCCGCCGTACTGGTGAGTGGTCTTGCGTAATTTTGGACAGCTGATCCGTATACCCCGTGTATGTTCGAACATGAGATGTTACCTTTGTTGTCGGGAGCTGGCACTCATCAGAAAGAAGGACTCTATGAGAATCCGTCGGTTTTTTAGCATCGTTCCGAAGGCAGTTCAGTTTTGGGCTGTGGTCATCGTGGCCTGTGCCGTCCTGGTCGGGCTGGTTGTAGGATACCAGGCTGCCGACCACGGCGCCCGGTTGCGGACCATGTCCCTCGATGGTATCGCAGCCTTATTGGTCGGCATCGTGATCGCTACCTGGCTGCTCTGTCTCGGGTTTGTGTTTGCGGATGCTCGGCGGCGAGCTATGCGGCCGGTCCTTTGGAGTCTGGTGGCAGGCTTGTTCCCTCACTTGCTGGGATTTCTTCTTTACTTCGTCATGCGCCAGGCAATCGCTTCGACCTGCACTCACTGCCGGCAGACGATTGCGCTGTATCAGCGATTCTGCTCGTGGTGCGGGAATCCAAGGCCCAGCTCGACCCCAGGTGAAGTACGACTGGCGGCGGACCAATGTTAGGGCGCAGGTCAGTGAGTTCAAATACCCCAGCCAACCGCTATGAGGGAATGACCCTGCGTCAGGTGGCGCTGATCGCCGGTTTCGCCGAACTCCTCAATCCTGTCAGTTACGCGGAGTTTAATGTTTACCCGAAGCTGGTGGTGGCGAGCAATGTCGATCAAACCGTGCAGAACCTCTCCGCCCATTTGGGCCTATTCGCTGTCGCGATAATCTGTTACATCCTCAGTTTTATCGGTGACGTGGTGATCGCCTGGGCGCTCTATGTTCTGCTGGCACCGGTCAACAAATCGCTGTCATTACTTACCTCGTGGTTCCAATTGGTCTACACAGCCGTCGCTCTCTGCGGTGTGTTTGGCTTGCTGGACGTCTATCATCTCCTCAGCACACCGTATTACCTGACCGCCTTTGGTTCCGTTCAGCTGCATGCACAAGTTTGGTTTCAGCTCCATTCATTTCATTACGAATGGTCCATGTCCCTGATCATCTTTGGGATTCATCTTGTTCTGTTGGGCTACCTGATTTACCGCTCCGGCTATATCCCCTGGATACTGGGGGTTCTGTTGGTCATTAGTGGATTGGGCTGGATGATTGACGGCTTGGGGCCATACCTTCTTCCGAATGTCAACACTGGCTTCACTTTTGTCACCGCCTTCGGCGAACTGTTCTTCACCTTTTGGCTCTTGATCAGGGGCTGGAAGATCCAGGAGCCAGCAGCGCATTCTTAGTGCCGGCCCGTTAGTTTTCCCACATCCGCGCTTAGGCTTCTTCAGTAATTAGTTTCGTATCATCCGGTATGCGGATCAATGGGATCAGGTCAGAAGTAGCCGCACAGAAACCACGCAACGATCTACGGATTGGCCTCAATAGAACCCCCAAAATCAAAATACTCGCGCCAGGTCTTGATTTTATTGTTTTCTAAGTCGACGATAATGCAATCCGGGGAATGGGCCTTTGCTCCATCGCGGATACGAATAACGTTCCAATCCCATTCAATAGCGGCTTCCTTCCCGTCAGAGGAGAGAATGACGCGCTTCACAACTACCTTCAGATCCTTGAAGTGCTTGAAGTAATCGGTCATGGCGTCCTGGATCTCGGCTTTTTTTAAATGCCCTCCAGGTGAAATCAGTTCTCCATCCGGCGCCCAGTCTCCGGCGGCAATAGAAAAATCAGCTTTCAGCCATGACTGCAGTTGGCGGTTCACCAGGGCTTGGAATGCCGCCTTCTGAGCAGCGCTCTGTGCGAATCCTGTGACGGGGACAATCCATGCCGCCAGAAGCACGAAGACGAGCAAACCTTGTCTACGCACACCTTTGTGCGTTTCGGTGACAACAAAACCACGCCTTGGTTGCAATGCTGCGTACATAGACCCCAACCATCCTCCAATGCAGTCACGGAAGTTGACTCGCTGCGATTCGATCCGAGTTGCAAAACTCCCCGGATACGGCGGGTACGGTAATCAAAACGAAAGCTTGAGCGACATCTGTATCTGGCGCGCACTGCCAATCGTGTGCTGCACATACCCGACATTGCTGGGCGGGCTATAAAAGTCGGCGAGCGTCTGCTCGGCAGCAGGGGTAGGGTTATAACTGCTGTTTTGTGTGGTTTGCGCGTTCGGAACATCGAAGCTGGCAGTGTTGGTAAGGTTGAACACGTCAAAGGTGTAACGCAAGGCATAACGATCCATCGCCCTTATCTCCTTGATAAGGGATATATCCGCACGTTTTTGTGCTGACTGGCGGAAGATATTGCGTTGCCCTGAAGGAAACGTGGTCTCGTAGATGTCGCCCAGAGGGGCGTCGGAGCTGGGACCGGGTACACCGTTTGCGGTGGCGGCGGCGCCAGAGAGCAACGGCACAGTGAAGCACGAAGACTTAAGCGCAGGCGAGCCAAATGCCCCGGATTGCCCTGTCCTGGCAGACTTTGGCGTGCATCCGGCCGCCAAAGGAACCACCGCATTGGTGATGCCGTTATAGGTGCTGAAATAGATGCTGCCGGACGCCCCGGAAAAGTCGACGACGCTATAAGGTTGCCCGCTTTGTGCGATGACAATCCCGCTGATAGACCACCCTCCCGTGAACTTGCCGGGAAGGGAAGATTCAGAAAATGGAGAAGGGAATTGGTAGTTGAAGTTGACGTTGAGGACGTGGGTACGGTCGAAATCCGCCGAAGCATACCCGCTGCGAAGATTAAGCGCGTTGCCCCCGGTGTAGAAAAGGCCGAGGTTACTCTGTTCATCCAGCGCGTGCGAGTAGGTGTAGGACGAGCCAACGACAAGGCCGTGAGTCAGACGCTGCTCTACATGGGCCTGGAGCGCGTTGTATTGCCCGATACCGGCTGCGCGATAAGTTAGGGATTCAGACGCATAACCGAGATAGGGTACGCGAAGATCGACATTGCCCCCCTCGTAGTTGGCAAGATAGATAGACGGTGCTTGCCCTGCCACTGCAGGCAGATGCGCTGGGGAGCAGTCGTAGTAGCAATAATCATTTCCGGCCGTCTGAACGGAATATCCGTAGGAATAGTACTGCCCATTAATTGGGTGACCGGGGGTGGCGATCTGGGCCTGGTTCAGCGGTACGGGAACTACCTGGTGGCGGGCAAGGTTGCCGACATAACCCAACTGCACCACCAGGTTGTTGCGCGGCTGCCACTGGAAGTCCAGCATGTAGTTGATGGTATAGGGCAGCTTGTTGCCCTGGGCATAGGTAGTAATGGTGGTCATCTGCCCGCCATGCGTAATCTGGTCAGGGGTCTGCAGATAGTTGGTTAGATCCGCCGCTTTGCCGGTTGGCTGCTTGAATGACGTCCCGCTGCCGTAGGGTGTGGACAGGCTGTAGGTTCCGGCGCAGGTCGCGCCGGGAGTATCAACCGGATCGCTCCCGCCGTTGGGGTTGCATTGAACGGCGTTGACGAAAGGAGGCGACTGCGCGACACCGAAGGGGCCTCCGGTAACCTGCCCGATGGAGTAGCCGGGCGAGAAGAAGGCAAAGTTTTCCCCGCGATCATAGTAGATGCCGGTGCCGGTGCGGATGACAAGCTTGTCATGGAACATCTTCGGCTGCCAGGCGACGCCGATACGCGGACCGAAGCCCCATTGGCGGCCGGTGAGCGTTGTTTTGCTCGCGCCTGAAGTCGCTTGCTTGTTGTTTCCGGCGATCACAATCCCATTGCCGGGATAGCAGTCGGCCGGATTATCATCCCCATTGGTCAGACAGTCGGGATTGAAGCTGTAGGTGCCGGGATTGAAGTTGAAGATATTGCCGTTCTTTTCCGTCAGACCAGCGTCCCAGTCATAGCGAACACCTGCCGTTAAGGAAAGGTTCGAGAACAGCTGGAACTTGTCCTGCACATAGGCCCCCACCTGGTTGGCGCGATAGTACCGGTTCGCGTTCCCCACCAGGAAGGTAGTGGTGGTGAAGCTGGCGTTCTGCGCGGCAATGTTGCCTTGAGCAAAGTTGCCGAAGTCCTGGGTGGCAATCTGGCCCGTTCCCGTGCGCCGGTCGCGAATGTTAAGTTGCGTGTAGCTATAGTTGCCGCCCATGGAGAGGCTGTGCCTGCCCAGTAGCCAAAGCGCGTTTCCTGAGGGCATCACGCGATTCTGGAACATGCCCGTATTGGACCCCGGGCTAAATGCGTTGGGGCCGATGTTGAGCGATTGCGCCCCCAGACCCGACGGCGTGGCGTTACCAAGAACGTCGATGATGCTTACGCCGGGAAAGTAGGACGATCCGAAGGCGTTGATGCCGGCTTCTTGTGCCGTGAAAAGCTGATCGTTGTCCGCATAGGCCTTCATGCGGTCGAAGCCCAACGTCTGGATGGTCGTCAGGTTGCTTTTGAGGATGTAGGTATTGGAGATGGAGAACACGTGGGCGCCGGAGTCGACATGGACAGCAAAGCCTGGGACGTTGGAATACCCGTACGGAGCGAGGGTGGGATCGTGCTGGTAGTAGTATTTGGCCGCCAGCGTGTCCTTGGCGGATGCATTGTAATCAAGGTCCGCCACTGCCTGGTCAGAGGTAAAGTACGCTGTGCCGGGTATGGAGGCGTTGTCTGGATGGGCATACGAAGGAGTGCTGGTTGCGCCAGGAATCAGATACTGGCCATTGGGCAGCTTGTAGTTAAAGAGGAAGGCCGCCACCGGGCTGATTTGCGCGCTGGTTATGCCGCCGCTGCCGAAGTTGGCGTTCGCCAGGGCGGCGAGCCCGGCATCGCTGCGTGTGGCTGCGGTGTTATCGAGTCCCATAGGAACGTCCAGGCGCGAGATACCAATCTCCTGATCGGAAACATGGATGTGCTGATAGCCGGCGAAGAAGAAGAGCTCATTCTTTAGGATTGGACCGCCCGCCGTTAACCCGGCCGTGTAGCGATGCAATTGGGGAACTTTCTCATTTGCGGGAATATCGGGGTCGTTCTTGAAAAAGAAGGGTGCCGCGTTCAGCCAGTCGGTGCCCCGGTGGATGTACCCACTGCCGTGATACTCGTTGGTACCGGAGGCGGTACTGATGTCGATGTGCGCACCGGAGGTGGAACCCTGCTGCGCGTCATACATCGAGGCGTTGACCCGGACCTCCTGGATGGTCTCGGGAGCGGGGCTGGGAAGCGCATTGCCCACTGAAAGATAAATAGAAGCGCTGCTCTGCTCGATGCCGCCCGCGCTTGCATTGCCTACGCCGGTGCCGTTCACTACCCGGGCGCTACCAGACTGGCTGGTCGATTTTCCATTGAACAGATTACTGGCATCCACGCCGTTGAGTAGGAAGCTGTTGCTGGTGTCGCGCTGGCCATTGGCCCAGATGGGAGCATTGCCGAGGCCGGAGTTTGCACCCGTTCCACCGGGCAACTCGGCATTGACACCGGGAGAAAGAATGGCCAGTCCGGTAAAGCTGCCAGTCGGCAATGGTACGGCTTCGATTTGCGCCCTGTCCAGAACGTAACCATTGGTGGGGTCGACTGCATTGAGCAAAGGGTTCACGTCGACGATGACGGAGTCGGCCACGGCGCCGAGAGCGAGATGCCCCGGCAGCGTAACTGTGCGGTCAGCCTGGACGAGGATTCCTGGAACCTTCTCTACAGAAAAGCCCTCACGGGTAAAGGTGATCGTATAGGTACCAATAGGCAGATCGACCAGCGAGTAAGTACCTTCTACATTGCTCCTTGCTGTACGGACGAGCTTGGTATCGTCGGAGACGGCTTTCACTTCAACGCCAGGCACAGCGCTGCCTGCGGGGTCGAGGACGGTTCCGGTGATTCCCCCTAGCGTCTGTTGTGCTTGTAGGTTGTTCGTGGCAAGAATAACAAGGATGGCAAGGGCAATGGCGGTGGTGACTTTGCGCGGGCAGCTCACGGTGATACCTCCAGAGGAGAGATATGCGGGAGCGCCACAATGCGATAGAGACAGGCTCGCATGCAGCCCAGAGGCCGTCGTTTTCGATTTTCAGTTTTCCGCCATCTACTGCATTTGGGTGCGTCTAAAAACCTGTAAATAGCCCATATTTTCCAGGGTAGACGTTCTGGGTCCGACGGCCGATACGTCTCCAGGCCGTGCTGCGAGAACACTAGTCGAGCGACTCAATGCGGAACTACAGCAATGGCGTTCCGTCGAATGGTTGTGTTCGAAGCCGCTATTGAACTGGGGCTTGTATGAAAGCCCCAGAGTTGTCTTACGATGTCAAGAGAGTAACCGAAAATTGATCTGTGTCAAACAGATTTGTGAATTTAATTTCATTCCAGTTTCGTGCCCAAAGGATTGAGAAACCCAGGCGGCTCCAGGGCGACGGAAAAATCACCATTTCTGGGGCGCCGGCTCGGAAGGCCGCCGTCCACTCCCCGAGTCGGTGCAAGCTTGCGAGGCTATTTGTCGCGCGCCCATACAGACAGTTTCAGCAGGGCGTCTGGTCCGCCGGTCCAGTCTCCCACGGCAAAGCAGAGCCACCTCGAAATATCGTGGCGGGCAGCGGCGAACCCTCCAGGTCACGGATAATCCGCGAAACGATAGAATCGTCTCTGTGACCAAGAGGAGATCTGCGATGCGAATCGCGCGTGCAAGTACGACCCTGATCCTGTTCTTATTCTGCATCTCTTTGCATGCTGATGAAGCCAATCCGCAAAAGATAACGGTTACCGGTACCCTCAGCCGTGCAATGGCTATTGGGGCAGAATCGACTGGTTGGACCCTCCAAGTCAGTTCTGAAACCGTGATTGACGGTAAACCAATTAGCTCTATCGAGGTGAGTGACACTCGCAAGCCCAAACAGCTCGACGACTTCGCAGATAAAGTTGTTAAGATCTCTGGCAAAGTTCTTTACAGGCACGGTGTGGAAACCGGAACGCAACCTTATATCGAAGTTCAGACCATCAAAGAGGTCGCGAAGCCAGTCTCATCCTTACATGCGCAGCCGTTCCTTATCCATTTTTCTCCCACTGTTTCTTCCATCGAGTGACCAAATCCTGCGCCGCCTGCGTCCAGGTGGGAAACGTGAACTGAAAGCCGGCATCAAGCAAACGGCCGGGAACGACTCGCCGGCTCTTAAGCACTAGCTCGGATTCGGTCCGAAGCAGGAGCGTTCCCAGCTCCAGCATGCCCCGGGTTGTCGGAAGGCCAATGCGTGTGCCCCACGTCTGCCGCAAGATACGCAGAAACTCTCGATTTGGGAGGGGGTTGGGCGAAGCCAAATTCACTGTTCCGGTAAGCTCTTGCCTTTCGATGAGCAACTCAATCGACCGGATGAAGTCGAATTCATGGATCCAGGAGACAAACTGCGTCCCGGGAAGGTTAGTTCCCCCTAAACCATGGCGGACCAGGTTAAGAAAGACATCGAAAACTCCGCCTCGATCGGGGCTGAAGGTCATAGCGCTCCGGAGTGAAACTTGTCTCGTTCCCGGAGTTGCGATCGAGAAAAAAGCATGTTCCCAGGCCTTCGCAACCTCAATGGAAAAGTTCCAGGTATCGGGCGCTCCGGCTTCGTTCCCGCCAAACTCCCCGGTTACCTCGTCCATAGCCCGGTCAAGAGCATGGCGATAAATGGTCGCTGTACTTGCATTGAGCCAAACTCCAGGCGGGCTTGGAAGCGCGGCAACGGCTTGGTGCAGCACTTGCGTAGAGAATACGCGCGAATCGAGAATAGCCCGGCGATTCTCCTGCGTGTAGCGGCAATTTACACTTCTGCCGGCGAGATTAATCAGGACATCGCTGCCATTGAGCTCGTCGCACCACTGGCCTAAAGTGGAACCATCCCAGCGAACCGTGCGCCACGGAACGTCCTTCAAGCTGCGGCTCAGCACAACGACCCTATGCCCATTCTGGTGAAAGTTCCGGGCCAGGATGGTTCCAACCTGCCCCGTTCCTCCGGCGATAACGATCTTCAAAGCGTCAAACCCTTCTGGTCTGCGAAGAACTCGGCAGGTATTTCTCCCACTCTTCGGATTCCGCGATCTGTTTGATCACAGCATTGCGCTCGCGCAGCAGACGGAGCATGTAGCGTCTGAGAAACAGGGTTTCGGCGAGGGAGCCAAGCAGCGGCAAAGGGGCGGCGACGGAGAAGATGTTTTTCATTTCCGTCACGCCAGGTGGAAGAGACCGAAAAAAGTGATCTGCCTGCATGGAACGGAAGATGCCGCGAACCATCGTCACTTGGAAATAGCAGGGTGAATTCAGAGCGGTCGTCTTGGTTGTGACATTATGCCAGATCCCAAAATGCTTGGCGCGCCAGGTGACCTGCTCTGACAGGCCGACTAACCCCGACCTAACCCCGTCGATCGCTAACGCTTGTCCTCCGCAGTGAACGTTCCCCTGCAGATGCACTTCGATGCTGCGGGAGAGGTCGAAGCAGCGTTCCATTGGGGCATCAATAAGGGTCGTCTCTTCGATGCGAATCATGCGTGACGTTCACTTCCGGGCAGAAGACGGTGGATTTAGTCTTTGAGAATCAGGAGCGCCTCTTGGGCATTTTCTCCATACGACTGTAAAGCTCCTGCAGAACCTCGACACCCGCTACAGCCGCTGCTCTGTCCGGCTGCTCATTGGTGTCGTTCCAGCCCTCGTCTTCGCCGCCAAGATTCGGCTGCACCACGATGCCATCGCGGCGCGCAAGAACGTTGACGCCCTTGTAGTACAGTCCATAGTGCACGCCCTCCTGCGGGATCAGCCACGCGATCTGGCCGCGAACCGGAACGACGCTCTCATCAGACCACAATTGACGCGCTCCATATCCAGTGCAATTGATGATCACTAGCTGGGCCAGAGACGCCATATCCTGCGGCGATTGAAATTCCCGGGTCTCGATGGTGCCGCCCGCAATCATAAAATCGTTCATCAACTGACGGGCGTAATCGGCTACGTTGAATGTCAGGGATGTGTCGCGTCGAACGTACCGGGTAGGAAACGGATGCGCGCCTGCCGGAATATCCTGCGTCCCCGGCGTCAGGTCGGCGATGCGGTCGTAGTAGTGTGCGAAGTCGTGCGTATTGCTCGGCCGCATGCGTGATCTACGTTCGCCCCGATCCTCATCGAACAGCTCATAGAAATCTGTCCACTCAATCGGAGTTCCCGGCATACCCAGATAGCTCTGATACATGGCGAAGGAAGTGCGCGCCATCGATTCCCACTCGGCGGCAAAGTTCGGCGAGGCCGCCGAGGTCAGCGCGATGCGCGAGTCCGGCGTCCATGCGCCTGTGGCTCTGGCGGAACGCACATAGGGCGGCCGCTCCTTGGCATATATGGTGACCTTGAAGCCGGCACGCTGCGCCGTGGTCGCCGCCGTCAAGCCAAGCGCGCCACAGCCGACCACCGCCAGCTCTTTCTTTCCGTTCGCCGCATCCAGTGCCTTACGCACGACCACATCGGCCGAGCCCCAGGAGAGTGACCAGCCGCTGCCGCCGTGTCCGTAGTTGTGAATGACCACCTTGTCGCCCAACCGCTCAGCCTCCAGCCTCGGCCCCGCAGCCCGAAACGGCCTCAGGCAGACCGTGATGCGAAAGATCCGATCCACATCGGCGCGAATGGGAGTAATTGGTCCCAGCGCATCGTAGAACGGCAGCGAAGGCGTGCCCGCGACCGAAGCTGCAATAGGGTTTTTGGCGCATCCCGTCAAGCCAACGGCACTGCAGCCGGCAATGGCGGCGGTGCCTTGGAGGAACAAACGACGATTCACTGTGCATCTCCTGAAAAGGTGATGCACATGTTATAGGGGAAAACTCCGCGCAGGATAGTAAAAGTTTGACCCCCGGCTCGCCGTTGCTACAACTGTCGAAGGATCAGAGCTGTAGGCGTCATTCCTTGCGGTATTGCTCGTCACTTACCTGCTCCATCCAGTGCACAACCTGTCCGTCGAGCTTTTCCTGAATGGCGATATGCGTCATGGCCGTGGTGGGCGTAGCGCCGTGCCAGTGCTTCTCATTCGGCGAGAACCAAACCACATCACCGGGCCGAATCTCATCGATTGGGCCGCCCTCGCGCTGCGCCCATCCAAGCCCAGCCGTGACGATCAGGGTCTGACCGAGTGGGTGCGTGTGCCATGCTGTCCGAGCCCCCGGCTCGAATGTGACGCTGGCGCCTGCGGCACGTGCTGGGTCGGGGGCCTGGAAAAGTGGATCGATCCGGACAGTGCCCGTGAACCAGTCTGCTGAGCCCTTACCCGAAGGCTGGGAGCCAACCCTCTTGATCTCCATGCGTTTGCTTCCCTCATAGGTTGGTTGCTTGTTCTTTGATCCATTGTGCTGTATTTCCCTGCAACTTGCGATGTCCGTCGTGCCCTCAGTAGTCTTCCCAAGTGACCGACCAGCGTTCGTCCGGTCGAGACGATCGCAATGTCAGGCGCCCGTCTTCCAGATTGCTCTTTCCCAACTTGCGCTTCTGCATTGCTTCTCCTGTCGGCTGTAAAGGCGGTGCATGTGCTCATTAGCTGACGTCACATGACTCTTCTTTATTACAACGTTACCGGGCAGTGTCCTTCGGGCGCTTTCCCAATCCTGCCTATTCTTTGCCTGATCCTGCCTGGGCGATCCATTTTGTGCTCACACTGATGGTTTTTCCGGTTCAGCGGCTATGTCCAGAATTGGACGTAGTAGTTGGAAAGCGAACACCAGCGAAATCCGGAAAGCGTCATAGCGCGCTCCTCCTTGTTCGGAACCCATATACCAGTCTGCTAATTTGGCGCTCAAATTGCATGTGAAGTAACGGCATCCATTTCAGTACCGCGAGGCTGACATGCTCAATCTGCTGCAGGACCTGCGATTCGCTTTTCGTCAGATGCGGCGTTCCCCGGGCTTTGTTGTCACGGCGGTGGTCACACTCGCCCTTGGCATCGGCGCCAATGTCGCTGCCTTTGGCCTTCTGCAGGCGTTGCTCTTTCGACCACTCGCCGTGCCGGATGCAAAGATGGTCATGAGCCTGCAACGTGGACAGCCCGGGATTATAAATCTCTCCTATCCCGAGGTGCGCGATGTGCAGGAACGAAATACCGTTTTCTCCGCGGTCGCCGCCGATCGAGTGATGGATTTTGGCCTGGAAGCGGAGGGGACCACTCGACCCGTTTTTGGATACGAAGTCAGCGGGCAATACTTTGAGGTGCTCGGTATTCAGCCTCATCTTGGCCGCTTGCTTCAGCGCTCCGACGACGCCCATCCTGGTGCCGCGCAAGTTGCGGTGCTTTCCTGGGCCGCCTGGCAAAGCTATTTCGGCGGCAATTCCGGCATCATCGGAAAGACGGTCCGCATCGACAAGCATCCTTATACGATCATCGGCGTCACTCCCGCCAACTTTTACGGGACCGAGAAGTTCCTGCAACCAGACCTTTTTGTTCCCATGGCGAATGAGACGCAATTCGAACTATCCGACTGGTTGCAGGCCCGCTACTCCCAGAATGTCTGGTCCATTGTGCGCATCCGGGACGGGGTCACTCCATCGCAGGTCCAGGCCGAGCTCAACTCTACTGCGGCTCAGATCGCCCGCCAATATCCCAAGGAAGAAGAGCATCTATCGCTCAAGCTGTCGCAGCCTGGGCTGCTTGGCGATCTGTTCGGCTCCCCGGCGCGCGGGTTTCTTGCCGGCATCATGGCTCTGGCCGGAATTGTTCTGCTGGCCGCCTGCGCGAATCTTGGCAGTCTGTTTGCAGCGCGCACCGCGGACCGCACCCGGGAACTTGCCATCCGTATGGCCATCGGGTCGAGCCGTTGGCGCATCATTCGCCAGATCCTTGCCGAGGCGTTTTTGATTGCTGTTTTCGGTGGCGCTGCCGGATGCGCGCTTGCCTGGAGTTTGTTGTCAGCGCTCAGTTCCTGGCAGCCAACGATGAATTTTCCCATTAGGCTCGCCGTACTTCCCCAGCCGTCGCTGATCGTTATCGCGTTCCTCATCTCAGTCCTCGCCGGCGCGATCTTCTCGCTCGTGCCCTTGCGGCAGATTTTCTCGACCGACCCCAACGAGGCCATTCGCAGCGGAACCAACCAGGCCATTGCCGGCCGTCGTTGGGCTTTTCGTGATCTTCTCCTGGCTATGCAGATCGCTCTCTGCTGTGTAACCGTCACTGCTGCTTTTGTTTCCTTACGGGGACTGGCAAAAGCTCTCACCATGCAACTTGGATTCGAGCCGGACAACGCAGTGGTCGCCAAGCTCGATCTCGCCTTGGCCGGCTACAAGGACGATGCCGCCGAAAGATTCCAACAGCGGCTTCTGGAAAGAGTTTCGCAGTTACCGGGTGTAGACGCAGCCAGCTATGCCAACACGCTCCCGCTGGCGCTTGACCAGTCTTCATGGAGTATTTATCCCCAGCAAGCGGTCGAGTATCGGCCTTCGACCCAGTCGTTTCACGCGACCGTTTACGATGTTGCTCCCGGATATTTTAAGGCAGCGGGGACCAGGCTTCTCGCCGGTCGCGATGTAGCTCTGAGCGACGGCCCCAAGACCCCTCCTGTTGCCGTGGTGAACGGTGAGTTCGCACATCAGCTCTTCCACATGGATCAGGCCGTCGGCCGCTACTTCAAGGATGGTTCGGGACGTTTGATCCAGATCATCGGAGTGGTCGAGGACGGCAAGTATGAAAGCCTCAGCGAATCGCCGCGCCCCGCGGTGTTCTTTCCCATCGGGCAGCAAAGAAACATGGCCATGGCGCTGGTCGTTCGAACCCGGATGGATACAAACGAAATGGCAGCCACCGTTCGCAAAGCGGTCTACGATATCGACCCTGCGGTGCCCATCCAGGATCTGGGCACCTGGAGAAAGCAGCTTGCCTTGCAACTCTTTCCCGCGCGCGCCGCCACAATAGCTCTCAGTCTTTTTGGCACCTTTGGACTACTGCTCTCGATCACCGGAACGTTCGGTCTCGCCTCCTACACAGTGGCAAAGCGTCTGCGCGAGCTCAGTATTCGCGTCGCCTTGGGTGCGCAGGCCAGGCAGGTTGTCTCTGCCGCGCTTGGCCGTATGGTCACACTGGTTACGGCCGGATTGGTTGCCGGCCTGATGCTCGGCATGGCCGCAGGCAAGTTTCTTTCGGCGATCGTCTACCATGCCTCTGCACAAGATCCATTTGTATTGTTGGCGGTTGTGATAACCATGCTGCTCACCGCACTACTCTCAATCGCAAACCCGGTACGACGTGCGTTGCATATCGATCCGGCACGTCTTTTGCGCGAAGAGTGACTCCGTTAGCGTTCAAGCGGATGGCGGGCAATCGTATTTCCGGGCTTTAGAGGCTGCTGTACACGCGATGCATCGCAACCACCTTTCGTTTTCTCGCACGAGAGCAAAGCGGCGTCGTACACGGCCTTGCCGATGCGAGCGATGACTCCCTTGCGTGTAGCCTCATCTGCAGTCGAGTCAGTGATGAAGACAGCGATCGCAAGCTTTCGCCCATCCGGCAAGCTGACGAGTCCTATATCGTTGAACGCGTGGCAGACTCCGTGATCCACATCCGATGTTCCGCTCTTGTGCGCCACGATTGTTCCTTTTGGCAGAGCGCCATCCAAACGGCCTGTAGGCGTCGCGGGCTGCATCCACCCCAGCAGCAAGCTGGTATCTTGCGCTGTTAAGGGTGAGTGATCGTTGATCGTACGTAGCAGTTGAACGGCTCCCGCGGGTTCAAACCAATTCCGATATTGAGCCTGAACATCCCGATGCAGTTCCCGTTCTCCATCTTCCAAATGGAATCCCTCAACACGGAGGGAGGCAATATACTCCCTGACGAGGTTCGGACCTCCGGCAAGGCGCAGCAGGATATCGGTCGCCGTGTTGTCACTGAGCCCGGCGCTCAGCTGTAAGAGACGATTCAGCGGAACGTCCACACCCGCGTCGGGATATTCGTCCTGCAGCGGACTGTAAGGTTTCGGCAGGATCAGGTCCTGCTTACGAAACCGTATTGGTTGGTGCAACGAAAATTTGCCCTCTTCCACCTGGTGCAAAACCGCCACCGCCAAAGGCAGTTTGAATACCGACTGCATGGGCGGGTGCGAGAGAGCGTCGACATCGCAGTTCAATGCAGTCCCAGGTAACGAGCAAGCCACCGAGACTTTGCCCTGAGCGTCCTTGGCGATATCCCTGATTTGTTCCTGGAGTGCTGGTTGAGCGGTCAAGGGAGTAGCTTGTTGGGCGATGAAAAGCAGAACAAGGAGGGCTAAAGGAAAATCGGAGCGCATGGACATAGTTTAGTCGTGGCGCCATGCGATGCGAGCGTATCCTCGTTCTTGTTCACCAGTACAGAACCGTTACTATCCTTTCTCAGGAGGTCACAAGATGAGTTGGACAGCGTGGTTGGGACTGGCAGCGTTAGTGACCGGGATGGCGGCGCAGACAGCGGTGGAACCAGGTCGCGACTGGTGGCATACGGTGCAGCTGCTGGCCGGCGACAACATGGAGGGGCGCCTCACTGGGAGTGAGGGATACCGGCGTGCCGCGGAGTATGTCGCGGCAGAGTTCCAACGGGACGGTCTACAACCGGCGGGAGTGGAAGGTTACCTGCAGCCGGTGAGATTCGATGCGCAGCGGGTCCTGGCGGAGCAATCGCACATTACCCTTGCGGATTCCGCGGGCGGCGTGCCGCTGATCCCTGGCGGCGACCTCATCCTGGGCTCGCGGCTGCCGCAGCCAAAAGAGATCTCCGCTCCCCTGGTTTTTGTCGGCTACGGGCTCCACATTCCATCAGCCGGGTGCGACGATTTCCAAGGGATCGATCTGAAGGGCAAGATCATCGTTTCCATGAATGGCGGTCCCGCCAATATTCCCGGGCCCATCAAGTCGAGTTCGCGCGCTGCGCAGGACATGACGCCGTTTCTGGAGGGCCGCGGGGTGGTTGGAATGATCTCCATTCCCAACCCAAAATCGATGGACATTCCCTGGGCGAGGATGGCGCTGAGCGCATCCCAGCCTGGCATGTGGCTTGCCGATGCGGATCTGCAGAATTCGCGCGGGCCCATGTTCACCGCCATATTTAATCCGCAGAGTGCAGAAAAGCTGTTTGCAGCATCGGGGCATTCTTACCAGGAGCTGCGGAGTTTGGCCGATGCCGGAAAACCATTGCCTGGCTTTCCCCTCCATGGAACAATCCATGCCCAGGTCGCAACCAGGAGCGAGACTGTGGAATCGTCGAATATTGCAGGAGTCCTGCCCGGAAGCGATCCGCAATTGAAAAACGAGTATGTGGTGTTCAGCGCACATCTGGATCACCTGGGGATCGGCGAGCCGATTCACGGCGACAAAATCTACAACGGCGCCATGGATGACGCCTCGGGTGTAGCCAGCGAAATAGAGGTGGCGCGGGAGTTGCATGCCGGCGGTGCAAAGCTGAAGCGCTCGGTGTTGTTCCTGGTGGTATGCGGGGAAGAGAAGGGATTGCTGGGCTCCCGCTATTTTGCGGGCCGCCCCACGGTGCCCCGGGAGCGGATGGTCGCCGACCTGAATACCGATATGTTCCTGCCGTTGTATCCTTTGCAGGAGTTGGTAGTGTACGGCGGCGAGGAGTCGTCGCTCGGACCGGAGATGAGCGCGGTAGCGGCGGCCGTAGGCGTGAAAGTGATCCCCGATCGGGAGCCGGACCGGAACATCTTCATCCGCAGCGACCAGTACAACTTTATCCGTGCGGGCGTACCGGCGGTGATGCCGGCGTTCGCGGCAGAACCAGGATCGCCGCAACAGAAGATACAAAGTGAATGGTTGGCGAACCGTTATCACGCACCTTCCGATGATGCGAACCAGCCAGTGGATTTGGCGGCTGCGGCAAAATTCAACGGCATCATGCGGGCGTTCCTGGAGAAGGTTGCAAACGACCCCAACCGGCCGCTGTGGAATTCATCGAGCGTGTTCAAACGGCTTGCCACCCAGCAGTGAAAGGGCAGCTCGGTGACCCTGCAACTGACGAAAAATGGCGCGGACGAACTGCGCTATACTCTGTCGAAAATAAAGCTGAAACCTCAAATACTGGCGAGATCTACGTTGTGCTGTTTGCCTGGATTTCACGATCAGTCTGAATCATCTTCCAGATCCTCCCAGCGAGCTTCGCACGAGTTGCACAACCATGTCTCGCGGCCGAGTGGAAGCGGCAGTGCGAAAACAGACACAGAAGCCAGCGCAGCTCCACGGGACGAGCCTTCGAAAGTAATGTTTGTAGAGCCACATTTCGGACACTGAGGCTGCAGGAAGTCCTCCTCATCGTCGAACGGGATTACATCCGGAATTGACTGATGCAATAGCTCGGTCGCCGCTGCCTCATCTTTATCTTCGACCTGCAGCCGGATGCCGCCGATGAAATTGGAAACCTGCCAATCGAGGCGGACAAGGTTTTCATCCCGAAGAAACACATAAATACCCGCGGACTCAAGCAAGGTGCGAGCGACAATAGCCTCGGAGAGGTCGCGATATCGGCACAAAGTGACAAGTTTGCGGCGTTCTGGCGGATCCGCCACCTCTTCGATGATGGGTGGCTCGAGATTCCGGTGCGCAAACTCTGCCTTTAGGGCCGCCTGAGCGGTCTCGGTAAGTGAATCATACGAGTGGGCAAGTTCGAACAGTTCGCCCTCAAGCATATTCTTATAGCTCTCTGCGATGTCTTTCGGATCAAGATCCATTGATCGAGATAGTAGCAGCCCTGCAACCCTGTTGCTTAGGGGTAAGCCGCCGGCTCCGAACGGTGGCCGCTTTGGTGCTGCGGGATAATATGGTCACATACTGGGAAAACCAGTTGCCGATATGATCTTCGTCAGCCTAACCCGTCTGAGAGTCCGATCGATTCGTTTTGTCCCCCTCTTCGCGCTTTATACCTTCCGCGCCCTCCGGCAGGTACGGAAGGCGCCCGGATTCCAAAAAGGAGGGCTGCTGGCTGACCGGAGCTGGACCTTTTGGACGATGACTGCCTGGGACACTCAGGAGAACATGCGCCAATTCATGACGACCGGGGCGCACAAGACGGCCATGCCACGTCTTCTGCATTGGTGTGATGAAGCGTCCGTCGCTCATTGGACTCAGCCCGAAGCTATCCTCCCGTCCTGGGCCGACGCTGACAAACGCATGCGCGAGACCGGCCGCATATCGAAGGTGCTCCACCCCAGTCCTCGGCACGCGACCATGAGCTATAGAACTCCCCGCACAACAGCAGGCGGCGAAATTCGTCGATCCTGACTCTGGAGTCACGGGCCTTTGCGCCACCCAAGGTGGTGAAAAAGCGGGTTCTGTTCGGCGACTTCTCAATTGCGAAACCTGATTACTATAAGCAGATGACCCGTGACCATAAGGAAGTGCAAAACGGCATTGCGCCTGAAAATATCCCTCCGGCGAAGGAGGTTCCGTCACAGCGGCCCTCGTGGCATCGATACCCAACCTTGTATGAGATCAACACCTGGGTATGGCTCTTCGAATTGAGCCAGAAATACGGGCAAGAGCTGACTCTCTCCGCGATCCCTGCGGTGGAGTGGGACGCTATCGCCGCTTATCGCTTCGATGCAGTGTGGTTGATGGGGGTGTGGGAGCGTAGTCCCGCCGGCATTGCGATTGCGAATGAAGACCAGCGTCTTACGGAAGACTTCCGCCGGGCGCTTCCCGACTTTCATCCCGAAGACAACGTGGGGTCAGCTTATTGCATACGAAGCTACCAGGTCGATCCGCATCTTGGAGGGCCTGCAGGTCTTGCCGTGGCTCGCCGTGAGCTCTCCAGTCGAGGCATCAAGCTGATCCTGGACTATGTGCCCAACCATGTCGCAATCGATCATCCATGGCTAACCGAACACCCCGAATATTTCATCCTTGGCACTTACGACGACCTCCGCCACGACCCCGCCGCTTACATTGAGGTTGCCGGAATGGTTTACGCTCGCGGGCGAGATCCATTTTTCCCGCCTTGGCCAGACGTCGTGCAGTTGAATGCGTTAGGGCCCGGACTGAGACAAGCCGCGATAGAGACAGTATCAAGCATTGCCCGGCAATGCGACGGCATCCGCTGTGACATGGCGATGCTGGTGCTGAACGAGATCTTTCAACGCACCTGGGGCAGTCGCGCCGGACCCGCTCCCGTCACCGAGTACTGGACCGGGATCATCTCGGCCCTAGAGAGCAACGATCCCGCTTTCCTGTTCATCGCGGAGGCTTATTGGGACAAGGAATGGCAACTCCAGCAATTGGGGTTCGATTTCTGTTACGACAAGAAGCTCTACGATCTAGTCGCCCACGACGATGCCGTAAACCTTCCCCTCCATCTCGCTGCGGATCAAAACTATCAGGACAGGCTCATTCGCTTCATCGAAAACCATGATGAACCGCGGGCTGCAGTCGTTTTTTCACTTGACAAACAGCAGTTGGCAGCAGTGATCGTTGCCACCCTTCCCGGAATGAAACTTTTTCATGAAGGGCAGTTCGAGGGACGCAGGGTGAGACTGCCGGTATTTCTGCGCCGGCGTCCGGAAGAGGTCGCCAATCAGGAGCTGCAATATTTCTACCAACAGCTACTCAACGCAACCGACAGGGCTTGCTTTCGCGACGGCCATTGGACCCTGTGCGAACGAAGTGGTTGGCCAGATAATTTCTCCTTCCGAAACATACTGGCCTGGAACTGGCAGAAAGATAACCAGCGCTACCTCATTGTCGTCAACTTTGGCGACTCTTCGTCGCAAGCCCGGCTTCGATTACCATGGTCAGAAGCAGTTGAAGGCGGCTGGCTCCTGCAGGACGCAATCTCTGGAACCATCTATGAGCGGAGCGCAGATCAAATGCAGGGCTTGTTCGTGAACCTCGGCCCCTGGAAATACCACTTCTTCGAATGTCGTCGGGCCTGAGTTGCCGCTACTGCCGCTTCAGGCTCAGCCAATACCCAATTCGTTCTTTACTAAAGTGACGATCTGCTCCCGTTCTTTGCTCCATGCATTCCATACGGAGATACACCACTCACGGATGAGCAAATCTCTTTGCCTTCCGGCGGGAGCAGCCAATACGTCACTGATGGCAATAGCGCCTCTGCTGCCGGGCAACAGTGGGCGCTCCCAATTCTTGCTTCGTTTCGCAAGCTGCATGTGAGCCTTCTGCACCTTTCTGCCGGTGAAGCCTTTCTCCACATACAAGTAGAGACCGACAAGGGCAAACATTAGCTGAATTGTCTTCGCATTCTCGCTTGCGCACTGAGCCGCATATGCATCTACGACGTGCTGATGAATGAACGAAGGGTCTGGATGCGAAAGCGTGTAGTATGCCAGCTCGTTATAGAGTTCCTCGTCTGTCATAATGCAATGCCTTGCTCCAGGTCGATGATGAATTGTCAGTCGTTTCCCGACGCCTGATAGGTCGTCCGGCGACTGCTGTAAGCCCTGAGAATTGCACCTTAGCCCTTGAAGGGTACCGGCTTTAGAGTCTGCGTGAGAACTCGAAAAACAGACATCAGGTGGGAGAAATTCGAGAGCGGGCAAGAGAGGCAGGGGCTAAAGCCCAAAATATTTTCAATCGTTTACGGCCCGACTAAAGTCGTGCCCTGATACAAAACAGAGCTTTCGCGCAGCCCGTAAAGTTGTCCCCTGAGGGAAGTCCAGTTCTCACGCAGGCTCTTAAGCCGCTGAGGTACGTTTTTCATGCTCTAAATTCTCTTGTGCGCTGATAAAAAGATGCCCTCAGGGGCTAAATAGGGCCTGTGTGAAAAACAGGCTTTGTATCATGCCTCGACTTTGGCCGGGCCGCACATGCTTGAATATTCCCTGAGGGCCGCTCTCCCACAGTATCAGAATAGGCCCTTGTCCAGGCCTGCCCCGCCATCGTTTCAGGCATATGTGCCCAAGGATCAATAATGGACGCATGCCACTGCATGTCCCGCACCGTCTCACGGCTACCTGTCGCCAGAAGGCAGAGTGGACGACATGGCTTGATCGACTGCCAGCAAGCGTGGAATTTCTCCTGAAGCAATGGTCATTGACTCTAGGTACCGTTTACGACGGAAGTGCGAGTTGTGCGTGGGTAACCTCGGTAACATGCGCCGATGACACGCCCGCTGTTTTGAAGCTCGGCCTTCCGCATATGGAAGGCCGGGACGAGGCCCACGGTTTACGCTTTTGGAACGGGGACCCTACCGCGCGGCTACTTATGTCTGACGACGAGCTTGGTGCAATGCTGCTCGAGCTTTGTGAGCCGGGAACCTCTCTGCGCCTGCAGCCGGAGCCGGAGCAAAATCAGGTCATCGCAAACCTACTGCATCGCCTGTGGCGGACCCCCAAAGCACCGCACCCATTTCGGCCACTGTCTGCTTTGATGGAATATTGGACGGCAGAAACGCTGGCCCAAATTGAAGAATGGCCCGACTCGGAACTTGTCCGCGACGGTCTGCATCTCTTTGCGGAGCTGCCACGGACGGCTGCAGAAGAAGTCTTACTGGCGACCGACCTGCACGCGGGGAACGTACTGGGTGCACAACGGCAGCCGTGGCTCGCGATCGATCCAAAGCCGTTCATGGGGGACCCAGCCTACGATCTAACCCAACACCTCTTCAACTGTTCTGTGAGTCTTCGGTCGGATACGGATGGAACCATCCGCCGCTTCGCAGACCTGGCAGGTGTCGATCAAGAACGTGTTGGGCTCTGGACTTTTGCTCGAGCTGCGGCGGAGCCACGAGCAGATTGGAGAAATAGCGACTTGATTGCCCTGGCAAGAGCCTTCAGAAAATAGCCATTGTGGTTCAGGGGCATCTGGTCTTGCCAGCCGGGATCCGTCGGCCGGCAAGAGGCTTGAGGAACAGGTCTGCGGTCTCCCCGTGTTGGTTCCGGTGTAGAAATGTGCGAATTAAGCGAACTAAGTCTGGGAGGCGAGCTGGGCCCGCGATCGGCGATTCAGTCGTCCGGAAAATACGCGCACTAAGCGCACTATGCGCACTAAGGGGGTGTCTGAGCACGGTTGTTATCCGTTATTAACGGCTGCGGAACTGTGCGGCCGGCGGATAAGCCTCCGCCTAGTCACGTAGCCTCAAAAAAAAGTGCGCAAAAAGCGATAAAAGCGTTAAAAGCCTCCCTCTGACCTGCAGGCCATTGACTTACGCCTGGAACCAACTTATACCGGTGAAAACGGGACGATATCTCTGCCTACGCGCTGGGTATTAGCGATTGTCCCGTTTGTCATCCGGCGTCCGTGGTCCTCTCTCCTCGGTTGGCCAGGGCTTTCCCGTGGTGTGGCGTTTCCTAAGTTGTCAAAACTGCTCAATCAAGAGGACGCACTGAGCGCACCCTGCTTACGCGGTAAATTCTGCTCTCCGCAGGCTGTGCCCTCGCGGGGCGCACCCATGCTGCGGGCAGGCGTAACCCTTCACTTTGATGTCACCTTACCGTTTTGGATCACCGAGTCATCATGCGCAAGCGCTGATGCGTTCCCAGTGGCGGCGGCAGATGCACGGGCAGAGCGCACCGGTGCAAGGCCAAACAGGGCCGCCGTAGCAAGACGGCCGTGACGTCTGGATCTTACTCTTAGGTTAGTACGGTTTTCGGAGCGCGTCGAGAAGGAAGAAGATTTATTTGGTAACCACGGCAGGCTGCTGTTTCTTCATCATCGCGCAAAGAAGTGATTGCCTATGAGGCAAGCCACGTTCCTGCAAAAGTTTCACAACCGGCACCCTCATCTCTTGAGAGGCCGTGATATCACGCAGGCGTTGATGCCGCCAACTCCCATCGAAAGCTTCCCCGCCAGCCCCGGAGGGAACGGACAAGCGTCAGAGAAGACAAAACTCCGGTGAATCGTTCGAATCGCCTCATTTAGATCCTCCGGTCTCAATGGTGTAGGGAAGAGGTGTCCACTTTCAAAGCCCATATACTGTGCGGTAAGCTCCCAGCCGCTGCCGGCACTCATGCCGTGTCCGAACGTTCCCTTCCGAGCGGTGACCAGCACATCCTCCGGAAGCATAGAACGAAGCGTTGCCATCTCCGCGTAATCCCCAGGAGTCGCAGTGGCGTGTAAGTCCCAGGTACCCACCTCGCTGACCTCAGCATTTGCTTCCGCAAGCGCTTGCTGAATGGAAGCTCGTGGGCCATCGATCGACGGAGTAATGATGTGGTGCGCGTCTGCGCTTAGGCCTACAGAAACTGGCTCCATCCCCAGCGGATGAAATCCGAGATCCACCAGGTACTCCATATCTCCAATAATCCAAACTGCCGCTCCTCCGGCAATATGTGTGCCTTGGAGAAAAGTAAGAGGATTCGACACCTTCCGATTGGCCGCAAGCACGCGGGCTCCATAGAAAGAGCCCACTGTCAGCGCATGAGGAGGCGGATCCGTCGCACCTATGACCACCAGCTTGGCCTCTCCCGTCTCGATCGCTCTCATCCCTAAACGAAGAGCAACTCCAAAAGTCGAACAAGCGGCAACCGGAGCGAACACAAGTCCAGTGATCTTCGCCAGGATCGATACCTGGGATGCGGGCGTATTGTGGATATTCCAAATGAAATTTGCTGAAACCTTCCACGGTGGCTCAGGCGACTGCCACTTTTCCTGGAGGCGAGCATGGCGTCTGCTCCGCTCCCGTAAAACATTAAGCTTGCCGCTTTCCACGTCGCCCTCAACCGCCAGGCCATCGATCTCCGCAGCCTCCGCCAGATACGCTTGCAGTTCAGGGGAAACCGCCATCCAGAACGCGTTCCACTTCGCGATGGCACTTTGCTTTTCGAGGGCGGGGACCGGTTCGGGGTCAACCGGAATGTCACCGGTGTGGCTTCCTTCGCAGCTTCCAGTCGCCAGATATGCAGCAAGTACGGAGTTATGCGCAGGCAGCGCCCAGAACCCATTCCAACGGTTCTGCGCCTCATAAAGGGCGATGCTGCTTTTATAAAAGGTATCGACTGCGCCCAGCCCCGTTCCGATATAGACGTGCGTCTCGTTGCCCAAGTCGTGCAGAAGCCTATCCAGGCCCGGATTCTGATCCAGAGCCTGAATGAACGCCCCGATTGCGTACAGCGAGGGCGTATCCATCTTTTCTTTCAAATTCTGAAAGTGTCGGGGAGCGAAGCGAGCGTCGATCCAACTCCGATAATCGTTGAAGTCAAAATCAGGTTGGCCGACCAGGAAATTGTTCGGACCAAACCCCGCGAAGGGAGTCAACCAGCTTTCCGCGGTTGCAAGGTTTTTCCTGAACACCGCGACATTTGGTGACTTGGGAGCGACGATGCCCCATCCAAACACACCAACCCTCTTTTTCATTCGACACCCTGATCCTTTTTCTAGCAGGTTCACGGCACCACTGCCCGAACCGATGGAATTATCGCGAAATCAGGCAGCCGTGGCAAAAACACGCTTTGGCGATCCATGTGGGGAATGAAAAGAAGTGTCCTGGTAACCACTCTTCCACTCACACCAACTCTGGCCGGGTGCCCCATGTTCGCGCCAGCGTACGTGGGTTAGGGAAGAGGGGGCGAAGCCCCATCAAAGGTCTGTCTTTTCCTCTTTCCCGCAACCGACCGGCTTTGCCGACTCGTCGGGGGGTTGCAGTCGCGCCTCGCCGCATGCCCCCTTGACATTCGACAAGAGATGGAGCATGCTGTTGTCGAATGTCGAGGGGAAGCGGAAATGGCTCCATCCACCGATTTGTTGCAAGGCACGCTGGACATGCTCATCTTACAGACGCTGGCGCCGGGGCAAGAGCACGGCTGGGCGATCGCGCAGAGAATCCAGCAGATGTCGAACGACGTACTGCAGGTCGGGCAGGGATCGCTTTATCCTGCGCTGCACCGTCTGGAATACAGGGGTTGGATCCGCGCCGAGTGGGGCGCGTCTGAGAACAATCGCCGTGCGCGGTTCTATTCGTTGACCGCCGCGGGACGAAAACAATTGGACGCGGAACTGAAGAATTGGGAGCGGCTGACGGGGGCGGTGAATTTGGTGTTGCAGCGGGCATAATCGTCGAAAATCTGAGCAGGAGAACCATATGTTGGGCGAATGGTGGTCGTGGCTCCGCTTTTTCGTGGCGGGGAAGAAGAGAGCGGAACTGGATGAAGAAATCCAATTCCACCTGCAACGCCAGACGGAGGCCAATCTGGCCGCGCAGATGTCGTCTGCGGAGGCGCAGCGGCAAGCGGCGATAGCATTCGGAGGCCAGGAGCGGGCGCGCGAAGAGTGCCGCGCGCAGCGGCCATCCTTCGCTCTGGAATCAGTGGGCCGCGATCTGCGGTATGGGCTGCGCGGACTGTGGCGCAATCCCGGATTTTCGCTGGTAGCCGTGCTGACCCTGGGGCTCGCGATCGGCGCCAACGCGACCATCTTCAGCCTCATCGACCAGGCCCTTATGCGCGCCCTGCCGGTGCGTGATCCGGCGCAGCTGGTGGTGCTGAGCTTCGCAGGATCGAGTACCGGTCACGTGCATTCCGAAGGCGGAAGCAGCCCCGGGCATCGGCATGAATTTTCCTATCCCATGTACCGCGACTTGCGGCAGCGGAACACGGTGCTCAGCGGGCTGATTGCCGAGTCGCTGCTCACATTGGGGGTGACCTGGAACAACCATGCAGAGTCTGTGCCGGCGGAAATGGTGAGCGGGAATTACTTCTCGACCCTCGGTGTGCGGCCCGCGGCGGGACGCCTGTTTCTGGACAGCGACGAAGCCGCTCCGGGAGCGAATGCAGTCGCGGTGCTGAGCTTCGATTTCTGGAAGACGCATTTTGCAGAAGCGCCGGTTGTGGGGAAGACCCTCCTGGTGAACGGGATGCCATTCACGATTACGGGCGTGGCGGCTCCAGGATTTCACAGCATGGTTTGGGAACATGCCCCCGATGTTTTTGTGCCGCTCTCGATGGAGCAGGTGCTTACGCCCGAATGGCCCTATCTGAATGATCACATCGCGTATTGGATCGATGTGGCGGGCAGGCTGAAGCCAGACGTATCGCTTGCCCGCGCGGAGGCTTCGCTCAACCCGCTGTTTTTTGCGTTGCGCGCGTCGGAGTTCACCCAGCTGCGCGATCAGTCCGCCAAGTCGAAACAGGAGTTCGTCACCAAGTCGCATTTGAATCTCGAAGCAGGAGCCAATGGGTTCAGCCCGCTGCGCGGCGATGTGCAGATGCCGCTCACCATCATCATGGGCATGGTGCTGCTGGTGATGGGGATGGCGGTGGTGAACCTGGCGAGCTTGCTGCTGGTACGCGCGGCAAGCCGGACCCGGGAATTTTCTCTGCGTTATGCGCTGGGCGCGACGGGCGGTCAGGTCTTGCGCCAACTGCTGGCCGAGGGAATGCTGCTGGGTTTGGCGGGAGCCGCGCTGGGCCTGGCGATTGCGCCCGAAGCGCTGCATCTGCTGATCCACTGGATGTCAAGAAATGCGCCGGGCGAGATGCCCTTTGCGGCAACGCTGGACTGGCGCGTGTTGGGCTTCACCCTGGTGGTGACGGTGCTGGCGAGTTTGTTGTTCAGCCTGGCGCCGGCACTGCAGTTCAGAAATCCGCGGCTGGCCGAATCAATAAAACAGCAAGTGGGGACGGCCGCAGGCGGGTCGCTGAAGTTCCGCCGCACCTGCGTGGTGCTGCAGGTGGGATTCAGCTTGCTGCTGATGGTGGCGGCGGGGCTGTTTGTGAGGACCATCGATAATCTGCGCCGTGTGGATACTGGCTTTGCGACCGATCATCTGCTGGCCTTCGACTTGAACCCAGCGCTTGCGGGATATCCGGCAGACGGGGTTGTGCCGGTGGAGCAACGGGCGCTGGACGCGGTGAACGCTCTGCCGGGAGTGCGTGCAGTGGGCGCGACGAATGACACTGATTTGGCCGGCGACGATGTTCAGGGAGACATGGTTCCGGCAGGGTACGCGGCCAAACCCGACGAGCAGTTCGATGTGGAGCTGCCTTGGGTCAGCGATGGCTATCTGCAGACATTGGGCGTGCCCCTGGTGGCGGGCCGGTATTTCAACCCGGGCGACACGGCGACATCCCAGAAGGTAGCGATCGTCAATGAGAGCTTTGCGCGGCACTACTTCGGCAGCGTTCAGGCGGCCTTGCGACACCATGTGTACCGGCCGAACCGGCCCGAGACGGAGGCAACGATTGTAGGCGTGGTGCGCGATGTGAAGCACTCGAGCGTGCGCGACCCCGCGTTACCGACCTGCTATACGCTCTTCTCTCAGGCGGCGCGGCGGACGCAATTGACATTCTACTTGCGCACCTGGCAGCCGCCGGATGCAGCGACGGCGAGCGTGCGTGCGGCGATCGCCAATCTTGACCCCAAGCTGATCGTCGGCAATCTGCAGACAATGACTGATCAGATCGACGCGAATCTGTTGGCGGAGCGCGCGGTTGCCATGCTGGCCGCGGCTTTTGGGCTGCTCGCCACGCTGCTCGCGGGCATTGGCCTCTACGGGATCCTGGCGTATTCCACTGCGCAACGGACCCGGGAGATCGGGATTCGCATGGCGCTGGGAGCGAGAAGAGGCGCCGTGGTGGGGCTGATTCTACGCGAAGTGATGCTGCTGGCCGGGGGCGCAATGGTAGTGACGATCCCGCTGGCGATGCTGGCGACGCGGGCAGTGCGGAGCCAGTTGTTCGGTGTGTCGCTAGCCGATCCGCTGGTGTATGGAGCAGGGATCCTGATGATTTGCGTAGTGGCGGCGCTGGCGGGAGTGATTCCGGCGCGGCGCGCGGCGACCATCGATCCGGCGCGAGCATTGCGTACCGACTAGATCAGGAGCGCGGTTCATGAAGGGGCGGGACTCAGCCCCGCCATAAAATCTGGGATGAAGAGCGGCTTTAAAAGCTGCGGAAAAACTCTGTTTTGTGTCAGGGCACGGCTTCAGTCAGGCCGTAAACGATTGATAATATGTCGGGCTTTAGAGCGTGTGTGAGAGCTCGGTTCTGGAAGGGCACGGCTTGAGCCGTGCCGTAAATAACATGGCCCTACCCGGCTTTAGCCGCTGAGGTTCGCTGAGGTACGTTTTTTCTATCCTCTAAATTCTCTTGTGCGCTGATAAAAAGATGCCCTCAGTGGCTAAAGCCGGGAAACTCCTAACGAATTACGGCACGACTGAAGCCGTGCCCTTCCGGAACCGAGTTCTCACACACCCTCTTTAGCCCCTGAGGGCTCCTTTACGGGTTTCATGCAGACTCTAAAAGTCGTCTATGGCAGTGTCATTTACGGGTCGCAACAAAGCAGTCCCGCAGGGACGTAATAACCTGTAGCCCGGCACGTCAGTGCCGGGTAGGGTAAGGTTTATCAGGCGAGTCCCGCAGGGACGACACATCCCGGCTCAGGCCGTGCCCTTCCAGGACCGAGCTCTCACCCAGACTCTTTACCCCCTGAGGTACGTCTTTTCTGTCCAATTCCATTTTTTCCGCAGCTTGTTTCGCCGCTGAGGGAGCGGTACCGGATTTCCTGCTTCGCGGCCCCTGGGTATAGAAATTGCTTTTGAATTACTAAGCATCAGGTCGCTATACTCTCTGCAGAAGCTTCATGATCTCTCATCGACACTGGCGGATTTGGACAGCGATTGCGGCTTTCGCGCTGATCTTGTCTTTTGTCATGCTGTCGCCCGTTGGCCTCGCCTGCTTTGCCTTGCTCCCGTTTTTATTGATCGGCCTGATTCCCCTCCCCGTCCTACTCCTGCGGCAGGACCTGCTACACGCCGGCCATATCCCCGCTGCACCCTGTTTGCCCGCATCCTTCCAGCGTCCTCCGCCTTTTCGACTCGCCTGATTCCGTTTATTCCTCGAACTTCATTGAGGGTGCTCCCTCCGGAATGTATTGGCGAGGCCGTGCGGGCCTCAGCAAGGATGTGTCATGTACCTACATCAGTCTGCAATCGTCCTGCAGGCCGTCTGTCTCGCGATCTTGCTCGTCTTAGCAACCCTCGGCTTTCGGGCGAAACGCAAAGTATCGTTTCACTCGAATCGCCGCCGCTTTCGATTCACTGGCGTGGCCGTCGGAAACGCTCTTCAAATCCTCCACGTATATGTCGACCCTCGCGTGCGTTACGTCATCGTGCAAAGGCTCGAAGAGCAAGCCGAGGACGACGGCGAAGACGACTTAGCTGATCCAGGGAAACACCTTGAGCGCCAGCTTCGTCGTATACGGCGTGGCGAGCAAGTCGACCGATTGACAATACGGATGAGAGAGAAAGGATGATTTAGGCCAATCAGGGCAGAAATCGCTGTCAACTCCAATCGGTACTTCCAACGTAGATCGTGTCGCCGCTGGAATGGGATTCACTCATTCCAGCGTGAACAATAGCAGCTGCAAACTCCTCCACACTCGGGAGGGAACCAACCGCCTGCCTTCGTTTCTCGATCAGACCACGGCTCTGTCGTTCCAATAGCTTGGGAGTAATCGTCCCTTCAATCAAATCTCCGCTCACGATGAGAAGTCGAATGCCGCGATCGGATAACTCCGGAATCATGGCGCGTAAGGCATTTTCGCCCGCTTTCTTGCTCGCTGCCACCGGTTCATAGCTGGCGTATCCTGGGGCGGTTCCGTGGAAGTGGGCCAGATGACTGGTCACGAAGACGATACGGCTTCCACGTTCCATCAATCGTAATGCGCTGGTGACAAGGTTTACCTGCGCCGTGAGGTTCAGCTGCATGGCATAATCAGCAGCCTTGTCCTGCTCCAGGCCGCCGCTAGCGTTCAAGATAAGAAAATCGAGCCGTCCCCACGCGGCCTCAATCTGATCGCAGGTTGTGGCTATGTCTTCTGCCTGGGTAATATCCGCTTCAATCAGAAGCGGTTTTCTCCCCATGGCGATTAAATCATCCGCCACCGCTTGAGCTTTCGGCCGCTTGCTTCGATAGTTGATGGCGACATCGACCCCGAGCTGCCCCAGCTGCCGGGCCACGCTGGCTCCAATTCCTCGCGAAGCTCCCGTCACCAGGGCAGTCTTGCCCAGCAGCGGAGAAGAAGCCGTCTCTGCCCGTCCAGAAGGTGGACAGGCATTGAATTGCGCGCTATCTCTTCCATTCATACGAACAAGTTTACTTGCCGGATAGCGAAATCATGCCATTCAGGTGTCGGGTAGAAGAGCATCTGGAGCCGTTTACCGCATTCCAACGAAAGTTCCCGTGTAACATGGTGATCTGATCGAGGTTCACTTTTATGGATGATCTCGTCAAGCGTGCCCGCTCCGTCGCCACCCGTGCGGAACTACCCGGCATGAGCCTTATAGAGCATCTGGAAGAGCTCCGCAAACGTCTTATTTTCGCAGCCATCTACCTTCTCATAGGCTTCGCGGTGGCATACGTATTCCGTGAGCGCCTATATGACGTGATTCAGGCGCCTCTGGATCAGCTTCACATCCCCCTCAACTTCACCCACCCGGCAGACGGTCTGATGCTATACATGAAAACCGCATTCGTCGGTGGCGCGATCTTGTCCAGCCCTTTTGTCCTCTTTCAGATCTGGCTCTTCATATCGCCTGGGATGTACGCCCACGAGAAGCGCTACGTTTGGTCTTTCATGTCCGCGACCATCGCTCTCTTTCTCGCGGGTGCTTATTTCGGGTACCGCTGGGTTCTACCGGGCGCAATCAAGGTCTTGGTCCTAGATTTTGGTCATCGCTTCCACCCAATTCTCACCATTGAGGACTATACCGGTTTCTTCCTGGCAATCATTCTTGGCCTGGGCATTGCCTTCGAGCTCCCGATCCTGATGTTTTTTCTTGCCCTGTTCGGCGTCGTTGACGGCAAATTTCTCCTCCGGAATTTCGGATACGGGGTCATGATCAGTTTCATCATCGCCGGCGCTATATGCCCGCTCCCCGATCCCCTCAGCATGTGCCTCTTTGCCTGCCCGCTGCTCGTTCTCTACCTGCTCGGGGTGGCGGTGGCGTTCCTCGCCCACCCATCCCGAAGAAAATCGAAAACTGAAACCCATACCCCTGGCCTCGGCATGCTGTTCCTGATTCTCTTCCGAATGGCAGCTCTTGTGAGGGCCCGGCGTGAGGCCGCCGCGCATTAATCCGGAAATCAGGCTGTGGCCTCCCCTGGCCCGGGGTGATTTACCAGGCCTATCGAGGCCCCATTTCGTCGGACCCTAGAGGCTTTGACTCCGTCCATGAACCTGCACCGGACGAGGAATAAGCCGTTTGGCCGCGCTCAACGTCACCGTCAAAGGCACGTTAACCGTCGACCGATACAAGCTCCCGTTCTTTGCCAGCAATGCGGCGTTCAGGCTCAGGGTAGACGTGGACCCGATGGCGTTTGCACTGCCCGTCAGCGTCAGCTTGTAGACTACAGCCCCCGTAGAACTCACACCAGGCGAGCTCCAGGATGCTGTAATACCCTTCGGTAGTCCTGACAGGATGCTGATGGACGACCCCATTCCACCGCTGGCTGCAACCGCTCCGCCCACCGGTGTAAGTGTGACCGTTGCTGTCACAGCCGAAGCCGATGACATCGAAATTGCCTGGGGCGAAACCGTCAGCGCCACGCCTGCAGCAGGCTGCACCTGCAAAGTCAAACTTCTGCTTTGGCTAAGACCATCGCCCGCAGCGGTAACCAGCAATGCGGCGGAACTCACCGTCGCAGTCGCAGACGCCGTGAGCGTCAACGTTTCGCTATTGGTGCTTACGCTTGCCGCCGGAGTCTGTGGGTTGGCCGACCATTTCGCAGTCACGCCCGCGGGCAACCCGCTCACGAAATAGCTGATGACGCCGGTGAACGAGCCGCCAGTCACGGCGCTGAAGCCGGCCGTCGTCGACCCCCCCTGCACCACCGAGACCGAAGTCGATCCTGCATTCAGCGTAAGAGTAGGCAGCGGCGTAACCGTCAGCGCGTACGTCACTGTTTGTGTCCCCGTGCTGTCACTACCCGTAATGACAATACTGTTTACCCCTGCTGCCATGGTCGAAGCCGCCGTCACCGTTACAGTAGCAGTCGTGCCCGGCAGAATCGAGCTCGGACTGATGCTGCCCGACACACCGGATGGGGCCGTCGCCGTCAGCGAAACTCTATTTGCCCCGGCCCCACTCTCCGTGACGCGCAGCGTGAAAATCGTGGTCTTGCCGGCCAGCACAGTTCCGCCACTCGCGGAAGCCGCCAACCCAAAGTCGATCGTAGTTTTGCTTCCACCACCGCCCCACGCGCCTGCCAGCGCGGCCGCGTCCACCGAGCCTAGACCGGTAGCGAGGTTATACTGTGCCCCGCTAGCCGTGAACCCTGTCTGGCCCGGAACACTGTTATTGCCCGAAGCAGTGGCGTGGAACGGACTCTTGCTCGCACTCGACAGCGCATACAGCACAGGATTCGCGTTGCCCTGTCCCACACCGCCCTTGGCCTGGACCAGTAAAGCCATCACACCCGCGAAAGAAGGCGAAGCAGCCGATGTACCCGAAATCACATAGTAAGAACCGTTTTCGACAATGATGTAGCCGTCGTGGCCCGATGCCGACATAGCCACATCCGGAACCGCCCGCATACCATTGGCCGCCGCAATGCCGCTTAGTCCCTTTTGCCAGCTCGGTTGGCTGTAGTGAAGGCTCGCCCCGCCGCCTGACGCCCACAACCCCGATCCCCCATTCGTACCGCTCTCGTTCCAAACTACTTCCGGTATGTAGCCGAGCGCCGAGCCATCCCCAACACCGTTCATCGAAGACCAGTAGCTGGCATTGGAACCTTCATGGAACTCTGTTCCACCCACGCAGGTGGAGTAGGGGGAACTGCAAAGCCCATTCACCCCCGTTCCCGAAGCCGAGCTGGACGAGCCGCCATAACAACCGGCCGCGCCCGAATCCCCTGAAGACACAAACGAGCTGATGCCTTCACTCGTCGCCTGCTGCCAAAGGCTGTTATAGAAAGCCAGTTCCGTCGTGCCCATATCCTGTTCGCAGCTTCCGTAGCTGGTGCTCATCACTTGGGCCGTCGCATGGTTCACAATGTACTGCGCCGACAAATCAATACCGTCGGTAGTCGCCGTTGAGGCAGCAACCACAAATTTCAATGTTGCCGCAGGAGCCACCGCCCCGGACCACTCCACATCCAGCGTGGATTCATCCTGATCGCCGGCCACCAGCCCCGGGTTGGTATTCACCAGGATCACCGAAGGGTTATTCGCCTGCAATCCTGAGCCCGCACGGAACTGCGAAACATCGGCCAGATTTATGTTGCTCCGGCCGACGATCGCGATCGAACTCCCCGCGCCAGTGGTCCCTGCCTTATACAGCGGATTCACATCGTAGATGGTGGCCCAATCAGCCGGAAACAAATAGTGTGTGCTCCCGTCCGAGTACTGCGGACGGGCGCTCAATGCTGTGCGCGACCGGATCTGCGACGCGTGACGGAAGTCATGCAGCGAGACAATTCCGCCTACCACCGCCGCCAGCGCCGAGGGAACCTGTGGATCCTGTGTGTTCGCGATGTGACTCACGCCGTCCACCACGTAGTGGTGAATCTGGGTGTGAAACGCATCCTCCACTTGTCCAGCGTTGCCGGAGAAAATCACCTGCCGGTTGCCGGCGGGAATTTCGTCCACCACAAACCCATGCTCGGTCAGCCAGGTGATAATCCTTGCCAGGTCCTGCTGGCTGGCGCCAAACCGGGCTCCATACTCTGCCGGCGTAAGCCAATGGTGAAATAAAGGAGATTCGGGATCATGTTGCGCTTCCACCAGGCCATCGAGCGCTGTCTGCTGGACTGGTGAAGGCTGGAGCTGGAACACCAGGTGATCGAGCGGCGTCTCCGCGCTCACTGCCCCGCGGTCAAATTCCGCCCGCGCCATGGGATGAACGTTCCCCAGCAAAGTGGTCACCATGTTGTCGTCAATTCGGCCGTTTATGCGGTTGACCGGCCCCTGTCCAACCAATGATGTAAAGCACGCAGAGATCAGCAGAAAGGCAACAATCAGAGAGCAGCTTCTAACTGGCTTGGGCATCGTACTCCTCGAAAGGTGTAGCAGCGCGCACAGATCGCTGGTCGCAGCGGTTCTTTGCGTCTCTTTCCTATCGGCCTTCCGGGCAAGATCTCAGTGCTTTTCTTGGGGTGTCGAATTACCGAAGTTGCAAGCGATGGTGCTGTCCCTCTACAACCAGGCGGGAGAGCTCAGGTCAGGCAAATGCTCAGGGAGGGCATCGGTCGTTGCAGGTTCTTCAACGAACGGGCGTGCCACGGCACTGCCTCAGAAGCCAGGAACTTGACGTAGATCCCGGAGCGGTCACGAGCTTCAATGACAAATCGCGAGAGCATAGTGATGCCGGAGCTGTTGAGAAAATTCAATTCCCTCAGGTCGAGGACGATGGGCGCGGCAGGATTGATCAGTGTTTCCTTGAGCATGTCGAGAATCGGGGCGTAGTCTTCCGTTCCGCTCAGCCGTAGCGGGCCCTTGAAGAGGACAGTGGAATTGTCCGGCTTCAGCCGGACCTCGAAGTTTTCTCCCTGTGGGGTACCTGCGTGTGTCAGGCTGCGTCAAAGTCTCACCTTTGGCTAATCGAAACCAATTCAAGGGGGGAAGTTCTTCCTACTGTTGCTTATCGGCGCCGATGCCGATAGCGCTATCTCCTGCCAGGAACCGCGCCAGCAAGCGGGAAGGCCAGGTAATGGCTCATGATCCGTCTCGGCGGCTGGAGTTGCAGAAGAATTTAAGAAAGCAGGGTAAAGCTCACTCGCCGGCGGCCGATAACCAGTATGCAGCAGCTAACCGCTTACCAGCATTCAGCAGCAGGCCCGGAGTGTTGATGCGCATTTCTTATGTTGAAGACCGGAGCCAGAGCGCCCTGGAGCTCTTGGAGCTCGCGCTGGTGCGGTCCATTGCCGGCAGCACCGAACAGGGCTTTGCCATTTTTCTCATCGGCCTGGAGCGAGTCAGGGCGTTGAGCGACATACTCGGCTACTCCTTCGGGGAGGAAGTCCTGGACGTTGGGGCGCAAAGGATAGCGTCCACTCTGCGCCAGGAAGACACGATCGTCCGCCTGTCGAATGATGAGTTTGTCATCCTGCTCCACTCCGGTCCGTCCGTCGAGGAAAGCGGCAGAGTCGCACAACGCCTCATAGAACTACTCCAACGGCCCTACACCATCCGCGGCCAGGTGGCGAACGTGAGTGCCAGCATCGGGGTGGTGCTCGGTCCGCAGAGTGGCTTGCATGCCGAACTGCTGTTGAATCGGGCCGGGATTGCGCTTCGCAGTGCCAAGGCATCAGGGTCTGGGACGTTTCAGTTCTTCGACGTCGTCATGGAGGAACGAATCCAGGCCCGGCATGTGCTCACCGCGGATCTTCGCAAGGCGCTCCTGCTCGATCAGTTTGAGGTCCACTACCAACCACAGATAAGCATGAAAAGCCGGCAAGTTATCGGCTTAGAGGCGCTGCTGCGGTGGCGTCATCCTACTCTTGGCATGATCTCGCCGGCAGAGTTCATTCCCATCGCGGAAGAGATAGGTCTTATTAAAACCATAGGGGAATGGGTGTTGCGAACTGCGTGCCGGCAAGCAGCACTGCTTCCCCATGGAACGGTTGTAGCCGTAAACGCATCACCGATACAGTTAAATGACGGCTCATTTCTAGACACTGTCGACCGCGCGTTAGCCAGCGCCGGGCTGCCCGCAAACAGGCTTGAAATCGAGATCACAGAAGGCATCCTTCTCGAACATACAAGTACCGTCCTGAACACGCTGCGCGGTTTGCACGAAAAGGGAGTCCGCCTTGCAATCGACGACTTTGGCACCGGCTACTCCTCGCTCGGGCAGTTAGCAAAGCTACCCTTCGACACCATCAAGATCGATCGCTCTCTGGTGGGCGCCAGCGCGCCGCAGCGTGCCATCGTCCGTTCCATCGTGGCGCTCGGAGAAGGCCTCGGTATGTCCGTGCTGGCGGAAGGGCTTGAGACCGAGGAAGAGTATAACAATGCTCGTTCTGCCGGTTGCCTTGCGGGGCAGGGTTACCTCTTAGGCAGGGCGACGCCCCCAAATCAGCTGGGAGAGCTTCTCTCCCGCCTCTCTCGAGTTGCGGCTCTTCTTCCGGTAACTCAATGCCGCCGCGAGATGGCCCGCCAAACGGTACCCCCGAGAAAGGCAAGACGCCACCGCCGAGGCCACTAAACAGTTCTGCTCCCTACTGCCCCGGCCATCCCTATCTTGAGTATCCCTGCCTGAACCCTCCCCCGAAGGCCCCAGGCAGGACTGGCCAGGAGATGTCATCTCCTGGTCGCTTACCTATAGTGGACCGGCCCGCCCGATCGTTACACCAACGGGCAATCTTCTAAGCCCCCCAATTCTGCATCGTCTCCGCTGCAATGGAAAGCTTCCTGCCTATGCAGGGCCGCGGAAAAACTCTGGACCGGGTGGGAAAGCCGTACCCCAGGGGCTAAAAGAGTCTGCGTGAGAACTCGAAAAACAGACATCAGGGCGGAGAAATTCGAGAGCGGGCAAGAGAGGCAGGGGCTAAAGCCCGACATATTTTCAATCGTTTACGGCCCGACTAAAGTCGTGCCCTGATACAAAACAGAGCTTTCGCGCAACCCGTAAAGTTGTCCCCTGAGGGAAGTC
>Ga0302325_10001494_pt1 | contig 59558 bp, 57 predicted proteins | sample Palsa_T0_2_FD_201948 | JGI IMG/M metagenome (GOLD analysis project Ga0302325, IMG submission 201948) | Peat permafrost microbial communities from Stordalen Mire near Abisko, Sweden - Palsa_T0_2 | ecosystem: Environmental > Terrestrial > Soil > Palsa > Peat permafrost | place: Sweden: Abisko...
GCAACTCGCGTCCTCGTCACCGGAGCCGGTGGCTTCATTGGTCATCATCTCGTAAAGCGTCTCAAGAATGAGGGGTATTGGGTGCGCGGCGTGGACATCAAAGAGCCGGACTTCGACCCCACCGTCGCCGATGAGTTCGAACTCCTCGACCTCCGCTTCTGGCACAACACGCTGCAGGCTACCAGTCACATGGACCACGTGTTTAATCTCGCTGCCGACATGGGCGGCATCGGCTACATCACGGCCAAGCTCGCCGAAATCGCCCGCAACAACATTCTCATCAACGCCCACATGCTCGAAGCTTCGCGCCTGAATGGCGTAAAGCGATATCTCTTCTCTTCCTCTGCCTGCGTCTATGCGGGCTACAAACAGAACGTAGCGGATCTCACGCCGCTAAAAGAGGAGGACGCCTATCCTGCTGATCCCGAGGCTGGCTACGGTTGGGAAAAACTCTTCACCGAACAGCTCTGCAAGTATTTCCTCCACGACTACGGCCTCGAAACTCGAACTGTCCGCTTCCATAACGTTTACGGTCCGTTGGGCACCTATGAAGGCGGGAAAGAGAAGGCGCCCGCAGCCATTTGCCGCAAAGTAGCGCTGGCAGAGGACCGCGGCGACATCGACGTCTGGGGCGATGGCCTCGCCACAAGGTCGTTTATGTTCATCCCAGACTGCGTCGAAGGCCTGTTGCGCCTGATGGCCAGCGATTATCGCGAGCCGCTCAACTTGGGTACGGAAGAGATGGTCAGCGTCGACGAACTGGTCGATATGGTCTGCGGTATTGCCGGCAAGCAACTTACCAAGCGGCACGAACTGAATCGTCCACAGGGAGTCCGCGGCCGCAACAGCGACAACTCACGGTTACGTACTGTGCTTGGGTGGGAGCCGAAGACTCCACTCCGCGATGGCCTGGAGATCACCTATCGCTGGATCGAAGACGAGTTGCGCAAGACGGGACACCTGGAGCCCGCGCTGGCTTATGCCTCCGATTGATGACGCGCTGGCTGCCCGCGCCAACCTGCTCGGGGTCGGCATCAGCGCCATCGACATGCAGGAAGCGCTGTGCCGTTCCGAGCAACTTCTCCAGCAGCGGCGCAAGGGCTACATCTGCGTCACCGGCGTCCATGGAATCATGGAAGCCCAACGCGATGCAGGCTTCCGCGAAATCCTGAACCGCTCGTTCCTATGCACACCTGACGGAATGCCGACCGTCTGGGTGGGGCGAATGCAGGGACATCACCGAATGCGCCGCGTCTATGGCCCCGACTTTATGCTGGAGATGTGCCGTTTATCGGCGGGCCGAGGCTATCGCCACTTCCTGTACGGCGGAAATCCCGGCGTCGCCGAGAAATTGAAGCGCCGTCTGGAGAGCCGGGTCCCTGGCATCAGCGTCGTCGGAACCTTCACGCCGCCTTTCCGCGCGCTTACGCTTGCGGAAGAGGACGAGCTTGTCGCAACGCTGGCAGAGGCCCGCCCCCACGTCGTTTGGGTCGGCCTCAGCACACCTAAACAAGAACGCTTCATGGCCGGCATGATTGACCGCCTCGATACTTGCCTCATGGTGGGAGTCGGTGCGGCGTTCGACATTCACGCGGGCCTCTTACCTGACGCTCCCATGTGGATGAAGAGCGCCGGACTGCAATGGCTGCATCGGCTGCTGAGCGAGCCGCGGCGCTTATGGCGTCGCTATCTGACAAATAATCCGCAATTCCTTTGGAACATCGGCCTTCAGTTGGCGGGAATCAGGAAGTTTGACGTCGAACAATCCTGAGCTGGAAATCGCAACCTAATTCACCAAAAGCAGAGAATCTCTTTACTCCTTCAGGCGGACCCATCTTCAGGTCCGCTTTTTTTTTAACGAACATCTTCTCGTGACCCACATCACAGCCTGTTTGCCCAACAGCGTAGAAGATCAAAGATATAAGAGTTGCCGATCCCTTGATCTTGGCCGCCTCGCAAACTAAGGCAATCGGCGATCCACCCCTGGTGGTGGACATACTCAGCTCCCAATTCGCGGTAACTTTGCAGGCCCTCGCGACTCTTCGTCTCAACTAAGGCAGGTGAGGGCTTGAACAGAATCCTCGTCGTCGATACCGATCCCGTCATCCGCTCCGGCATCTGCAATTTCCTCACAGCGCAGGGATATGCCGTCTCGCAAGCTTCCAACTCCGCCGATGCCCAATTGCAATTCGATAGCTTCCGTCCGCACGCCATAATTCTCGACCTGGATATTCCAAGCGGGGATGGTACGCGGGTTTTTCGGTTTGCAAAAGCCCTTCAGCCCGATTTTCCAATCCTTGTGCTCGCCGGCCATGCACCCAAGACCTTTGAAACCAAGGCCCTGGAGCGCGGCGCCGCGCACGTTTTCGTCAAGCCGATGGAATTGGCGAAACTTCACACCGTACTGGTGCGGCTACCGGCGCAACTGAAGTCTGCACGGGCGCCTGCATCTTCTCCGGTCAAGACCCAGCGCGAGCATCTCGACCCATTCATCGGGACCAGCGCCGCGATTCGCCGCCTGCGCGAGATCGCCAACCGTGTCCTGCCCAGCGAGAGCCCCATCCTTTTGCAGGGCGAAACCGGCGCCGGCAAGGGCGTGCTCGCCAACTGGATCCATCGCAACGGCCCTCGCGCCGATCAGCCTTTTCTCGATCTGAACTGCGCTGGCCTGTCGCGCGAACTGCTGGAGTCGGAGTTGTTCGGCCATGAAAAGGGCGCTTTCACCAGCGCGGTCAGCGCCAAGCAGGGATTGCTGGAGGTCGCCAATCACGGCACGGTTTTTCTCGACGAAATCGGCGACATCGACCTGCAAGTGCAGCCGAAACTGCTGAAGGTCTTGGAGGACCGCGCCTTTCGCCGCCTGGGTGAGGTTCGCGACCGCGCCGTCGACATCCGTTTGATCTCTGCAACCCATCGCGAACTGCTGGAACTGGTGCGCCAGCAGAGGTTTCGCAGCGATCTCTACTTCCGCGTCAACATTGTCTATATCCAGGTCCCATGCCTTCGCGAGCGTGTCGAAGACATCTCGCCTCTGGCGGAGCGCCTGGTACAAAGTATTGCGCGCAACTGCGGCCGCCAGGAAATGCGCATTTCCAACTCAGCCATAATGGCCCTGGAGCGTTACTCCTGGCCGGGTAACATTCGCGAATTGCGCAATGTGCTGGAGCGCGCCGCTTTGGTCGCCGGACACGATACGGTCACGCAGGAACACCTGCATTTCCAGACTGCGCTGGCTCCTGAGCTCTCGCGACTCGGCGGCTTGAGCGGCACTCTGAAACAAATGGAGCGCGCCTATATACACCACGTATTGCACGATGAAAGCGGTTCCATCGAGCGCGCCGCCCGACGGCTCGGAATTCCGCGCAGCTCGCTTTACAACAAAATGAAGCGCTTCGAAATTCCGCACGGCACGGGTCGCATGTAAGAATTAGGTAAAGCAGGACTTCAGGACCTTTTGTCCTGCGGGCTTGAAGCATGCCTTCCGCCGCCGAGGTCTCTGGATCTCGGGGGGCGGAAGCAACTTATGTCCAGATCGCGAACGCGGCTCTGATGTCTCGCACTACCCGACATGCCAAAGCAACCTGCTATAGAAACCACCGCCGCCGACTGCTTTTCTTGCTGTATAGTAACTAGCTTATGTGGGCTCTCGACCGGCTTCCGGAATTCAACAAGGTTTACCACTCCAACGACGCCACGTGGACCGCGAGCGATGCCGCCAGCCTGAAATTCGCACAGGGATTGCTGTTTTCCTTCCTGCTCGCTACTCCCTTCTGGACCGCCGTCGGCATCGGTCTTCACCTCCTGACCAAGTAAGCCCCGCCGTCAGTATCTCTCCTGTCCTCCAATTTTTCTCCGCTGCACTCGAGTATCATGGCTTCACTGCGCTCCATTTTCGTAAACAACCTTGTGGGGTAGATTTCTCGAATGCCCGACGCTTTCATCTGCGATGTAATTCGAACTCCTTTCGGCCGCTATGGCGGCGCGCTTTCCACGGTTCGCACCGACGATCTGGCTGCGATTCCAATCAAAGCCTTGCTTGAGCGCAACCCTTCTGTCGATTGGAACGCGCTCGACGATGTAATCCTTGGTTGCGCCAATCAGGCGGGCGAAGACAATCGCAATGTCGCGCGCATGGCGTTGCTGCTCGCCGGTCTGCCGCATACGGTGCCTGGCTCAACGATCAACCGGTTGTGCGGCTCCAGCCTGGATGCAATCTCCATTGCAGCGCGCGCCATCAAGACAGGCGAGAACGCTCTTGTGATTGCCGGCGGCGTGGAGAGCATGTCACGAGCGCCGTTTGTGATGGGCAAGGCTGACGCCGCTTTTTCGCGCGGCATGAAGCTGGAGGACACGACCATTGGCTGGCGATTCGTAAATCCTCTGATGAAGGCGCGGTACGGTGTGGACTCGATGCCGGAGACGGGCGAGAACGTCGCCGAGGAGTTCAGGATCTCGCGCCAGGACCAGGACGCGTTTTCCTATCGCAGCCAGCAGCGTGCGGAAGCGGCGCTGCAAAGCGGCGCACTCGCAAAGGAGATTACACCTGTTACGATTACGGCGCGCAAAGGAGCGCCGACTGTCGTAGACAAAGACGAACACCCGCGACCCGATACGACGCTGGCAGCGCTAGCAGCGCTGAAGCCGATCGTCAAAGCAAATGGCACCATCACTGCGGGCAACGCGTCCGGCGTGAACGATGGCGCTTGCGCCGTATTGCTGGCTTCGGAGGGCGCCGCCAAGCGATATGGGCTAAAGCCGAAAGCGCGCGTGGTCGCTGCCGCGGCCGCGGGCGTGGCGCCGCGCATCATGGGCATGGGACCTCCTCCGGCAACGCGCAAGGCGCTGGCATTGACTGGTCTCACCATCGGCGACATGGACGTGATCGAGTTGAACGAGGCCTTCGCCTCGCAGGCCCTGGCGGTGCTCCGCGACCTGGGAATTCCGGACGATGCTCCTCATGTGAATCCGAACGGCGGAGCCATCGCGCTCGGCCATCCTCTGGGCGCAAGTGGCGCACGGTTGGTCACGGCTGCCGTCTTGCAGTTGCACCGTACCGGCGGTCGCTACGCGTTGTGCACCATGTGCATCGGAGTGGGGCAAGGCATCGCGATGATTCTGGAAGGGGTTTAGCGGCGAAAGCCGGGCGCGATTGAACGCCCCGAAGGCATTCAGCCGCTGCCATACAATCGCCGGAATCTGAAGCACCGTCAGGTCTTCCAAATCCGATTAATTGTGTGACGCCGCGGTTGGAAGTCGGTTGGCAAATTCCGTACATTGCGCCGGTAGGTGATCTCAAGGTTCAGCAACCACAGCCCAAGCACCGCGACTATCGCCAGCAGCAACCAAAGGCTTGGCTTCCTCCGCGCATTCAGCACCACGTTCCGCCTCGAGGGCAGAGGTTCCTACTTCGAGTTGGCGAGATCATAATCCACCATGGCTTTGACGGCATCGTAGGGAGTGCTGTTAGCGGAAAATCCAACGATGCGGCGGCCATTGATGAAAAAGGTCGGGGTGCTGGTTACATCCAGTTTCTCGGCCAGCGCCATCGATTCGCGAACCCGCTTCTCCGTCTCCGGCTTCGCAACACACGCCGCCACTGCATCCGGATCGCCGCCTGAATCCTTCACATACCCCTTCAGCATCTGGTCGACGTTCTGCGGGTTAATTTCCGACTGGTGGTCGTAGACCGTGGCGATGAACTTCCACACCGCCGGGTTATTCTGCTGCCCCAGGCAATCCAGGTATTTCGCCCCAGTCAGGGCCCACTTGTGGATTTGCTCCAGCGGATAGTTCTGAAAGATGAGCCTTGCCTTCAGCTCCTCCTGCATCAGTTTGGTGATGTTGGGTTGGGCTGCTTTACACGCCGGACATTCCAGGTCGCCAAATTCGACAATGGTAATCGCCGCGTCCTGAGGACCGTGCGACGGTCCATTAGCCGCCTTCAGGATCTGGCGCGCGTCGGCAAACGGATCGGCGCCGAAGGGCACAAGTTCCGCCATGAAAGCGTACTTCTGATCGGGCGTCACGTAGAGGCGTATCACCTGCGACCCCTTCGGGGTATTGAAGACTACCGTTGCCACTGCGACGCCGGCTGCTTCCGAGGGCTTGATGTCTGCTACCTTCCACGTCAGGTCCGAATTCCAGCCAAACATGTGCTTCAGGAAACCATCGACCGTAGCTTCGCTGGGAAGCGCCGCACCGCCCGTACTGGAAGGCGACTCTGCCTTAGCGGGAGAAGCGGGCTTGGCCGCACCGGCATTCTGGGCGGAAGAATATAAACTGGCAATACTAAGACCAGCGATCAGGATTATTCGCGTGATGTGATTCATGGATCCTTTCGAAGTAGAACAGCAACTAGCAGTTTGCACGTAGCATGAGCGCAACAAATTGGGAACCGCCAACATAGCAAACTAACCTATCGGACGGTTTAGAAAGCTAAGAGCTAATTGCTAATTGCTGCCTTTCCCACACACTTCAACTTTCGCGGCAATCGGATATCTGCGGCCAAATCCGAAGGCCTTCTCGGAAATCTTCAATCCCGGCGCCGCCTGCTGGCGTTTGTATTCGCTCTTGTCCACCATGCAGGCGATTCTGCGGACCAGGTCCGGATCATATCCACGTTCCGCCGCGATCGCATCTGGCGCCTTGTTGTTCTCTATGTAGTCCTCTAGAATCGCATCCAGAACCTCATATGGAGGCAGCGAGTCGCTGTCCTTCTGGTCCGCGCGCAACTCCGCTGACGGCGGCTTCTCGATGGTTGATCCAGGAATGATCGGCGCACGTGAGTTGACGAAGTTAGCCAGCCGGTACACCAGCGTCTTCGGCACATCGGAGATCACGGCCAGACCTCCGCACATATCGCCATACAGCGTGCAATATCCCGCGCCCAGCTCCGACTTGTTCCCCGTGGTCAGCACCAGGCAGCCGAACTTGTTAGAGATGGCCATTATCAGCGAGCCGCGAATGCGGGCCTGAATGTTCTCCTCGGTGACGTCAGGCTGGCGGCCGGCGAACACGGGGCCGAGCCCTTTGCCATACGCATCAAAGATGTCGCCAATCGGCACCAGTTCAAAGCGAATGCCCAGATTGCGCGCCAGCTCCGCGGCGTCGTCGATGCTGCCGCGCGAAGAGTACGGACCTGGCATGCCTATGCCGACCACATTCTCCCGCCCCAAGGCATCGACTGCGATACAGGCGGTCAGCGCGGAATCGATGCCGCCGCTCAAGCCCAGCACAACCTGACGGAAGCCGCACTTGTGAACGTAATCGCGGGTACCGAGTACCAGCGCGGAATAAGCGCTGGATTCCAGCCCTTCATCGCGAGCATGAACATCGCCCGTCAGCGTTTCGGAATCGAAGCAGATGAGATCTTCCTCGAACGACTTGGCCTGCGCAATCACTGTCCCATCAGGCCCCAGGACAAAACTGGAGCCGTCAAATACCAGGCTGTCGTTGCCGCCAATCTGGTTGACCATGGCAACCGGAACGCGATAGTTGGTTGCGATGGCGGCCAGCATGTCGTGCCGCAGTTCGCGCTTGCGCAGATAAAACGGCGACGCCGAGATGTTCAGCAGAACTTTTCCGCCGGCGCCGATCAAGTCCTCCACGGGATCGACCCCATACAGCCGGCGGTCCCAGAAATGCTTGTCGTTCCAGGCGTCCTCGCAGATGGTGAGCGCCAATTGCTGTCCATCGAAGGCAAAGAGCTGCTGGCGATCGGCAGGAGCGAAGTTGCGCATTTCGTCGAAGACATCGTAGGTAGGCAGCAATCGCTTCGATTGCACAAACGCGATCTTGCCGTCGCGCAGCAAAGCCGCCGAGTTCAAGACGGACTTGCCGGTTGCCGAGTGGGCAGGAGTAACGAGGCCGCAGATTACGGCGATGCCTTGCGTCTTGCGCGCGATGGTTTCCGCTGCCTGCCGATTGCGTTCCACAAACCAAGGCCGCTCCACCAGGTCGCGGGGCGGATACCCGCAGACCGAGAGCTCTGGAAAGAGGATGAGTTCGACGCCGCCGCTGCGCGCGCGCCGCGAATATTCGATGATCTTTGCGGAGTTGCCAGAGAAGTCCCCAACAACGGTGTTGATCTGGCCGAGTGCGATCCTCACTCTACCAGTGTAACGGCGCGGGGTTCAGCGCGCCAAATGGACGGGTATTGAGCAAAGCGCTACAGCCCGACCACTTGCCAGTGAGGCAACGTATCAGGACTAGGGGCCCCGGTTGGGGTTGTGCTACCGGGAGATGGATAGGGCGTCTGCGGGGCGTTTCGCGTGTCGGGCGAACTCGCCGCTTGCTCGCCTGGACGAAGCAGGCTGGGAGCATCCGCCGGCCTTTGCTCGGGCTTCTTTGCCGCCAGTTCGGTCTCTTGGGACTGTAGGTCCACTTCCTTCTCGGTGCGCACAATCTTCTCGCCGTCCACGGTCATGATTTCAAGACGCGACACGAAGATCCCCTGGAAGCGCACGAAGTCCACTTCTTGCGGTGGATCGCCATAGATCCATTCTTCGTAATCCACGCCGCTGTCATCTTTGTCGCGAATCTTTCTCGGTGGGCGTCCTTTCGCGTAGATCACCATGTCGCGGTCCATGCCCACCAGCACCTTATGGTTCTTTATCGCCTCCTGCACTTTCGGTGGCAAGGTCTTCTGATAGGCCTCGGCCTGGTTGAGCGCCTTGAAGTCGAACACCGGAGCCAGCATGTCGCGCACCTGGTCACCCGTCAGCTCGGGCACATATTTGTCGAACTCCAGCGTCACACTCGAGCCCTTGGCTTCGAGGCTCTTAGGGGCACCGCCCACCGGCGTAGTTGTCCCGTTCGCTCCCAACTCCACATGCTGATACCACTTCTCGTGCTTCTTCCCTCCACCATTGATCTCGAAGACGATGGACTTCTCCTTGATCAAGACGTTGGTGATGACAACCCGGTCGCCCGGCTTGGCCGCAAATCCATGCTGCATGACCAACGCCGCCACCTGCTGTTCGCTGGGGCTCATCTTGCCGTCCTTGATTTCCAGGCCCCGCTCGCCCATCGGGAGCGGAGTGCGCATAAACACACGCTCGGCGGTCAGGTCGCGCATGATGAGCAACTTGGTTTGCGGCGTCAACTTTTCGGTGGAGCTGGGTGTCTTCGGGTCGCTCGCCGATGCCGTAAGCGGCAACAGCAAGACTGCCGTTGCGAAGAGGGAGAAACAAGCGCGGTTCATCACAGGTCCCCGGTTGCGGTTAATTATATTCCCATTCGGCGCCGCACCCCAACGCGCGCAAGAACGAAGCGCGTCGGGGACCCCGAGCGCCGTCGCCAGATGCTATGGTTTGATGCCGGAGAGGCTATGCAGAGCTGGTTCCGCTGACGATTGTGTGGCCGGCTGCGGCAGCTTCTGCACCGGCAGCTTCCAGACAACCAGGATTCCAATGAGAATGGCGACCGTTCCAGTCGCGGCGCCTTCTACTCCGTAGTAATCACCGGTAAGCCATTTCGGCCCGTACGCCTGGGTGTAAATCCACAAGTTGAAGAAGCGGAAGCCGCTGACGGGCAAGCCGAGCACAAGCCCTAATGTGGCGTTCCAGCCAAAGTGAATGCCCCACGGCAACCAAAGAGCCCGGGTGCGGAGATAAGCGATCGTCAGAAGGATTCCAATGAGAATGGTATTAGCGACTCCCCACGGGCCGGCCTCAGGGTTCAGCAGATGCAACAGTCCATAGATAACCGAAAAGACCAGGACTGCCGATGAAGCGCCGATTGCCTGCTCCAGGTGCTGGAATGGATAGCCGCGGAACATCAACTCTTCGGCGAGCGCACCGCATAGCAACGTCAGGATGACCGCAACAAAATTGGGCACAAGGTGCCAGGTCATGAGGTTCTTCGCCCTGAAGTGTCCCAGAAAATAAATGGGAGCAACGGCTAAGACAGTAAAGATACATCCCAGGACGGTGCCGAGCAGAAACTGCTTCAGACAGCCCTTTACCCGAGGCAGCCCTTGCGCGGCGATGCGGTGCTCCTCGATGTGATCGCCAACTGTAAGCAGCCAGATGAAAATACCGAACAACAGCAGCGTCCACAGTACGCGAAAAACCAATTCGCGACGAAAGGGGTGGTCGCCCGCGGCCTCGAATGCAATATTGCCGGAGACAACAAATGCCAGGGCACCGAGAAGCACCGCGAACAGGAACGCCCAAATCGGTTGTAGTTTTCCCCTACTGTCAGTAAACATGCTCATACCTTGGCCGTTTGCCGTGTGCCTATGGAGTGGAAGCGCAACCCTTCGCGCGCGACCTGGAAATCGAGCGGCTGCCCGCTGTGCTGGCGGATGGCATTCTCCACGCGCTCTCGACTACCCTCTTCGATAAATGCAATCACGCAGCCGCCGCCACCGGCGCCACAGACCTTGGCTGCTCGCGCCCCGTTTTGCATGGCAACCTCGATCAGCTGATCAATGAGCGGGGTCGCAATCCCAGGCGCGTTGGTGCGGCGCAGCTCCCACTCCTCGCCCATCAACTTCGCCACCTCGTCCCACTGTTCCCGGGCAAGCGCACAATGCATGGCCTGGGCGATCCGTGAAATCTCGGCAAAGTTGCCCCTCACGAGTTTATCGCCATTGATATGTTGCTTGAAGACTTTCCAGTTGTTGATACCCGACTGCCGCGGCGCTCCCGTGTAGAACAATACAAAACGCTGGTTCATTTCGTCGAGGGAGACCGCAATTCGCTCCCATCTGACGCCGGCGACTTCCAGATGCACTGCACTGACGCCGCCGTACATCGCCGGGTAATAGTCCTGGCAGCCGGTAGGCACGCCGATAAGCTGCGCTTCCACATTTTGCGCGATGACCCGAATCTTCTCAATCTCGATCTCACGTCCGACAAAGCGGCTTAGCGCGGCACTGGTGGCGATCATCAGGGCCGAGGAGCCCGAGATGCCCGCGCCCGCCGGCGACTCAGAATAGGTTTCCAGCGTAAAACCGCGATCGGGCCTGAAGAAACGAACCAGGTACGCCGCCAGCGGATGGGCATACGACGTCGCGGCCAGCAAGTCCTCCAAACCGGCGAAGCGATCCTCACGCTCCATGTCGTGCGACTTGAGTACTATCTCGCGGCCGGCTCGTGGCGCGATCTTGCAGGCAGTCAGGATACTGAGCGCGATGTTCACGCTTACCGCGCCGGAATGAAACAGGTACAGAGGCCAGATGTCGATCGTCCCGCCGGCAAGATCGGCGCGGCATGGCGTCGTGGCGACGATTTCACCCTCGTCTGCTTGCGATAGGAATTGCGAGAAGGATGGCATCCTACGACTCGGCCCCAGTCATCAGTTCTCTGCCCACCGTCAGAATTTCGGCAACAATCTGCTCAACGTCTTCCGGGGTGGTGCGATGATTCACGAAGCACGCACGCAGGGCAAACTTGCCCTGAATATTCGCGTTGGATAAGAATACCTTCCCGCGCCGGACTATGCGCTGCAAAATCTTCTGATTCAGCACGTCGGACCGAAAGGAGGAATCCGGCTGTGAAACATAACGAAAACAAACCGCGCTCAGTGGTACAGGCGCCAGCACCTCGAGTTCAGTCCGACAGGCAATGATCTCGGCCAGTCGCTGTGCATTCCGCAGATCGTTGACGATTGCCTCGCGGAATTTCTCCAGCCCGTGATAGCGAAGCGACAACCAGAGCTTCAACGCGCGAAAGCGGCGCGAAAGCTCCATTGACTCTTCAAAGAACGCATAGCTCTCCACCGGGTCCTCCAACAGGATTTTGGCGTAATCACCGGTATGGGAGAAAGCGCGGCGCGCGGCCGCAGCATCGCGATACAAAAGGCATCCGCAATCCACCGGCTGGTACAGCCATTTGTGCGGATCGAGTGAGAGGGAGTCCGCCTGGTCAAGGCCTACGAATTCTTGCGGCCGCGCGATCGCTGCCAGAGCGCCGTAAGCTCCATCTACGTGGAACCATGCGCCGCATTGGTGTGCGATTTCGGCGAGGGTGGAAAGCGGATCAATACTACCCGTAGTCACGGTGCCGGCCGATCCCACAATCGCTATCGGCGTCAGGCCGGTGGCAACATCGCGGGCAATGGCGTCACGTAACGCGTCCGTGCGAATGCGAAAGGCCTCGTCGCATGCGATGAGGCGCAGGTGGTCGCGCCCAATACCCAACAGAGCAACCGCCTTGGGTATCGACATGTGTACTTGTTCGGAAGCGTATACGGTTCCCGGTCGCGCTCCGCTTTCATTGGCTGGCACGCGCGCTTCCCGGGCCATTGCCAGTGCCATAAGGTTGGCCGGCGATCCGCCCCCGGTAAGACTACCGGTGAAACCTGGGCAGCCGATCGCCTCGGCGAGCCAACCGACGACGATGCGCTCCAGCGTTGCCGCCGAGGGTGCCGAGCGCCATGCAGTCGCATTCTGGTTCAGCACGCTGGCCAGCAGGTCCGCGGCAGCAGCAACCGGCTCACCCGAACCGAAGACGTAACCAAAGAAGCGCGGGCTGTTCGGCCGGCAGCCGTCGATCACTTTCGTCAGCTCATCGAAGGCTGCTTGTCCCAATCCCTCCTCCGGCAATGGCCTCAAGAACCAGGTTTCCGTGTCACCGCCGGTCAGATCGGGGAAGCTTCTGCGCTCGGGGACGCTCGCCAGATACTCCAACGAGAGCTGAGTCAGTCGCTCGAAGATAGCTTTGTATTCGGCTTCGGAAAGTACGAGTGGATTCATTCGGAGTCGGATCGGTGGACATTCATTGTAGCGCGATCGGTTCTACAGTTCGTGATAGCTGATCAACTCGATCTTCTGCCGGCGCAAGATTTCTCGTGCCTCGGGCGACGTCAGCAATTGCAACTCCTGCTCGCGCGAGTGGCGCAGCCTGGTCTGTATCTGGTCGAGATCGGCATCGCTGTAGCCCGGATGGCAGACGAACTCCCATGTCCCCTCGGGCATGCTGTCGGCAATCGCGGTAAACAGTTGCAGATCGAGCACACCGGTGACCAGTACGCCCACTGATCCATCCGTGGTGCGCAGTCCGTGGGACTCGACCTCACGGCGGAAGTTGGTTGCAAAGTTGCGCAATACATTCAGTTGAGCGAACCGCTTCCATAGCCTGCCCGTCCGCAAGACGCTGCTCCAGGGCAGCGGCCATACCTGCCCGAAAGGGTTACGTACGGCCGGAACCTTGCTCGCCCTTGCTGCTCGCAGCAGAGGACGAAGCACGGCTGGAAACATATGCGCGTGCTTGTGGGTGTCGAAATGCGAAGGCTGGACTCCGGCCGCCTGGATACGCTCCATCTGCGCTGCCGCTTCTGCCTCAATCTCGCCCGCAGCGAGCTTGCGGCGAAACGATGCAATCGCAAAGTGATTCAAGTTATCGCGAAATCGAAAGCGGCCATTGACGGCGTTTGGCTGCAGCAAGCTCGCAACCTGGTTCGTCTGCAAAAGCGGCTCCCCATCAAGCAGTACTACGTGGCAACCGACGCTGAGATGAGCGTCGCTGGTGGCAAGCGAGCGCGCCAGCCCGGCGGCTTCGTCAAACGCGCGCGAGTTGGCCATGAGCGTCGTCGAGGTCACAATGCCCCGCTCATGCGCTTCGACAATGCCGCGATTGACACCCGAGGCCAGGCCAAAATCGTCGGCGTTGATGATCAGCCGTCGCACGGCTTCAGTGTAGCAAGCAGGTCGTACGCAAGGGCATGTCCCACGCCCGATCGTCTTCCAACGCCGATGTAGCTTGGATCGCGCGACCGAAAAAATCGCAGAGAAAAGTCGAGGCGGGAGAAGAAACTCAATATGACTGAATCAGTCTTTGTCCGGCCGAAAGCACGACCGAGGGATTAAACGCTGCCTCGATCCGGATCTGTACCCTACCGCTGACGGGCTAGCTTCTTTGCCGCCAGCCTCTTTACCGCTGGTTTCTTTACCGCTGGTTTCTTTACCGCTGGTTTCTTTGCCGGGGCTTTCTTCGGAGCCACCTTCTTCGCGGGAGTGGCCTTTTTCGCAACGGCCTTCTTTACCGGCGGCTTCGCCTGTTTCTTCGCCGACGCCCGCGATGGCGCAGCTGCTGGCTTCGCCGGTGCGGCGGTCGTTTTCGTTACTGCGGGTTTAGGAGTCGCCGGCGCCGGCGCGGCTTGCTTGGTTGCGACTGTGGTGGCCGGGGGCTTCGCCTGCTGAGCGACTGGCTGTGCCGGGACTTCTGGCACCGGGGCTGGCGCCGGCGCGACAATGCCTTTAGGTTTACGCCCACGCTTTGCTGGAACCGTCGCTTCCGCCGAACCCGCGGCTGCCGTCGCCTTCGCACGTCCGCGTTTTGGTGCGGGTGGTGGCGGCGGAGGCGGTGGCTCGTACGGCTTCAGGAAATTCATGATCTCGGAATGCGACCGCAACCTGCCATCCATCAGCAGCAGAAATGCCTTCTCCGTGATCTCCGGGTATTCCGGCAACTGCGGCGTTATGCGCAGCTCGGCCATCTCCGGGAAAGGCAACTTCTCCTTCACTTGCCGCCATTTCCCGAAGAAGTTTTTCAGCTTCTGGTCGACAGCCTGTTGCCTCACCGTGAGACTGAGGAACAGAATGTTCTCCGGCGCGGCTTGCGACAGAGTCTTCCAGGCCCCCGACGGCACAGCAGCTTCCTTACTAGTCAGCTTTTTCGTCAGGTCGTGAGCGCTGCTTTCCAGGCGCTTCCACTTGTCCACGAAGTCTCGGCGCGGAATCACGCGCTGGATCTCGGCTGTGTCCTTATCGCTCATGCGGGAAGTGAGGAAGTACATCACCATCGGTCCCGTCTCAATCGAATAGCCGAGCTCGTTCATCATTTGGCGGGTCTTCACCAACTGGCCCAGGTCGCCAGAATCGATTTTGGCCATCGTCCAATGCGGATGCAGGACTTTGAGCCAGCCCTCCTTTTCCAACGCGCGCATGATGTTCAGCGGATCGTCTTCATGCGCCAGCTGCTCCAACTCGTAGCCGATCATCCGCTTGCCGAGATACTCGATATAGTTGTTTTCCTTCGCGGCGTCATAGCGAGCCTGCGTCCGTTCTTCCAATGGCCAGTGGAAGCGCGCGCTCAGCCGGATCGCGCGAATCAGACGAACTGGCTCCTCCAGGAAGGCGTAGTTGTGCAGAACACGCAGCACCTTGGCCTCGATATCGGCCACGCCGTTGAACGGGTCCAGCAGCAGGCCACGCGATCCGGGATTCAGCGAAAGTCCCATGGCGTTGACCGTAAAGTCACGACGCCGCAAGTCCTCATTGATGGTGGCAGCCGTGATCGCGGGCGGCTTGCCGGGCTTGTCGTAGGCCTCGGCGCGCGTCATGTTGAGTTCGGCGCGGACGTTCCCCGGCATCAAAAGCTGAAGAGTCCGCAGGTCTTCGTCGACTCCCTGCACCGAAATGCCGGCTTTCTCCAACTCTTTCTGAAGCTTGAGCGGATTGCCCTGGATGCTGAGGTCGATATCGCGAATCGGGAAGCCAGTGATCAGGTCGCGGATGGTCCCGCCGGTGAGATAGAGATTCAGTCCCCCATGACGGGCAATTTCCTGCACCAAGTTCACACCAGTTTGCTGGTCCGGTGTGAGCCGGGTCTCCATGCTATAGATGTAGTCTGCCATCTAAATATATGACTCTAAAGGTGAAAACCGAAGATGCATGAGGCTTGGCACAAACGAGCGACAGCTCGACCGACTTTCTGCCCTTTGCCCGGAGTGGGAGCCCTCCGCCTGTCCAAACTGCCAACGAATTTTTGGACAAAACTGCAACTCGCTAGCAATACAGTACTTACAAGATGTTTGCACCTCAACCGCTGCAAACGAACAATAACATATGGTTGACAATTTGGCTACACCGTAGGTGGGAAAGAGCACGTTTCCAGCAAAAGTGCGACAATCGGGGCTAGTGCAGCCACTCTAATCGCGCAACTATGGCTACAACGCACAAAAAAGTCATCGTTCGCAAGATGGACCGCGATAGCGTTCATGGCTACGTGAGCGCGACCTTCATTTCCGATGGCAAGCTGGAGCTGATGAATACCGCCGGCAACGTTGTTGCCATCGACTTGCACGATGTAAAGGGTGTCTACTTTGTACGCGAGTTCGGCGACTCGGAGTCGCTTACGCGAAAAACCTTTACCTCGCGGCCGCGCGTAGAAGGGTTGTGGGTGCGGCTGCGCTTTCGCGACAACGAAATCATCGAGGGCATGATGCCCAACGATCTCCTTCAGGAAGGCGGCGACGGCTTCTCGATTATTCCTCCGGACGCGCACTCTAACACCCAGCGAATCTTTGTTCCTCGTTCGGCCCTGGCGGAGATGACCGTCATCGGTGTAATCGGCGACAAGAAGTCCGGGCGTCGAGGCCGGCGTCCCGAAGACACCCGCCAGGTACCGATGTTTACGTGAGATTGTCACCTTGAGTTGCAATGTGGCTAGATTTCGAAATACGGCAATCATGAAACTTTCCGATATCGCGTCGGTCCTGGACGCCACGCTGGAAAACGGGAATCCGGAAACCGAGATCACTGGCGTCGCCGGAATCGAAGGAGCTGTACCGGGCCAGATCACCTTCGTCGCCAATTCCAAGTACGCTGCTGCCGCGAAGACTACGTCCGCCTCGGCCGTGATCGTCTCCCAGGACTTCCCTGCTATTCCGACCGGCATGTTGCGCAGCAAGAATCCGTATCTCGCATTTGCGCGGGCGATTAATTTGTTTTACAAAGCTCCGCAATATGGAACTGGCATGCATCCTACCGCTGTGATTGCACCGACTGCAAGAATCGGGGCCAATGCGCATGTCGCCGCCTATGTTGTGATTGACGACGATGTTGAAATCGGGGATGACGCGGTCCTGCTCCCGCACGTTGTCATCTATCGCGGAGTGCGAATTGGCAAGAACTTTTTCGCCCATGCTCATGCCGTGGTGCGCGAGGACTGCCGGCTGGGCGACAACGTCGTCCTGCAGAACGGAGTCATCGTTGGTTGCGACGGCTTTGGCTTCGCGCGCGACGAACAACACTGGGACCACCACTGGGAAAAGATCACGCAATCCGGTCCGGCGGTGCTGGAGGACGACATCGAAGTGCAGGCGAATTCTTGCATCGACCGCGCCAGTGTAGGTGAGACTCGCATCGCGCGCGGCGCCAAGATCGACAACCTGGTGCAGGTCGGCCATGGATCCGTGGTTGGCGAGAACACTCTGCTATGCGCCCAAGTCGGGCTCGCCGGATCGACCGTGATTGGCAAAAATGTCATTCTCGCCGGACAAGTGGGCGTGGCCGGGCATTGCAACGTTGGCGACGGCGTGATTGTTACCGCCCAGAGCGGCACCCACGGAGACATCCCTCCCAGCACCATGGTCAGCGGTTCGCCCGCATTCGATCATAAACAATGGTTGCGCGCGGTCGGCATCTTCAATAAGCTGCCAGAACTGGCCAAAGCGGTTCGGAACTTGACGGCCAGACAGCCCATCGATGATCGGGCCGCGAAGAAAGAAGACTGACCCTAGCGTGCCGATTCTCGGGAAAGTTTGACGACGAGTGGCCTGAAATTTAGCTTCTCAGGCAACCCAGCCGCTTCTAATTCCTTAATGAGCGAAGATGTCTCCAATCTGGAACCCGGCTCGGAGCTTGGTCCGCAAGCCGTTCCCGCGAATCCTATCCGCGTGTTGCTGCTCGACGATCGCGAGGAGAACCTGGTCTTGCGCTCCGCGATCCTGCGACAGAAGGGCTATCGCGTCGTAACCTCCAGTTCGATCGAGGAGGCCGAATCCAAATTGGCTGCCATCGACATTGCCGTGCTCGACTACCATTTGGGCGCGGGTGAGTTCGGCACCGACGTGGCCGAGACGCTACGCCGCAAGCGTCCGCAGGTACCGATCATCATTCTGTCGGCGACATTGGAGCGAAAATTCGGCGGCATCGCCGATATGCACCTGCTGAAAGGATACAGCTCGGTTGACGACCTGGTGAATGCGCTGCGGTCATTCGAGGCCAAGAAGCGCGGACGTCCGGTGGTGGTGGATGCTCGCGATTTTTACTATTCGCGTATCTCGATGGCGATGGGCGACGACATTGTGCTGGAAGTCCTCGATCAGGACGGTAATTGGCTGTTTGTCAATGACTACTTTGCCGCCATGAACGGCCACAGGCGCGCGTGGTTCGCCGGCAAGAATCTGTTCGAACAGTTTCCACAATTGGGCGACGAGTGGCGCGAGATCATTCGAACGGTTGTGGACACCCGTGAAACATATATCGACCGCCGCGGATTTCGCGGCGCGTCGCACCTGCCTCAGAAAAGTCCGCACTGGACCTGGAACGTGCTCCTCTTTCCCATCAAGCTGCACGACGACCGCGATGGCGCGGTGTTGACCGCGCGATTAATTGAGAGGAAGTAGAACACGCGCGGATCGCGAGCATCTCACCTGCGTTCGGGTGGTAACGCGCTGGCAATGACGGTTCGGATTGCCGTCATTAGCGCTTCGCGATCCTCGTAGTCGTGAGGATCGATGGTTGGATGAAAGACGACCGTCGCCGTCCCGGGCCACAAGGCAAACCGCGTCTTAGGCCAACTCTCATAAGTTCCCAGCATAGTCACAGGTACGACTGGCACTCCCGAATCCATGGCCAGATGAAATGGTCCCTTCTTGAATGGGAGCAGACGCCCGTCGCTGGAGCGCGTGCCTTCGGGATAGATCACCATATGCAACCCCTCGCGCAGCACCCGGATTGCCGCTTGAACGCTTTCGATCGCGGCCTCGTGGTCGCCGCGATCTACGGGCACAAGGTGGCCCAGCTTCATGCCTGTGCCGAATACGGGAACACGAAACAACTCCTTCTTCACCAGCACCGAGCAGCGGCCCGGAATACTTGGTATCAAAATCGGCGGATCAAGATTGGACACGTGGTTCGACATGAAGATGTAGGTGCGGCCCGGTTGCAAGTGCCCCAGGCCGCGAATCTCGATTTTCACGCCGACGAGCAGTACTCCCAACTTACCAAGGCCGGTCGCTATGTAGTAGAGAGGGTTTGTATCGCCGGTAATTGCTGCATAAAGCACGAGCGGCGGTCCGACCAGCAGGATGAAGAATCCCCAGAAGCACAATATCGCAACCGCTCGAATCAATGAACGCCCCCACCTTCGTCGTGGCCGTGGATCCACGCCGTGCGATGTGCCCGCTGTTGGGGTGTTACGCCCGCAAAGTCCTGCAATTCGTACGATTGTTCTTCGCGCGCGGCGAGCCGCAGTTCCACCTCACGTTTTCCGCGCCGATTCTGCAACTCAAGACGCAGAGTCGTTCCAGGCTGCAGGCGCGATAGCTCCTCGTCCAGCGAGGCATCGGCCGCTTTACCGTTCACCGCGATCACACGATCTCCAGCAAGAATACCGAGACGTTGAGCGTCGCCATTGGGATCAATCTGGACGACTTCCGGCTGGCCGCCCAGGTTCGCCTTAGTAGTGAAACCGGCGGTCGCATACTCGGTTGTGTTCACAACGACGTGCAGTCCGGCAAACTGAAAAAAGTTGTCATAGGGAATTTCCTTAACACCCGCGACGTAGTCGCGAAAGAAATCGGAGAAACTCTGGCCGGTGATGGCTTCGGCTGCCTCCTCCACTCCAGCGGAATCGGGGAAAAAGCGGTGCTGCTCGGCATAATGCTGGTTCATCCACTGAAACAAATCCCGCAGCGATCTGGCGCCATTGGTTAGCTGGCGGATGCGCAGGTCGAGTAGAATGCCCAGAATCTCACCCTTGTTGTAGTAGCTGACGCTCCGCTCCGGCGAGCGGTAAAACGCGATGCCTTCAAACCAGGCGTCGAGGCTCGATTCCTCCGCCGACTGCCATTGACGTGCCGACCGACGCTGCAGCTCGGTAATCTCGTCCGAAACGCGCCTTAGATACTCCCGCTCATCGATGAGCCCAGAGCGCGCCAGCAGCATGTCGCTGACCGTGCTGGTGACGCCCTCGCTGAACCACAGCGCGCGCGTGTCTTGTTCGCCTTGATAATCGATCGGCTCAAGCGACTGCGGGCGAATGCGTTTCACATTCCACAGATGAAAGAACTCGTGAGCGCTGACGCTGGCCACGGGCATCAGACCGTTGCGTAGGTGGTCGGCACTTACGTCGATCGCCGTGCCGTAAGCGTGCTCCATGCCACCTCCGCCATACCCGTGGGGAAAATGGTACAGGAACGTGTATTCCTCATAGGGACGGTCCTGCATCCAGTCCACTGCGGCATGGGTGATTTTTCCCAGGACACCGTCCAGCTTCGCCATATCGTAGTCAGCCGGATTGCCGTCTACCACAACGTGGTAGATTGCTCCGTCCTGCTGAAACGCCGACTGTTGAAAGATGCCGACCTCTGCCGGACTGTCTACTAACTCGTCATAGTTGCGAGCAATTCCAATCGCCTGATCGACCTTGCCCGGCTCGGCCGAGCCTAGAATGTGTAAGTCACAAAGCTCCCACATTGTGGGAACGTCCAGCAGGCGAATGCCTACTGATTGTGAGCGAAAGGCTGGCGCGTACATCAGCACCATCGCCCAGTTAAAGAAGCCGTGCTCGTCGTTCAGAGTGCTGCCGAACGGGCCAGCCGAGTCAAGGTGAATGTCATAGCTAACCACGACGCAGCCCGACGGCGCGGTGATCTCCCACTCGCTGGTTTTGCGGTTGAAAACGGTGGCGGGCGCACCCGATGCATCCTGCGCCCGCACATCTTCAATGTTCGCGGCGAAGTTGCGCACCTGATAAAGCGCGTTCCAGACGGGCATCTCCAGCGTACGAACGCCATCGCCATCCCGCAGGCGGATGCTGACGTGGGCCAGGTGCTTGGCTGGATCGGCCAGTGAGACGAAGTATTCGGTCGGTTCGGGCTGGGCGCTGGCCGGTGAAGTACAAGTCACCGGTGTCGCAGCGGAGGCGCTAACCGCAAACACAAAAAAGACTGCGGCCATCGAGCATATTAGAATTGTTGTGCGAAGGCGGTTCACGCGGTCGTCTTGACCTCGTGTAGTGACTGAAGTTTGGCCGGCAGTTTTTCATAGATGCCGCCGAAGCCGCCGTTGGAGAGAATCGCGACAACGTCCCCGGAGCGCAACTCGGGTGCGATGTTTTCCACAATCACCTCCGCGTTGCTCAGCAGCCGCGCCCGCTTCCCGCTTGCGTTCAAATCAGCAACCACTGCGTCGGGATCAAGCCGCTCCTGCTCAGGAATGGCCTCCGACCTGAAGACATCGGCCAGGACAATCTCGTCTGCGCCAGATAGGCTCTCCGCCATTTCGTGCTGAAAGACTTTGCGACGAAGAGTATTGGAGCGTGGCTCCAGCACCGCCCAAAGACGCCGTCCCGTATAGCGCGCGCGCACCGCCTTCAAAGTCTGCGTAATCGCCGTGGGATGATGAGCAAAGTCATCGATGATGGTGATGCCGTGAACCTCGGCCCGCACTTCCAGACGCCTTTTCACGCTACGGAATGTTTGAAGGGCTTCCGCGATGGCATCGCTGCCAATACCGTAATTGGCCGCCATGGCTGCGGCAGCGGTTGCGTTCAAGACGTTGTACTCGCCCGCAAGGGAAAAATCGAAATCGGCCCAAACCCTGCTATCGTGCAGCACCCTCCACCGGGTTGCGTCCGGCAAATGCTCGACGTCGGTGATTCGCCAGTCAGACTTTTCGGCAAAGCCATAACGCTCGACCAGGCAAAAGGCGCGGCTCACGCATTCGTCAACGTTAGAATGACCATCCCACGCGATCAGCAGCCCACAGTGCGGAACCAGGTTGACCAGGCGCTTGAACGCAGTTTTGACTTCGTCGAGATTCTTGTATATGTCGGCATGATCGAACTCAACCGAGGTGAGAATCACCCCGTCAGGAAAATAGTGGAGGAACTTCGGCCCCTTGTCGAAGAACGCGGTGTCATATTCGTCGCCCTCCAGAATGAATTCGTCTCCTGATCCCAGAGCGAACGAGCTGCCGAAGTTTTCGGGAATTCCGCCAATGAGAAAGCTGGGAGCGCGCCCGGTGTGCTGAAAGATCCAGGCCAGCATGGAGGAGGTGGTCGTTTTACCATGTGTCCCAGCCACAACCAAACGTTCCTTATCCAACAAGAACTCGTCGTGCAGAACCTGCGGCAAGGACTGGAAGGGGATGCGCTGGTCGAGGACGAACTCTAATTCGACGTTACCGCGCGAGATGGCATTGCCCACAACCACCAAATCAGGCTGAACCTGGAGGTTCGCCTGGCTGAAAGGTTGCGAGATGGAGATTCCGAGCGATGCCAGAAAGTCTGACATTGGGGGATATGCCGCAGCGTCGGAGCCTGTAACCCGAAAGCCGCGCTGCTTGAGCATCCCCGCAAGGGATGCCATAGCCGTCCCACAAATACCGATCAGGTGGATATGGTTTGTTTTCATTGAAAAAGTATCGCAACGCAGATCCCGCCGCTCGGACTAAAGCCCTTCGTCAAGATGACGCTCGCCCTGCACAGCCGGCTCACACCTCAGGGCAACAGTCTTCCCAACGGACAGCTCTGCCCGGACCCCAAAAGGCAAAGTAATGCTCCCGCTGGAGACATGTCCAGACCTCAGCCCAAATGCTATCGGAACTTGCAGGTCCGCCAGAATGCGCATCACTACGTCTTGCAGCGTGTAGTCAAGAGCGCCGGGCTCGCCACAATCGATCATTTCGCCAAAGACGATTCCCTGCACGCCTTCAAACTTGCCCGCCAGCTTCAACTGCATCAACATGCGATCGATGCGATACGGGCGCTCAGCACGGTCTTCGAGAAAGAGGATCGTGCCTCGCGTGCGAATCATATACGGTGTTCCGAGCGACGCACACAACAGCGACAAGCAGCCGCCGTAGAGCACACCCGTCGCGGCTCCTTCCGCCAAAGGCTGCACTTCATCACGGCTGAACTCTCGCCGATAGGCTTCGCCCGACGTAAGCGCCGTGAGCCAACTCGCCCCGTCAAAACCACCGGGCCGAGCAAGATCGCCTGCCACCATGGGCGCGTGGAAAGTCACCAGTCCCGCCGCATCGCAAAGATAAGTGAGCAGCGTGGTGACGTCGCTACAACCGGCAAAGATCTTTGGGTTCGCGCGGATCAGTTCCAGGTCGAGATGCGGCAACAGGTAATTACAACCATAACCCCCGCGCGCGCAAAGAATCGCTTTCAAATCAGTCCGCGAGAACATCTCGTGCAGTTCGTCCACACGACGCTGCACGGATCCCGCGAAGTAAAATTGACGCTCAAGAATCGAGGGCAGATAGAACGGCTGGTACCCCAGTCGCAGCAATTCGGCGCAACCCGCTTCCAGATCATCGCGACGGAAACCGCTGGCCGGAGCGATGATGCCCACTGTATCGCCGGACTTCAGGGCGGGCGGACGGACACGTTCGGGTTGGCCGGATTGAGTCACGTGAACCGCTAATCTTAAATGAAAAACTCGCCGCGACAGAGCAAGGTTGCGGGGCCAGTGAGAAAGACTTCGCCGCTCCATTCCACGGTTTGCATTCCGCCGGGAGCCTGTACGCGCACCGGCGACTTCGCCTTGCCGGAGTGGATCGAGGCGATGGCAGCGGCGCACGATCCTGTGCCGGAGGACATGGTCTCGCCGACGCCGCGTTCGCAGAAGTGGACCTCGATCTCGCCTGGGTTCAGAATCTTGACGAACTCGACATTCATTCCGTGCTTGAAGTCGTGATGCCTGGAGATCTGCTCGGCCACGGCCTGCCAGCCCAACTCGAACTGTGGGACGAACACAACGTAATGCGGATTACCCATCGAAACCGGCGTGCCGGAGATTTCGCCGTAGGTGAACTTGATGGGAAATTCGTCGCCCACTTCGGGCGCGCCCATGGAGCTGCGGAATTCAAAGGTGTTTCCGTCATGCGCCTTGAGGTCGCAGGTCTTGAGGCCCGCGCCAGTGCGAATCACCACCGAGTTGCGATGATTTTCCGCGCAATACCAGGCCGCAACGCAGCGCGTGCCATTGCCCGAGATCTCCGCCTCGGAGCCATCGGAGTTCAACAATCGAACGCGAAGGTCGGCATCCTTGGCGGGCAGTACCCACTCCACGCCATCGGCGCCGATGCCATTGTGGCGATCACAGATGTGGCGCGTAAAAGAGTAAATGTCGCTGGGAGCGTGGGCAAAATCGATGATCAGGAAATCGTTGCCGCAGGCCGTCGCTTTTACAAATGGAATGCTAGCCATATCAGTTCGCGCTGGGCGGATTGTAGCAGGCGGAGGGGAACGGAATATTGACTGCACGAATGCCAGGCAGCTGATACCGAAGTCCGTGCTAGACTTACGCTAAATTGAGTTCGCTATGAAGCTGGAAGACTACAAAACGGTTTTGTATCGGCAGCCGGACGGGGCATGGGTAGCCGAGATCCCGGCCATACCGGGATGCTATGCGCTCATGCCGACGCGGGAGGAAGCGCTACATGAGTTGGCCGATGTCTTCCAGGTAATCGCCGACGAATATCGGGACAAAGGCGCGTCCCTCCCCGCAGATACCACCGAAATCGTACATGCCTAGCGGCACGGCGCGTGACTCCAGAACGTTGCGCGGAGGCTGGGTTTCACCAAGACGCGACAGACTGGCAGCCACGAGCGTTGGAACCATCCTGATGGTCGCGCCGTGACGATTCCTCTCCACGGCGGCCGTGAGATAGGGCCGCCCTTTTATTTCAAAATCCTTCGACAACTTGGCATCACACACGAAGAATTTCTGACATTGCGGTAGCGTCAGCTATTTGGGTTTGTAAATCGTGCAGCTCGATTGACCCGGGACGCTGATCGAAACCAGCTGGGTAAACTCCGCATGATGGTGTCGCACCGCTGCCCAGACCGGATCGCCCTGGCAGGCTACAACATAGTCGGAATGGTGGGCGGGGTCGAGCTGCGCCCACTCCCAGTCGGGATGCTCCGCTTCGGAGATGACATGACGCAGCGGAATGCCTGCCAATCGCAGCGCTCCGGGGTGCTCGGCTTCGTACATCAGCAGCGTTGCCGACGGCGGCATTTGCTCGAGCGCATTTGCCAACCCTTGTTCCAGCGCTATACGACCGCGTGAATTGACGCTGGCTTCGCGCAACGTGATGGGCGAACTGGCGTAGACCGAAACATAACTCGCAGCGACCAGCGCGATCACAACGCACCAGACAGCGACTCGCAGAGGCGTGGTGTTCGCTTTTTCGGCAAGACTTCCGGCCAAAAGGGCGAGGAAGACCGCGAACACCGGCAGCAATTCCAATCCATAACGCACGTTGTAATACGAAAGCGGATACCAGACCGGAATGTAGATTGGCACGCTGCCATAAGCGATCGAGAGAGCATAGAAGCCCAGCGGCAACCAAAGCAGCAGAAAAATCCCGTAGCGCCGAAAGCCCCAAACGGCGAGCGCGGTCCCGAGTAAAGTTAGCGCCAGCAGCACACGGCCCCACAACGGCGCTCCCATGTTGAGTTGAGCAGCCTTCAAGAAGTAAAGCGCGGCGGTGATGACGTCATGTTGCCCGGGATAGGGCGGCGTTCCTTGAGCGGTGGACCGCAGAGCAATGGCCTTCGCCGAGTAAGGGCCGGTGGCGAAGTCGAGAGCATTTCCGGAAACCGCCCAGGTGTAAATCAGCCAGTAGACGGGCACCAGAGCGTTGAGCAGCAGGACTTCGAACATCGACTTGGTGGCGGCTCGACGCAGACGCGGATCGGTTGTGCGCTGGCGCCAGCCGAGGAACGCCCATGTCAAGATGACGCCGAAGACGGCCGCCGTGAACCAGCCGTCGTAGCGAGTGAGAGCACCTCCGGCCATCATGATGCCGCAATATTCGAGCGCGCGCCGCGGCTTCATTTCAGCCGGAGTCACGGAGTCGTTGACATTTGGCGCTGTGGCGCGAAGAAACTCGTCAAGATAAACCAGCGCCCAGATGAAGAAGGCCAGAAAGATGGGCTCGTTCATCGCCGTGGTTTGCATGTAAAGCAGATTGGGATTGAACGCGTAGATGGCTGCGGCGAAGTACGCGGGGAGTTGACCGGCGCGAGCACTTACCAATCGGAAGATGCCGAGCGTGGCGAGAACGAAGGCGACCATGCCGGGGATCGCGCCGGCGATGCCACTCTGCCACAGAGTGTTGACCCAGACGAACGGCAGCATGGCGATGTGCTGTAGGGGAAGCCACACAGTGCCAAGCTGCCCATAGAATTCGAGCGGATGCCGGTTGTCGACAACGCGTCGCGCGATGTTGAGATGGGCGACGGCGTCACCGTAAAGCAGGAGTTGCCGATGAGCGTAGTAGTAGAGGAGGACACCGATGGAGAGCGCAGCAAGCAGCACGGTGAGGCGGCTCTCTGTGCGCTGCTGCCGGAATCGCTGCTGGAAAACGACTCTATCAGCGCGCTTCACCAAAGCCCATCGCCTCTCAGTCCAGGTGCGTCAGTTCGCGAAAGATGTTGAAGCGGTCGTCGATTTCATCGCGAGTAAGCGATTGCAACCGTTCCGTACCGAAGCGTTCGACTGCAAACGATCCCATAACGCTGCCGTAAAACATGGCATGTTTCAGCACGCCGCGATTGACCTCGCCTTGTGACGCGATGTACCCCATGAAGCCGCCGGCAAAGCTGTCGCCGGCACCGGTGGGATCGCGCACTTCATCCAGCGGCATGGCAGGAGCGCGGAAGGGATGATGTCCCCCGGCAAACTCACCGTCGCGAAAGAAGATGGTCGCGCCGTACTCTCCGTGCTTGATGACCAGGGCGCGCGGGCCCATCTCCATCACCTTGCGAGCGGCACGCGGCAGGCTGTTGTCGCCGGCCAGCATCTTGGCCTCGCCGTCGTTGATCAGCAGCACATCGACGCGCTTCAGCATCTTCTCCAGATTCTGGCGATGGCCGCTAATCCAGTAGTTCATGGTATCGCCGCCGACCAGTTGCACGCTCTGCATTGCGTCGCGGACGCGTGTTTGCAGCACGGGGTCGATGTTGGCGAGAAAGAGGAATTCAGAGTTGTGATACTCCGTGGGGATCGACGGTTCAAAGGCTTCGAAAACGTTGAGCTCTGTGCTCAGCGTTTTGGCTTCGTTGACGTTCTCGCCGTACTCGCCAGTCCAATGGAAAGTCTTCCCGTTCGCGTGCTGGATGCCACGAGTGTCGACGCCGCGCTTGTTCATCACGGCTTCGTTTTCGGACGTGAAGTCCTCGCCCACGACGGCCACCACCCGCACATCAGCAAAATAGCTGGCCGAGAGCGAAAAGTAAGTAGCCGCGCCGCCCAGGATTTTCTGGCGCTCGCCGTAGGGGGTTTTCAGGGTGTCGAATGCAACCGAACCAACCACCAAAATGGACAAGAGCTATGTTCCCGCTTTCTGCTCGGAATCGAAGTACTTACCTACCAACAGCCGCAGCCGATCAAGCGTCTCCGCCGGCACAGTATCTTTCCTGGTAATGATGGCGTTCTTCAGTGCCGAGCCACACTTGCAGCCGCGGGTTTTCGGCATTGCAGCAACTGCCTCCCGCACCACATTGCAAGCGTGCTCGGCATTCTTGAGGAGGACGGCGACGATCTGGTCAACGCTGACCGCGTCATGGTCCTCATGCCAGCAGTCGTAATCGGTGACCATTGCGACCGTGGCATAGCAGAGTTCCGCTTCGCGGGCCAGTCGAGCCTCGGTGAGGTTGGTCATACCGATGACGTCGAGTCCCCAGCCGCGGTACAGATTGGATTCCGCCTTGGTGGAGAACTGTGGGCCCTCCATGTTGAGGTAAGTGCCACCGGCTTTTACGTTGACGCCGGCACGCCGGCAGGCGTCGACGGCAACATTTGCCACTTCGCCGCAGATGGGCTCGCCAAAGCCGATGTGCACGACCAGGCCATCGCCGAAGAAAGTGTCTACGCGATGGCGCGTGCGGTCGATGAACTGATCGGGCACAACAAAGTCCAGCGGATGGTGCTCTTCCTTAAGCGAGCCGACGGCGGAAAGCGAGACGATGCGCTCGACGCCGAGCTGTTTGAAGCCGTGAATGTTGGCGCGATAGTTGATCTCAGTGGGCATGAAACGATGCCCGCGGCCGTGGCGCGACAAGAAAGCGACCTTGCGGCCTTCCAGTTTGCCCACAACAAATGCGTCGGAGGGCGCGCCGAATGCGGTGTGCAGCCATATCTCCTGGACATCGCTGAACCCCGGCATGGTGTACAGGCCGCTGCCGCCGATAATGCCGATTTCCGCCTGTTGCAAACGAGGCTCCTGAGATGAGGTGTGCAAACCCACGATTATACAGACAACGACTGAAGCGCCTCCTACCCCCCTGCCGGCTTGGCAGAACGACGCAGGAGCATGCCAACACGGGGCCCGTTGCATCCAATCTGTGTCTTTCTTGATAAACTGTAGCTCCGCCTCGTCTGTTGCTCATGCGCCCGCAACGTCGTCTCTGAGGAGCACGATGAGAACCGCTCACAATCTACTATTCCTGTTTTCCTTAAGCTCAGTGGCATTAGCGCAGGTGGCAACCGCACCCACGCCTGCGTCCAGCAGCGCGCGCGCCAGCAGTGCATCTATGAATCCGGTCCTGGCGGATTTGGATCGCTTGCAGGCGGCAGCATCGCGGGCGAATCTGGACCTCGCACACATGCGCATCGAGAAGTGGAAGGCGGACAGCGGTTCCAAGCAGCAGGCGCAAGGCAATGCCGACTCGGTCCAGCGAAACTTGACCACAGCTTTGCCGGTCCTGATCGACAATGTGCGGAGCGCGCCACAGGACGTGACTGCGCAGTTCAAGCTGTATCGCAATCTCAACGCTCTCTATGATGTGTTCGCTTCGCTGACCGAGTCGGCCGGGGCGTTCGGTTCGCGGGGCGATTATGATGCGCTGGCGCAACAGCTTGGGGTGATTGACTCGGTACGGCGCAATCTGGGCGATGAATTGGAAAAACTTACGTCTTCGACACAGTTGGAGTTGAATCAGCTAAGGACGCAGGTCCGTACGCTGAAGCAGCGGGCTGCGGCATCCACTCCTCCTAAGAAAGCGATCGTCGACGATACTGAGCCTGCGAAGAAGACGGCCGGCCACAAGAAAAAGCCAGCGCAGAAATCCACGACGCCGGCCACCGGCAGGTCGAACTCCACGCCGGGTTCCGCGGGCAGTAGTGCGGCACCTGTCGCCAAGGAGCAGTAGCGGCTTTTCCGGCACCTACGTGTATCACTCTCGCCGACTTCCTGGGAACATTTCCTCTCTGCTTGGGGTCTAACCCAATAGTCCTGTGGTGGACGATGCGGTGGGCGTATGTCCTGATCGACATGTGTCTGGATTGGGACGAAACGCGGAGTTACCGCGTCGAGTGTTGTCGCAGTTGGTTGTTGCAGGTCGCGAAAGTATTTATCATTGAGGTGCCCCGTGGCGGGAGCAACAACATTGAGTGACCTGGCAAGTGCGATAGGAGTCCGCACCGAAGAAGCCTCCGTGGTGGCCGAACTGAAGGCCGGATCGGAAGCGGCTTTTTCCTGGCTCATCGCACACTACAACCAACCGGTTTATAGCCTGGTTTACCGGGTCCTCGAAGACCCTTCCGACGCCGCCGATACCACCCAGGAAGTCTTCCTCAAAGTTTTTCGCGGAATCAAGAGCTTCAATGCCGATTCCAGCCTGAAGACTTGGATCTACCGCATCGCCATACACGAGGCTTCGAACCGCCGGCGCTGGTGGTTTCGCCACAAGTTTCGCGAGACCTCGATTGAGGCCGAAGCTGAGCGCGACGACGGAAGTCACCTGTCCGCCATGAAAGATACGCTGGTGGACGAAGGCAAATCACCATTGCAGAACGTCTATGAGGATGAATTGCGGGAGCGGGTGGAGACGGAACTGAGGGCCCTGCCGGAACCTTATCGCACAACCGTGATCCTGCGCGACCTGGAGGAGCTTTCCTACGAGCAGATTGCCGAGGTGATGCATATCTCGATGGGAACGGTGAAGTCCAGGCTGGTTCGCGGACGAGAGGCATTGCGCAAACGTTTGCAGAGACATCTGCCGGCATTCGGAATGGAAGCGGGCGAGGCCCGTGAGAACAGACGCCGCAGCGGCCCGGTTGGTGGCCGCGAAGTTGAGGTTCTACCATGACGTGCTCAGTTGCGAAGAGGCTCATGTCGCCTTACCTGGACGGCGCCGTTACGCGCCGCCAGATGGCCCAGATGGATGAACACCTGCGCGCCTGTGTAGAATGCGCCGCGCGCGTTGCCTCGGTGCAGCGCACACAGTCTCTGGTTGGGTCATTGGGCAGGAAGGCGGCTCCGCCGGACCTCAGCTTGAAGCTGCGGGTGGCGCTTTCGCAGGAACTCGCCAACTCCGGGCGCTCGCGTTGGGAGCGGCTACGCGTGCGGTGGGAAAACGCCTTCAACGCCACCATGATTCCGGCCACGGCCGGCCTGGGCACCACTCTCGTCATCTTTGGGATGCTGATCAGCTTTCTTTATCCCGCACAAGTACGCGCCTCCAATGACGTGCCTACCATGCTGTACACCCCAGCCGAACTGAAATCGACTCCGTTCGAGCTGTCGATGGGAGTGGCTAATACGGATTCTCTGGTGGTGGAAGCCTACGTTGGCTCCGATGGCCGTGTTCTGGATTACCGCGTTCTCTCCGCTCCGGAAGACGCGGAAGCGATTCTTCCCCAACTGAAGAACATGCTGATCTTCACGACATTTAATCCGGCAACTGCCTTCGGTCAGCCCACCTCCAGCCGGGTGATTCTCACCTTCTCCAAGGTACAGGTCAAGGGGTAGCGGGCAGACTTTCTGAGCCACTGACATGTCATAATTGAAAAAGGCGGAGTCCAGTAGAAGTAAACTCCACCATGTGGCGGGTCTATGCGTAAGCCGGTACAAGCGGAATTCACTCTCTTCGGCGTCATCCAACGAAAAGGTGACTGGTATGTGGCGCACTGCCCCCCGTTGGACATAACTACCCAGGGAAGGTCGTCGACGGAAGCCAAAGAGAACCTGAAGGAAGCTTGTTCTCTGTTTATGGTGAGTTGCTTCGAACGAGGAACGTTTGAGCAGGCCATGCGCGAACTGGGCTGGTCTGTCGCTAATGGCAGCAGCTCCGGCAAACGATCCGCGAAGGTCCCGGCAGGCGCTTTTCACTTCCCCATACCCATTCCGTTTGGGTTTGAAAAGACTGCTGGATGCCGCGCCTGACTCCGCTTCCCTGGCGCAAACTCGTGTGTGTCTTTGAGCAAATTGGCTACAAGCAAGCCGGCCAACAAGCTATCAGCGATCAGGAGGCCTTGCTGAGCGCATCTCTCCGGACTGTTATTTTGACCGCTCTCATGGCGTGGCTGAGTTGTGTAGCCGCGGCGCAATCGAGGGCCACGCTCGACGTGAGCGAGACGCTGTTCAGCGTCGTTGCAGCCCTGAACGTCTGTGGTTACGATCAGGAGCTGCAATCTTCGTCGCCGATTCGCACGGAAGTGCGAGCCGACCTGGTTGAGGCCAGCAAATCTTCCGCCGCATCCGTCGCGGCCAAAGAAATGTGCCGCTACTATCAGGACCATCGCCAGGGCGATGCGGCCCATGATCTGGCGCAGTATGTATCGCTGGCGCTCAACCTGGGGCCGCCTCCCGAGTTCGCTCCCAGGCTCAAGGAAGCGGACCTGCCGCCGGATGCGGCTTACGTTCTGGGGTTCGTGCCGGTGTTGAAGGAGTACTATGAAGCCGCCAAGCTGCCCTCGATCTGGCTGAAGCACCAGGCGGAATATCTGGCCTTGATCGATCAATACCATGGGCCGGTCTCCGCGATGATCAACTCCACCGATCATTACCTGCGAATGCCGATGTCCGGGTATGCGGGACGCAGCTTCAATGTGTTGTTGGAGCCGATGAGCGCGCCCGGGCAAGTGAACTCCCGGAACTATCTGCAGGATTTCTATTACGTTGTGGTCTCGCCCGCGGGAGATAACATCCACATGGAGGCGCTGCGGCATACTTATCTGCACTTTGTGCTGGATCCGCTGATCGCGAAGCGCGGCAGCTCGCTGGAGCGACTGAAGCCCATCCTGCTGGCGCTACAAACCGCTCCCATGGCGGAAGAGTATAAGACGGATGCGGGCTTGCTAGTCATTGAATGCCTGATTCGGGCCATCGAGGCGCGCACTGATCCCAAGCTGCCGGAAAAGGCGCGTCTGGCGATGGTGCAGCGGGACGAGGCTGAAGGATTTGTCCTGACCGGGTACTTCTACGATCAGTTACGCGATTTCGAGAAGGGCGGCACCGGCCTGCAGGACGCGTTTCCCGACTGGCTGCACAACATGGATGTTCTCCATGAGAAGAAACGGGCCAGCGAAATTGCCTTTGCCGCCAAATCGGAGCCGGAGGTGATGCAGGCCTCGAAACGTGCATCGCAGAAGAAGATCGATTTAGCTGAGAGCGCTTTGGCCAGCGGCAACCCGGCGGAGGCCGGCAAGCTGGCGCAAGAGAGCCTTCAGGCCAACGAAGACCCGGCGCGCGCTTATTTCGTATTGGCCAAAGTTGCCAGCTTCAGCGGCGACATGCAGGGCGCGCAGACCGATTTCCAGAAGGCACTGGAGGCGGGGAAAGATCCGCACATAGTTGCGTGGTCGCATATCTATCTGGGACGTATTTTGGACTTGCAGGGGGAACGCGACAGCGCGGTGGCACAGTACAAAGCGGCACTTACAGCCAGTGGCGTGCCGGCTGATGCCAAGAGCTTCGCTGAACGCGGATTGCAGCAACCTTACGAGCCCCCAACGGCTGAGCACAAAGATCAATAGGTCCGGCATTGCGAAGCGGTGGCCGGCTTCGAGCAGAAAGGCAAAATTATGAGATCGACAGCAATCATAGCGGTTGTGCTTTTGGCCGCAATGGCGTCGTTGGCCCAGGCGTCAGGGCAAGCACCGGCCCCGAGCACGACTCCCCCGACACAAGGCGGTGCACCCACTCAGGCGCCGAGCAGTGCCCAACCTCCGCCGGCAAGCGGCAGCCATCGGGTCCTGCAACCGAAGTCCCAGGAAGAGATGAAGGCTTATCAGGACGCGTTCGCCAAGACCGAACCGGCTCAACTGGAAGCTGCAGCCGACGATTTTGCCGCGAAGTATCCTGACAGCGAACTGCGCGCGTCCTTGTACCAGCGCGCCATGAGTCTTTTCGCGCAGGCGAACGACATCGAGAAGGTCATCATCACCGGGCGTCTGGCCATCGCCGCCGACCCGACGAATCCAGTACCACTGGTGCAAGTGGCGTCGGCCCTGGCTGAGTCGACCCGCGACACCGACCTTGATCGGGAACAGCGTCTGGCCGAAGCCGCCAAGGACGCGCACGCTGCCATCGACAATCTCGATACCGGACTCCTGGTTCCAGCCAATGCCGACCCGGCAAGAGTTGAGGGCGCCAAACATAGCATTCTGACCATGGCCTATGACACGCTCGGCATGGTCGATATGAACAAGAGTGATTACGCCTCGGCGGAGCAGAACCTGCAAAAGGCGGTTGAGTTGAGCAAGGACAATCCCGAGGCAGTACTCTATTTGCGACTATCGGTGGCCCAGGACAAATTGAAGCAGTATCCGCAGGCGCTGGACTCAGCCAATAAAGCGGTGCAATATTCCAAGGACGGAACTCCGGCGCAGAACCTGGCAAAGCAGCAACAGGCGCGTCTGCAGAAGCTGATCAGTGCTGAGTCTCCGGCTGGCAATGCCGCGACGCCGTCGCCGTCAGCGACGTCCGGCGCGCAGCCGAGCAAGCCGCCGGTCCCAGCAACGCCCAGCACGCCGCACTGAGCATTTAGGGAGCAATAGGGTGAGCCGGCCTTCAGGCCGGCGTTTGGCTGTAGTCGAAAAATTGCTTTGGGCGCTGAGGTCGACGACCTCAACGCCTGAAGCGGAAGTTCTGGTGTCCGGAACGCGGGCCTAAAGGCCCGCTCTACCCACCGACTCCGACATCGGGTAACAATATGAAGCCGGGTGCCAACGATACGAGTGCTCTAGAGGAAGCGCTGGAGCACGTCTTCCAGGACCATGATCTCCTCGATCAGGCGCTCACGCACGCGTCTTACGCCCGCGAGTTGGAGTCGCAGAATTCGGCGGGCGGCCTTCCCGCGGTGGAACTCGACAATGAGCAGATGGAATTCCTTGGCGATGCAGTGCTGTCTTTCGTGATCAGTCAGGAACTCTTCCGGCGGTTTCCCGAGTACCAGGAAGGCGAGTTGTCGAAGTTGCGGGCCCACGTCGTGAGCGCACGCCGCTTGCTGCGCCCGGCCCGCGAGCTCAAGATCGGCGACTATCTGCGGCTGGGCAGGGGCGAGGAGCGCAGCGGCGGGCGAAGTAAGAGCGCGCTGCTGGTGAATGCCCTGGAGGCCATCATCGCTGCCCTGTTTCTCGATGCCGGCCTGGACGCGGCGCATCGCTTCATTTTGCGAAACATCCTGGAGCCCGAGCTCGCCGAAGTACACAAGCACGGCAGCGAGACGCTTCCCGTCATGGACTACAAGTCGGCGCTACAGGAGGCCATCCACGCCAGCGGACGTCCGCAGGCCCGCTACCTGATGGTGAAAGAGGAGGGTCCCGACCATCGCAAGATGTTCACCATGGAGGCGCATATTTCGGCGTCGCCGGCGGGTGGGGACGCTTTTGTTTGCCGCAGCGAGGGGAGCACGAAAAAAGCTGCCGAACAAGCAGCCGCGTGTCTGGCCTGGGAACGTCTACAATTGTCAGAAGGGCACTCCGCAGATGACCGCATCGGGGCGAGCGCCAAGAGTTCCGAGCCGTCATGAGTGAAGTGGGTAGCCCAGAACAACTCAAGACAACTTCTGAAGAGCAGCGACCGGTGACCCCGGCGCGGACCTGGGGCGGCCTGTATTCGCTACAATCGTTCGCCGGCACCATCGCGATTGCGGTGTTCGTGATTACGTTTGTGGTGCAGGCATTCCAGATTCCCTCCGAGTCGATGGAGAAGACGCTGCTGATCGGCGATTACCTGCTGGTGGACAAGGCGCATTACGGACATTCGCGCTGGTGGAATTGGTTGATGCCCTACGGGCCCATTCATCGGCAAGACATCATCGTTTTTCGTTATCCGGTGAATCCGCGGCAGCACTTCGTCAAACGAGTGGTCGCCGTTCCCGGCGATCATGTGCGGCTGGTCAACAAGCATGTTTATGTCGATGGAGTCCGCCAGGATGACGGCTATGCTACGTTCAACTGGGCCTGGCGCGATCGCTTCCGCGACAACTTCCCCGACGGCGGCTTCTACGGCGACAGGATTTCGGCAAAATGGTTTCTCCAGGCGCAGAGGCTGATGGACGAGGGCGAACTGATTGTGCCGGAAGGATCGTACTTCGTGCTGGGCGACAATCGCGATGACAGTTATGACTCGCGTTACTGGGGCTTTGTACCGCAGGAAAATGTAGTAGGACGTCCACTGCTGATCTACTGGTCGATGGACCGAACGGAGACGGCGATGGCAGGCGGGCAGAGGTCTGATAAACTTTCGAGTCTGACGGTAAGTGTCACGCAAATGTTGAGTGGCCTGCGCTGGCATCGGATGCTGCGGATTCCGCAGTAGAGCGCGGGGCGTGTTTAGACAATGGTTTTTGGAAGGGGCGCGGCCATACAGTTTGCTGAAAAAGTCGAAACAGGGCCCGGTGCCGCCGGCTGAAGCCGGCTCGGGATGAGAAACAAAAGGCTTAGACGCTGGCCTGAAGGCCAGCTCTACCTGAATTCTTCTTCGCGAGGAGTTTTTCAGCAAAACTGTAAAGCCCAATTCTTTTATGGAGTATTTACGGACGGTCTGAAGGCCGTCCCCTTCAAAACCTGACATAGTCAGCGCTCTCTTAAAGGCTGATAGAATCTGCCCGCTCGTGAGGGAACGTAGTATTCCGAGGAAAAACGAATTTGCCTACGACCAAGAAACCCGTGAAGGCCGCGCCGGAAAAGGCGCAGCCGGTGGAAGCGCAGACGCCGGAAAAACCTAAGGAGACCACGCCCGAGTTTATCGCCTCGATTGCCGTAATCCTGGTGACAGGGCTTTTTATCATCACCTTCACCTTGCAGGCCTTCACCATTCCATCGAGCTCGATGGAGAACACCCTGTTGATCGGCGATCACCTCTTCGTGGACCGGATTCTGCTGGCGCCAATGACGAAGTGGATCGGCAAGCTGATTCCTTACCGCGATCCGCGGCATGGGGATGTGTTTGTCTTCATCGCGCCAGCGCAGCCTGGTCTCTATCTGGTCAAGCGTGTCATGGGTGTTCCGGGCGATCGCATTCATCTGGAGAATGGCGTGGTTTACCGCAACGGGGAAGCGCTAAAGGAGCCGTACGTTATCCGTCAGGGAGATTACAACGATTACCGGGATAACTTCCCGAGCGTTCCACCCAGCGAGTACGAACAGCTGACGCCAGAGTGGCGACTTACGCTGCCGTCGCATGTGCAGAACGGCGATCTGGTGGTACCGCCCGGGACCTACTTCGCCATGGGCGACAACCGGGATGTCAGCCTGGACAGCCGCTATTGGGGCTTGGTTCCCCGCGAAAACCTGATCGGCCGTCCCATGTTCATCTACTGGTCGTTCCTCACGCCGCGCGACGAGTACGAACGCCAGAGCATCGGCGACCGGATTGCCTGGATGTTCAACATCGTCTTCCACTTCTTCGACCACACTCGCTGGTCCCGAATGTTCCACGTGGTGCACTGATGTGGCGCCGTACGTCACGGCGGATGATGTGGGCGGTGGTGCTGGTTTTCCTGCTGGCCCTGGTGCTGCCTCCGTTCGTTAATGTGAGCCGCTATCGCGGCCGGGTAGCGGGCGCCATCGGCCGCGCGCTGGGGCGCGAAGTGACAGTCTCAAATATCGAGCTCAAGTTGTTGCCGCGTCCGGGAGTAGTGCTCTACAACTTTGTCGTTGCCGACGACCCCAGCTATGGCGCGGAGCCGATGCTGCGGGCGGACACCGTCACGGTTTATCTCCGGCTAACGTCGTTGTGGCGGGGACGGCTGGAGATCGGCACGCTGGACCTGGACAATCCCAGCCTGAACCTGGTGCGTCGCGCCGACGGCCACTGGAACCTGGAAGAACTTGTGGAACGGGCGTCGCAAGCGAGTCCGGCGCCCACGGCCAAGAGGCGGCCCGAGGCGCGCCCGCGCTTTCCTTACGTTGAGGCATCGAGCGGACGCATCAACTTCAAGCTGGGCGACGTCAAGAAGGCGTTTGCCTTCACCGATGCCGATTTCGCGCTGTGGCTGGAGTCGGAGAATCTGTGGGGCTTCAGGGTAGAAGCGCGCCCAGTCCGCACCGATGTGGCCATCAACGATACCGGCACGCTCAAACTAGACGGGCGGTTCCAGCGGGCTGCCAACCTGCGCGACACGCCGATTTACCTGAAGTTAAACTTCAACGATGGCCCGCTGGGGCAACTGACGAAACTCTTTTACGGACGGGACCGCGGTTGGCGTGGAGATGTTCGCGCCGGCGCGATCCTGACCGGCACGCCTGCGGCGTTGGGGATTACCCTCGACGCACGAGTCGACGACTTCCGCCGCTACGACATTGCCCTGGGCGAGGCTTTGCGACTGCGAACCCATTGCACGGGAACCTATTCCTCCATGAATGACACGCTCTACGATGTTCGCTGCGAATCGCCGGTCGGCGCCGGGCTCCTGCGCGTACGGGGAGACGCGCAAGGCTGGGGAGCGGGCGGCGGATATGAGTGGGACATCGCTGGGGACCATATTCCCGCTGCGGGCTTCGTTGCTTTCGGCCGTCATGCCAAGAAAGATCTTCCCGTGGATTTGACTGCTACGGGTGAGGTGGAAGCGGTGTTCTCGGTCCGCAAGCCGCCAGGCGGCGCGGCCCAGTGGTCGGGCGGTGGCAGCACCAGTTCCCTGGCACTGCAGGCGGATGTTCTGAAACAGCAGATGGAACTCGGGGAGGTGCAGTTCGCAATCCCCAGCAATAAGCCGGAAGCCCCGGGTTCGAAACGCAAGCGCTCCACTCACCAAGTCCAGCCGCCAGTTACGAATGCCGGCTTCCAGCTGGTCGTAAAGCCCTTCGCCATGCCGCTGGGCGCGCCCTCGCCTGCGACCGGCAGCGGAGAGATCGACGCGGACCGCTATAGTCTGCACGTGAGCGGCGGCGCGGAATTGGGACGGCTGCTGAATGTGGCGCAAGCGCTTGGCATTGGGACGCCTGGGATGGGGCTGGCTGGTGTCGCCCAGGTGGACGTGGGCACGGTGGGGTCCTGGATGGGATTCGCGTCACCTGCACCCTCGGGCAAGATGCAAGTGCGGACGGCGACGGCCGAACTGCAAGGTGTCTCCGAGCCGCTGCTGATCGATACCGCCTCTATTCTGCTGGCAGACCAACTGGTGAAGGTTACGTCCTTCTCCGCGGCCTTCAGCCAAGGCACACAGCTCACAGGATCGGCGAGCTTTCCGGTGCACTGCACCTCGCCGGAAAACTGCGTTCTGCAATTCGAGGTTCGCTCCGGCGATGCCTCGCTCGCCCGGCTCAATCAGCTGCTCAATCCCGCGTTCAGCCGTCAGCCTTGGTATCATCTGCTTTCCATCGGAAAGCGGAATGACAACATCCTGTTGAAGTTGCGCGCCAGTGGACATTTTTCCGTGGCCCGTTTCGCCCTTGGCAGCGTGACCGCCGGCAACGTCAATGGATCGCTGGAACTCTCCTCCGGCAAACTACGAATACATGAGCTGCGCGCGGATCTTCTCGGCGGGCATCAGGACGGCTCTTGGCTGGCCGACTTCACGGTCTCGCCACCGCGATTCATGGGCAACGGGATTATCAATAAGCTGTCGATGAGCCAGCTTGGGTCGTTGATGCATGACAACTGGGCGGCCGGGGCGGTCGATGCTGAATATAGCTTGACACTGTCCGGACCAAGCGCTGACAAGCTGCGAAGCTCGGCTACGGGCACCGCGGATTTCACTTGGAGTGGAGGATCTCTGAGGCACGTCAGTCTCGACAACCGAGGGATTCCCATTGTGTTCTCGAAATTCTCCGGCAAGGTCGCATTGCAGGATGGAACGTTTACGATGTCGGATTGCAAGATGCAGTCGAACGGCGCCAGCTATAGCGTGAAAGGTACTGCGACCTACGACCGCGACCTCGCGGTGCAATTGGAGCGCGCCGGCGGGCAGTCGTATACGATCTCAGGAACGCTCGACAAGCCACACGTGGAAACCGTTACCAACCCGGCGGCAGAGGCGGCGCTGCGATGAACTGGCGTGGCATTGTTGCGATCATCGTTGCATTCGTGGCGCTGACGCTCGTCGTGGCTGCTGGCGGTCAGCACGCTGCGGCTCCGCAGGATTCTCACAGCGCAGAATTTCGCGCGATGGAGCAGAAGCTCGCCTACCTGAAGCTCAACGCCGCCAAGGCCCATCCTGATCCCAAGCCGATCGAGTTGACTGAAGCAGAGGCGAACGCCTACTTCAACGAAGGCGGAGTGAAGCTACCCAAAGGCGTCAGCCAGCTCCACCTGACGTCGCGGCCGGGCGTGCTTGATGCTCACGCCAAAATCGACTTCGAAGAGATCATGCAGGGACGTGGATCGACTAACCCGATGTTCGCCATGTTCAGCGGGAAACACGATGTTGAGGTGGTGGCACAGGCAAGCGGCGCCGACGGCATGGGGAGCATCCAGGTACAGTCCATTCAGTTGGATGGTTCCGAAGTACCGAGGTGGGCGTTGGAGTTCTTCGTTCAGCACTACATCACGCCGAAGTATCCCAACGTCGGGATGACGACCACGTTCAAGCTGCCGCTGAGGATTGAGAGCGCGGTGGTGGAGAGCGGGAAGGTCAGGCTGGTGCAGAGGTAGGACCGGTTGTCGGCGGATCGGACGGTGTCGCAGGGGCCCCTGCCGTCTCATTGAAGACAGAAACACCGCCCAAGTTGGCTCAAATCCCTGCAACTGTTTGCACTGCCATAACATCTAACAACTTGACAACGATTCACTCAAGTTCTATAGTCATTAGGCTATAAGGGTTTGAGCGTTGTAAATATGCACTTATTTGTCAATAAGTTAGATGAGTTTCAACCCTGAAGGAGGGTGGCTGCAATGGGAAAGATTATCGGAATTGACTTGGGCACGACCAACTCAGTGGTCGCCGTCATGGAAGGCGGCGAGCCCAAGGTCATCCCCAACGAAGAAGGTGGGCGGACAACGCCCTCAGTAGTCGGATTCACCAAGAACGGCGAGCGGCTGGTCGGCCAGGTTGCCAAGCGCCAGGCCATCACCAATCCGGAGAATACGGTTTACTCCATCAAACGCTTCATGGGCCGCCGGTACGACGAAGTGTCGGAAGAGATGAAGATGGTGCCCTACAAGGTCGTCCAGTCGGGAGATCACGTGGCCGTTATGGCGCAGGGCAAGGAGTACACCCCGCCGCAGATCTCGGCGATGATTCTGCAAAAACTGAAGAAGGCTGCGGAAGACTATCTCGGCGAGAAGGTGACCGAGGCCGTTATCACCGTGCCGGCGTATTTTAACGACGCGCAGCGCCAGGCGACGAAGGACGCAGGCCAGATTGCCGGCCTCGAAGTGAAGCGCATCATCAACGAGCCGACGGCGGCCGCGCTGGCCTACGGGCTCGACAAGAAGAAGGACGAGACCATCGCCGTGTACGACTTCGGCGGCGGCACCTTCGACATTTCGATTCTCGAAGTCGGCGAGGGCGTCATCGAGGTGAAGTCCACCAACGGCGACACGCACCTCGGCGGCGACAACATCGATCAGCGAATTGTGGACTGGCTGATCGACGAGTTCAAGAAGGACGAAGGCTTGAGCCTGCGCGACAAGGGCAACGAGATGGCGCTCCAACGTCTGCGCGATGCAGCCGAGCGCGCCAAGATCGAGCTCTCCACCACGATGCAGACCGAAATCAATCTGCCGTTCATCACGGCGGATGCCAGCGGCCCCAAGCACCTGGTGAAGACGCTGACCCGCGGCAAGCTGGAAGAGATGGTGAAGGACATCATCGATCGCTCCATCGGCCCCTGTAAAGCGGCGATCAAGGATGCCGGCATCTCGCCCGACAAGATCAACGAAGTGGTGCTGGTCGGCGGCCAGACGCGTATGCCGCGCATTCAGCAACTGGTAAAGGAGATCTTCGGCAAGGAACCGCACAAGGGCGTGAACCCGGACGAAGTGGTTGCGATCGGTGCTGCAATTCAGGGCGGCGTGCTGGGCGGCGAGGTGAAAGACCTGCTGCTGCTCGACGTGACGCCGCTGACGCTGTCGATCGAGACGATGGGCGGCGTGGCGACGCAGATGATTCCGCGTAACACCACCATTCCGACCAAGAAGACGGAGATGTTCTCGACGGCAGCCGACAACCAGACATCGGTCGAGGTACACGTGATGCAGGGTGAGCGGCCGATGGCTCGCGACAATCGCACCCTGGGCAAGTTCCACCTGACTGGCTTGCCGCCGGCTCCGCGCGGCATTCCGCAGATCGAAGTCACGTTCGATATCGATGCCAACGGCATCCTGAACGTCAACGCGAAGGACATGGCCACGGGCAAGGACCAGAAGATCACGATTACGTCGTCTTCGGGTCTGAGCAAGGACGAGGTCGAGCGCATGGCGAAGGACGCCGACGCGCACGCATCCGAGGACAAGGCAAAGCGCGATGAGGTCGAGGCGCGCAATCAGCTTGACGGCATGGTCTACAGCATCGAGAAGATGCTGCGCGAACATGGCGACAAGATCTCCGGCCAGGAGCGCAGTGATGTCGAGAACGCTCTCGCCGACGCCAAGAAGGCGCTGGAAGGCACTGACGCGGCTGCGATGAACAAGGCCCGCGAGAACCTGACTTCGGCTTCGCACAAGCTGGCTGAAGCTATGTACAAGGCGACTTCCGCGCAAACGCCTCCCACGGGCGGCCCGGCTCCGGGAGCAAACGGACACGCTCCAGGCGCCGCCGAGCCGAAGAAGGACGAAGGCGTAATCGATGCCGAGTACGTAGATGTGGAAGAGAAGAAGTGACGGCGCGTGGCGGGTCGTCTGAGACCCGCCGTCGTCATCCTGAGCGAGCGGCCTGTAGTTGGCCGCGAGTCGAAGGATCGGCAGCAATTAGCAACTAGCTGGGGCGCGCACGCGCCCCTGCTCACAAGGGCTAGTTGAGCCTAATATGCACGCGGGCGCGTTGATGCTCGCAGCACTCAAAACGAGTCCGCAAAGCGGGACGGAAGATGATAGCCCAGCGTTTCAACGCTGGGTAGGCATCTAGAATGAACCCGAGTCCCTTTAGGGACGGCACAAGAAAAGCGGGGCTTTAGCCCCGCGCAACAAACTGAGCTCCCCGGATCGAAGGAACAATTGAGATTTGAAGTGAACAATCAGTCGTACATGTTGAGTTTCAATCGCGAAGACGGAAGGTGGTATCTGATCACCTCCGAGATAACGGGCCGTATGAAGGCGATTCCGGTCATCAGCGACGATTTCGGGTTCGTCCCGAACATCGTCGTCCCGATGGGCGACACGGGACAGGCAGGCGTCAACTAGATCCCAAGGGTATCTGACAATGGGAACACCGCAGGTGTGGAGATTTCAGTCGTGACAGAGAACGAAGCTGAAACGGCGCAACACACAAAGCGACCCTCCGACGTTATCAGCGCCGATTTCGTGGCGCGCTGGGAGCCCCACTATGACCGCCGCAAATATCCGGTGGATTTCTATCTGCGCTACGTCACGAGCGCACGAAATGCGAAGAGTCATGAAGACCTGAGGGGTGCTTTGCTTGCCCTGCTGCACTGGAAGGATGGAAAAGCAGCCAGTTTCGCTCGTGGCGAAACTCCTGCGGCGAAACCTAACACCCTGAACCCAATGCCAGCTCTGAGTGGAGCTGCCTTAGCCGGATTAGCCCAATCGTTTCATGGTTTGGTCGGAGCCGAGGAGAACAATTTCAAGCAACAGGCAGAGAATCTTCGCAATACTTTGAACCAGATGTGGCGCTCCGTAGTCATCCCGGCCTTCGTACTTCATGTTGCAAGGCCTGATCGGCTGCCAATTATAGACAAACACACCATGCGAGCATTCCTATACTTGATGCGTGGGGAGTTCGTTGAGAAACCGACTATCAACAACTGGGGTTTGTGGGGCCACTACGCCACCTTTTTCGAGGAGGCCGTTGCGAACGCAGGATTTGGCTCCAATTGCGCAAGTCGCTCCCAGGTGGATCGGGCGCTTTTCGCATACGGCAAATGGCTGAAAGAAGCATACCCACGGGAAAGAGAAAAGCTGCTAAAGAAGCGGGCCCTAACGTTGCCCGCCACAAAACCGGGCTTTGCAAACTTATGGGATCAGCTGGATGCTGAAATACCGAAGACCCAGTCCCGCTCTGCGGGACGGAATAACTTAGCCCAGCACGGAGCGAAGCGGAGTGCTGAGCAGGCTGGAAAATGAAACCGAGTCCCTTCAGGAACGACACAAAAAGCAGGTCCCTCGACTCGCGACCGCCCGACTCGCAAGCGAGTCGGAAAAAAGAGGCGGTCGCTCGCTCGGGATGACAAGGTTTAGGGAGAAAGTGCGGCGCACCTAAAGGTGCGCCCCTTCACTACCATGAATCGCCGATTACTCTGGCTGAAGGCTAAGAGCTGATAGTTAACAATGGCCACGACCACCAACAAAGACAAGGATTATTACGGCACCCTCGCGGTGAAGAAGACAGCCTCGGCGGAGGACATCCGCAAGGCGTTCCGCAAACTCGCGCGAAAATATCACCCAGACGTGAATCCCGGGGACAAGTCTGCGGAGGAGAAGTTCAAGGCGCTCTCTGAGGCGAATGACGTTCTCAGCGATCCCAAGAAGCGCAAGATTTACGATCAGCTCGGCTTCTACTCGGACAACATCGACCCGGCAGCGGCTGAGGCTTACGGGCGCGGCGGCGGCTTTGGCGCAGGCGGATTCGGTGGCCCGGGGCAAGGCGCAGGTGGTGGTGGAGCGCGCACCCAGACTCAGGAAGTGCCGTTCGACTTCAGCGGATTCGACTTCAACGATTTTTCGGAAGGCGCCGGTGCGGCCGGGCGGCGAGCCGGCACGGGCGGCGGATTCCGCGACATCTTCTCCAACATCTTCGGAGGCGGCGGTCGCGGTGAATCGATGCAGCATGCCGAGCCCGGCACCGATCTGGAATACCAGATCGACGTCGGCTTCTGGCAGGCGATCAAGGGCGCAGAGATGCAGCTCACGATCCCGCGCCTGGAGGTTTGTACTAACTGCCACGGCCAGGGGTACATCGAGAGTCCCGGGCAGTGTCCGGAATGCAAGGGCAAAGGACAGATCACGCAGAAGAGCGGGAGCATGAAGTTCAACGTGCCGTGCGCGCGCTGCGGCGGCAGCGGCAAGAACCGTACCGTCTGTCCGGTGTGCCACGGCGAAGGACGCTTGGAGCGCAGCGAGTCGCTGAAGGTGCGCATCAAGCCGGGAACGCGCGACGGCCAGCGCATTCGCCTCGCCGGGCGCGGCAATGCCGGAACCATGGGCGCGCCGGCGGGCGATCTGTACATCATTGTGCGCGCGGGCGAGCACCCGGTGTTCAAGCGCGAGGGCGACGACATTCACCTTACCGTTCCGGTGACGCTCAGCGAGGCTGCGCTCGGGGCAAAGGTTGAGGTTCCCACGATTGATGGCCGCGCCTTGCTGCGGATTCCTCCGGGCACGCAATGCGGGCAGAAGTTGCGGTTGCGCGAGAAAGGCGTGCCCTCTGCGGTAACCGAGGGCCAGCGCGGCGACGAAATTATCGAGATTCAGGCAGTCACGCCGAAGGTTGGCGACGAGCGATCGAAAGAGATTCTGCGTGAGTTGGCGAAACTGAATCCGGACGATCCGCGGGAAGAGTTGTGGAAGAAAATCGGCAATTAGCAGCTAGCAATTAGCATTTAGCATTTGGCAGTTAGCCAAAGACTAAGTGCTAAATGCCAACTGCTAAGTGCTAATTTATGGCCAAGCGTAAGAAACAAGGCGCGTACATGATCAGCGCGGTGGCGGAAATGTACGACATTCATCCGCAGACGTTGCGTCTTTATGAGCGCGAAGGATTGCTGAAGCCGTCGCGCACCGAAGGCAACACGCGCCTCTACACCGACGAAGACCTGGAGCGGCTGGAGCTGATCCTGTCACTGGCGCGCGAGCTGGGCGTGAACATTTCAGGTATCGCAATCATATTGCAGATGCGCGAGCGCATGGACGAAATGCAGCGCCAGATGGCAGAGTTCGTCAGCTATGTTCGCACTGAGGTGATGGCGCGCGCCCAACATGCCAGTGTTGATGCCAGCCGCGGAGCGATCGTGCCGTTGCGCCAGTCGCTGGCGGTGAAGAAAAAGCAGTGAGAAGAAGTTTCGAGTTTCCAGTTTCGGAGTTTCGAGTGGAAACTCGCCTTTGCGTCGCGATGGGGGTCCTCTCGAATCCGCCCGAGGCAGGTTCTTCGACTATGGTTCGCGAACAGCGCACGAACCTCCGCTCAGGGTGACAGGCTCGAATCTGAAGCTGGAAACCTGAAACTGGAAACTCGAAACCGGAAACTGCATCTCACTTCTTCGCGCTGCTCTGCGCTGCCTTTTCTTTCAGCTTGCTGAGCGCCTCGCGCGCCTTCTGGGCGTAAGGCCCCTTGGGCAGGATCTTCAGATAGGCTTCGTAGTTCTCCCTGGCGCCGGCGGTATCGCCCGTTTTGTTCAGCACCTCAGCCAGTTTGAAGGTTGCCTCGGCGTCGTGGGGCTTGAACTCCAGCGCCTCGCGGTAGCGGCTGATCGCAGCGTTGTAATTTTCCTTCTTGAAGTAGAAGTCTCCAACCTCGACATCCTTCATCGCCTTCATGGGATTGTAGGGGGTGAACTCATCGACGCCGGTGTCGCTCAATCCAGCCTCGGGATGGGCCTTTTCATCGTTCGTAGGCGGAGACACGTCGATCTGTGACTGCTTGCTGGAGCTCTCGCCGGCGGGAACATTGTCTGTGCGAGGAGGGTTTGCGCGGTTGTCCTTTGGAGCAGGCGCCGACTTGTCAACCGGGACTCGTTCAACAGGCTGGGTGTCTTGCGGCGACGTGCCCTGCGGCGGACTGTCTTGCGGCGGAGTGTCTTGCGCTGCCGCCGCACCGATCAACCAAAGGCACAGGATCGCTAGAAGAAGATACCGAAATCGCACATTCATATTGTATGTGAACCCGCGAAACGTGGTCGGGACTCGGTGCAGCGCCTCAGCGGCTAAAGCCGCAGCAATTTTGCGGCATTAACGGACGGCCTGAAGGCCGTCCCCTTCCTGAAGGCTGCCGTTTTCAAGAGCCGTAATTAGGGAGCTGGGCTCATTTGCGCCTGACATGGAGCACCTTCTGCACCTCGGCGACCACGTCGCCAGTCTCGTCTTTCACCTGGACGACGAATGTAGGCTCATATTTGTCCTGGGTCGTGAGCTTGGCGCGAATGTCGTCGAGCTGCTCGCCGGTCAAACGGAACTCGGCCTTGACGATTCCCTTCCCCGGCTTGCGAAAGCGAATGCTCGCCGCCTTGTCCCAGACGATGTAGCCAGGACCAAGATTGTCCATCAGCATCAGCATGTAGAAGGGATCGGTCATGGAGTAGAGCGAGCCGCCGTAATGGGTGCCGACGTAGTTGCGGTTCCAGAAGCGCAGCTTCATCTCAACGTCAACAGCCTTGTGATCGGGACTCCACTTCACGCGGATGCCGGCGCCTAGTATCGGCGGCCAGATGTTGATGGCACGGAGCATCAGGCGTTGCAATTTTGTGCTCATGATCTGTGGTATCGATCATAGTCGCAACTTTGAGATTAGGATGCGCCGCTGCACAAAGGCCGCCCACCCTCGTGGACGGCCTTTTCTCCAAGGGCCGGTGGCCAATGGCTCCGGGCTGAGGAGACTTTGCGAAACTGTTACGCGACCGCGTCGGGCGGCCGCGCCTTACGTCATCGCTATTGCATGGACTGCGGCTGGTTGAGAGAGTTGGTTCGCGCTGACTCGGTCAGACTGTTCGCCATCAGGCGCACATCGACACGTCGGTTCCTGGCACGCCCTGCCGAGCTGGTATTCTGCGCCACCGGATTGTCCTTGCCCAATCCGATGAGGAAAATCTTGTGCGCCGGCACGTTGTATTTCTGCGCCAGGTATTGAATGACGGCGTCGGCGCGGCGCTGGCTGAGCTGGTAGTTGTAATCGGCGGGACCGGTTGAATCGGTGTAGCCCTCGACTTGGACGATGTAGTGCCTCTGGCTCTGAAGCCGGGCGGCGAAATCGTCCAGAGTCTGCTTGTCCTTGCGCGTCAGGTCGGCCTTGTCGAAGCCAAACAACACGGTGGTGTCGGCGACGGACTGGTAGTTGTCCAGGTTCTCAACCGTGCCGGCCAGGCTGGTAACGCGGTTCGAAGCTTGGGTGGCGTTCTGATTGGCCTGGTCGGCGGTCTGTCCGGCAGCCAAGGCTTTCTGATCGGCGGCTGCGCTCTTGGAATTCACCTGTGCGATCCCCTGCTGGGCGCGACTGTCGGTATCGCGGATGTCGCGAGTATTTTTCGCTGTCTGATCATCTAATTCATTGACGTTGTTGATGACTGGAGCGGTCTGGTTGCGAACGTAGTTCTTGGTTGAGCAACCCACGGTCAGGGGCAGGCTGCCGGCCACAAGCACTGCAAGTACGGAAAATCGATTCATGGAAACGGCTCCTTGCAAAACTGTCGGTCGCGGCGAGTGGTCAGCCGTCGTCCTGAGCTTAAAGTAGCAAGCCGCGGGCCATAGCGCACTCAGTCATCGCCTGAAGTTCGGAGCGCATTTTCAATTGGTTAGAAGTGCCGTCCGACGAGGAAAGCGGGCCCGGAGACGGCGGCGGGTAATCCTGACGCGGGGAGTAGAATTTTTACCAGTTGCGAGCTGCGGATCTCTCGACTCCGGCGGCTAAAATCAGGCCACCTGCGTTCGGGATGACACAACGTTACTCTCGTCTGAGTTGATGGATTTACACCGGAAAAGCTGATGGACCTTCACCAGAAAATTCGAACGCTGCCGACCTCGCCTGGCGTGTATCTGTACAAGAACGCCGAGGGGCAGATCATCTACGTGGGCAAGGCGAACAACCTGCGCTCGCGGGTGCGTTCGTATTTTCTGGAAGGCGCGGCGGCCAACGCCAAGACCGGAACTCTGCTGCGCGAGGCGGTCGATCTCGACTACGTGGTGGTCGACAACGAGAAAGAAGCGCTGGCCCTCGAGAACAACCTGATCAAGCAGAAGAAGCCGCGCTACAACATTCTTCTGCGCGACGACAAAACCTATCCATATATAAAGCTGACGATCGGGGAGCGCTATCCGCGAGTGTTTCCCACGCGGCGGCTGCGGAAAGATGGCTCGCTGTACTTCGGCCCGTACTTTCCCACTAGCCTGGCGTACCGGCTAGTCGACTTGATCCACCGGCACTTTCTGATTCCCTCGTGCAAGCTCGACCTGAACCGTTACTATCCGCGGCCCTGTTTGCAGTACTACATCGGGCGATGCCTGGGGCCTTGCGTCGAGGGACTCACAACGCCAGAGCGCTACGCCGAAGCGGTACATGATGTGAAATTGTTTCTGGAAGGCCGAGGAGCGGACTTGTCGCGATCTTTGCATCAGCGCATGAACGCCGCGGCCGAGCGCGAGCAGTATGAATTGGCGGCGAAGTATCGCGATCTGATCTCGACTGTCGATTTGCTGGAGCAGAAGCAGCGCATCGCGGCGGTCGAAGGCGACGATGCCGACGTGTTCGGCTATCACTACGAAAACGAGATGCTGGCGGTGAACCTGTTCCACATGCGCCGCGGCAAGATCGTCGACAAGCGCGAGTTCTTCTGGGAAGACCTCAGCGAGATGATCGGCGTCGCAGGCTTCGCTCCCGGAGAATTCTTCTCAGCGCTGCTGAAGCAGGTGTATCTGGACCAGCAGTATGTGCCGCACACAATCTACGTGCCAGTGGACTTCGAAGACCGCGCGACGCTGGAGGAAATGCTGTCAGAAGGCCAGAAACGGCATGTGCAGATCCATGTCCCACAGCGTGGGGACAAACGATCGCTGGTCGACCTGGTCGGGCAGAACGCCAAGCAGGCCTACGACCAGCGCTTCCGCGTGATGAAGCCGGCAGCCAAGGCAATCCAGGAAGCAGTGCAGGATGCGCTCATGCTTCCCGAGCTGCCGAAGCGTATCGAGTGCTTCGACATTTCGCATATCCAGGGCGCGGAAACCGTCGCCTCCATGGTGGTGTGGGAAGAGGGCAAGATCAAGAAATCCGATTACCGCAAATTCATCATCAAGAGCGTCGAGGGAATAGATGACTTTGCCTCGATGCGCGAGGTGGTGACGCGCCGCTACAAACGCGTACAAGATGAAAAGCAGAAGATGCCGAGCCTGGTGCTGATCGACGGCGGCATCGGGCAGCTGCATGCGGCAGCGCAAGCGCTGGAGGAGTTGGGCATTGTGAATCAGCCGCTGGCATCCATCGCCAAGCGCGAAGAGATCATCTATATACAGGGTCAGGAAGATGAGCCTGTGGTGCTCGACCGGCATTCGCCGGTGCTGCACCTGGTGCAGTTGGTGCGGGATGAGGCGCATCGTTTCGCGGTGACATTCCACCGCAAGCGCCGCCAGATGCGCGACCGCCAGACAGAGCTGCTGGAGATTCCCGGCGTCGGGGAGCGGACGACGAAACGCCTGCTGCAGCACTTCGGGAGTTTGCAAGCGGTGAAAGCTGCGGATGCGGCGGCGTTGGCATCAGTGGTGAGCCGATCGCAGGCGGAAGCGATTCTGGAGCATTTCGGCAAAAGCAGCTAAAGCTGCGCCCCTTCAAGGAGGGCGCGTCAGATTTCCGCATCTGGGGCTGCCGATCTGCATCCCATCTCGCTTTCACATTCTGTTAACGGAACCTTTTCCCTTCGCGCTCGTATAAAGCTGCAGAAGTTGATCCGGTGAGGGCAAGAGCGCTCGCGGACAACTCCAGGGTCCTCAACAACTATCCATTGAGATTGTTGGCGGAAGCCACTTCTAAAGGAGAACCATCATGGACGCGAAATATAACTGGCTGATCGACAACGGCGCGGTCCGCGTCACCTTGAACACGGTGGCCTTTGCCCTGTGGATGGTGATGGCTTTGGGATTGCTAGAGCTGGCTGCGAAGGTCTAGCTCGAAATACCATTGGCCCAACGTGACGAGCGAGCCTGGATAAGGCGATGCCACCGCCGAAATGCAAAGAGTGCCGCCGGCTGAGGCCGCCTCCAATTCACAAACGCAGGTTACCCAGGGCTTCCGCCCTGGGCTAACTGCATTTCCGCCCTGACGAGCTCGATTTGCGACTCGTCCTACGCGCTGCACGCTTCTCGTTCAACACAGCCGATCAAAGCTCGCGCTAGCTGCGGGTAGTTTCCACTTCACGCAGGCGAGCGGCCTTGCCACGCAGCGCGCGCAGGTAATACAGCTTGGCGCGGCGGACATGCGCCGAACGCAGGACGTCGATCTTGTCGATGACTTTGGAGTTGATGGGGAAGATGCGCTCCACGCCCTGGCCGAAGCTCATCTTGCGCACGGTGAAGCTGGGCTGTGCTCCCCGGCTCTTGGCGATCACGATTCCTTCAAAAGCCTGGAGGCGCTCTTTGTCGCCTTCCTTGATCTTCACGTGGACGCGAACGGTGTCGCCGGGCTTGAAGTTAGGGATATCGGTGCGCCGCGTCTTGGCGAGCAGGCGGTCAATAATTTGCGAATTCGACATGGTGTTCCTTTCGGAACTAGCGACTAGCAATTAGCAACTAGCAGCTAGCTTTTGGTTCTTAACCTACAAAAAATTAGCTCTAACTTTAACTCTGTCATCCTGAGCGAGGCGCTTCAGCGCCGAGTCGAAGCACCTCTTAATGACCCGAAGAACCCCCGCGGACCTTAGGCTACTCACTCTCAATTTCAGCCAGCAGCTTGCGATCTTCGTCGCTCAAAAGCCGTCGTCGCAACAGATCGGGCCGGGTGTGTAACGTCTTACGCAACGCGCAACGGCGGCGCCACTTGCGAATCTCATCGTGGTTCCCATTCATCAGCACCTCGGGAACCGGCATTCCACGAAATTCCGCCGGGCGCGTGTAATGCGGATAATCCAGCAAGCCGCCCGAACTGCACGTCGAGCTTGGCGGCTCACCGGGCAGACTCGGCTTAGCGTCCGCGGTGGCCGCCGTGAACGATTCCTGCTGCGACGACGCCGCATTGCCCAGCGCTTCGGGAACGAACCGCGTCATGGTATCGACGATGACGGCTGCAGCCAACTCGCCGCCGCTCAGCACGAAATCGCCAACGGAAATTTCGCGATCGGCAAGGTGCTCGCTCACGCGCTCATCAACTCCCTCGTAGCGCCCGCAGATGAGTATCATGCGCTCACGACTCATCAACTCTTGCGCCAACGCTTGCGTGAACAGCTGGCCTTGCGGCGACAGCAGCACAACCGATTCGCATGCGCCTTCGCTCACTCGCTCTTCGCGCGGCGCAACACCGAGCGACTGCAGGCATTCGAAGATCGGCTCCGGCTTGAGCACCATGCCTTCACCGCCGCCGAACGGCCTGTCGTCTACAGTGCGATGCCGGTCGTGCGCGAAGGCCCGCAGATCGTGAATACCAATTTCAATGAGCCCGGCTTCGCGCGCCCGGCGCACGATGCCATAATCCAGCGGTCCGCGAAAAAAGTCTGGAAAAATCGTGATGATTTCGAACTTCATTCGGACCACGCTAAGTTCACGTGCGCTTCCGTCGTTCACCGGCCGATCTTGTTTCGTCGGCTTCCGCTTTCTGGCGCTGCTTTTCTTCGCTGCTTAGCGGCGCATCCAGATCCAGCAGGCCTTCGGGCAATTCCATGTCGAGCCGTTTCGCCGGCAGGTCCAGCTCTTTCACAAACTCCTCGGCGTACGGGACAAGAAGTTCTGTAGTTGTCTCGCACCGACCCACCCTTCGCGCCGCACAGACTGGCAGGGTCACCACTAATAACGGCGCTTCTCCCGCTCCAAACTGCACATCGCTCACGCGGCCCAGAAACCTCTGACCATCCCAGACATCGCAGCCAACAATCTCGCTCACATACGCTGAGCCCGCTTCCAATTCGCTGCGTTGCTCCTGGGGAACCTGCAACTCGAAGCCGGCGAGCTGCTCAGCATCGCTGATGCTATCCACACCGGCAAACTTCAGTACCACGCCGCCCTTATGAAACCAATACTCTTCCAGTTGCAACTGGCGGCGATTGCCATTCGGCGCCAATCCTGACAACTCGCGGCGCTCGGCAAAACGTTGCGGAAAATCGGTGTGCAGGTCGGCCAGAACTTCGCCGCGCCGCCCCTGCGGCTTCAGCACGCGAGCGATGGTGATGAACTCGCCGGCTATTCCAGAATCTCCAACTGATAGCGTTTGCGCGTGCGCAGGCTGGCCGAGTGCAGGATGGTCCGCAGACTGCGAGCGGTCCGTCCGTGACGCCCGATGACGCGGCCCACATCCTCTTCGGCGACCACCAGCTCCAGCACCGTCTGCCCATTTTCCTCGAAAGGCTCGACCGTGACCTCGTCGGGCGCCTCAACCAGCGCCTTGGCCAGGTATTGCATCAACGCGATGATGTCAGGCTTGCTATCCGACATTGTGGGACTCTCCTACAGTCCGGCGTGCAGCTATTACGCTGAGGCCGGAGCCTCGGTGGCAGCTTCGGTTGAAGGCAACGGCGCGCTGGCCGGATTCTTCTCCACCAGCTTCCTCACGCGGTCCGACAACTGCGCACCCTTCGACTTCCAATAGTCGATGCGTTCGCGCTTCAGCTCGACGCTGGCCGGATTGGTCCGCGGGTTGTAGGTGCCCACCACTTCCACCGAGCGGCCATCGCGCGCTCGATCTTTCTCAATAACCACGATGCGGTAGTGCGGCTGTTTACGCGCACCGCGGCGCGACAAACGAATCATCAACACAGAGAATGTTTCCTTTCCTGCAAATGAGCCGGCCACGCAGGCCAGCGCTTGCTCTCAACAAATGCGTTCAGGCTGAGCGCTTAAGTTCCGGCGGCAACTTTTCCTCAGGCGAGATGACCGGCCCGCCAAACTCCCGTTGGGCTTGGCGAAATGGGTGCTCCAGCGATCAACCACCCCGCCAAGCGCAAAACAAGCGCTCGTCGGGGACCCTGGTGTCGCTACCGCACCCCAATGAGCGCAGCTTAAGGCACTCATCGGACCTCACATACCTGGAGGCAACAACCCTTCAATTATTGCGGATGAAGGCGGTTTTTGCAAGGGAGGGACGAGCTACGGCACTCGGGTTTTCTCTTTCCTGCTGACCCAGCCGTGAACGGCTCGGCTAACTTATATCGCGCCTGCGGCGCTCTTCTATCCTGAACCTGCAAGTTCGCTATGTTCATCCAAATTAGTTTATGCGCAAACTTCTTTGTGTCACCGCTCACCCCGACGATGAAGCTGGAGGATTCGGCGGAACGCTGTTGCTCTATCACGAGCGCGGGGTCGAGACCGTCGTTGTGTGTATGACGGCGGGAACGGCCGCGCGTAATCGCGGCGCCGCTCGCACCGATGAGGAGCTTGCTTCTCTGCGCCGCGCCGAATTCGGGGCCTCGTGCAAGATGCTCGGCATCACGCACGGTGAGGTGCTCGACTATCCCGACAGCAAGCTCGACCGGGTTGACCTTTACCGGGCTGCGGGCGACATTGTGCTGCGCATTCGGCAGATTCGGCCGCAGGTGATGCTGACCTTCGGCCCCGATGGCGGGCTGACCGGTCACGTCGATCACGCGATGGCGGGAACTTTCGCGACCATCGCGTTCGAGTGGGCAGGGCGTCCTGATCGCTATCCCGAGCAACTTCGGCAGGGAGTCGCCACGCATCGCGCGCAGAAACTGTATTACCACACGGCGGACTTCGTGCTGCCTGACCGGCAACTTATCTCGCCTCCAACCGTCACCGCGCGCATCGAGATCGGCAAGGAGCGCTTCGAAAAGAAACACTTGGCCTTCCAGCAGCACACCACCCAGAAGCCGCTGTTTGAGCGGGTGCGGAAGAATTTAGGCCAGCGGCTGGAAGGCACGGTGGAGATGTATCACCTGGCCGCGACCCGCGATCCCCGCGAAGCGAAGCTGGAGACCGATTTGTTTGAGGATGTGATCGAAGGGTAGAAAAGCAGATCCCTCGCGGACTAAAGTCGGCCCGTGATGACAAACATAAGACACGTTATGTATATCTCGAGGTAACGTTAGAGCTCGCCCATCGGAATACTGCGATGATATGGATCGAAGCCTAGCGTCCAGCTTCGGGATGCGGGTCGAGCGAGTCGGCGATGCGATCCAGCGCGGTTTGAATACGATCAAGATCGCTCTGCAAGTTTTCATTCAATTCCAGTAGCCGGTCGGGCGCCCGCTGGAAGCCGTGGGAAATAGCGCGCAGAGCAGTTCGTCCCCGCTCGCTGAGCAAGAACGCGCTTACTCCGCCGAGTCCCAAAACCGTGAGTGGCACGTACCAGCGGCGCATCGGAGTCTCCCGGGTCCGACGCCAATTTCCCAAGCGGCGCCTAGCGACAACATATCGTTCTCCACTACTGCCCACAATAATTAGATTATGGGGGAAGCAGGAAAGTACACACCGAACTTGTTGCGGACCTCCCATCCTAACGCCCCGCTCAGCTCCCTTCCAGCGCTTCGACGATCGCGTCATGCACCTGCGGGCGGACTTGGCGAATAAGCTGCGCCGCGCGGTCGGGCCAGGTGCGATTGGTCAGCAGCGTAACCGACAGCTTGCGACCAGGATCGATCCACAGCGAAGTTCCGGTGAAGCCGAGATGACCGAACGCTTGCAGCGAGAACAATCTCCCCGAAGATGAGTACGGCTGCGACGGCGTGTCCCATCCCAGCGCGCGAGTGGTCCTGGGCGGCGATGGTTCGCAATGCGTGAACAGCTTCACCGTGCTCTTGCTGAACAGCGGCGAGCCGGCGCGCAGCATGCATTCGGCGAAGCGGGCAACGTCGCTTGCGAGCGCGAACAGGCCGGCATGACCGGCAACGCCGCCCATCACATAAGCGTTCTCGTCGTTCACTTCACCCTGGATCACTCGCTTGCGAAACTTGCGATCGTCCTCGGTAGGCGGGATCTCGGCCTTCCACTGCGGCGGCGGCTGGAAGCGGGTGCGAGTCATGCCCAGCGGCGTGAAGACTTCTTGCCCGGCAAACGAGTCGAGCGCAAGCCCGGCTTTCCGGGCCAAGAGTTCGCCCAGAAGAATAAATCCGATGTCGCTGTAGCGGGCGCGTGTGCCCGGCGACGCGGTGAGGCGTGTGGTAAGTGCGGCATTGATAAGGTCCTGACGAGTGGCGGCAAATTCGAACAGCTTTTCATACGCCGGCAATCCGCTGGAGTGCGCCAGCAACATGCGAATGGTTACAGCCTCGCGTTTGGCCTGCTGATGTTTGGGCGCAAGCGTCACGAATTCAGGCACGGTCTGCGCCACTGGCTCGTCCAGCACCAACTCGCCGCGTTCGTGCAGCAACATTGCGACGGCGGTTGTCGCAATGACTTTAGTCAGCGATGCCAGGTCGAACACGGTATCAGACTGAATCGCTGCCGACTTCTCATCGTAGGTAAAGCGCCCAAAGCCCTGCGCGGCAACCAGCTCTCCGCGATAAGCGATTGCCAGAGCAGCGCCGGGAAAAGCGTGCTCGGCGATGGCCTGACGGATGATGGCGAACGCCCGCGCGAATTGGCGCTCCTGCGGCTCGAAGGCGGGACGTGGCGAGACGAATTCTGGCGGCGGCGAATTCAGAAGTCCTCTGGCGTACAGCGAAATCAGAGCGCAACCTATAATAGCTTTACCGCACAAGTGCGGGTCACAATCTATCAATGGAAAGATTCTCTTGAGCCTGCGTGTGCGCCGGCCAGCCAATGTGCTGGTGTATGTTTGCCTCATTCTTCTCGTCAGTGCGCTCGCTGTGGCGCAACAATCGGCGTCGTCTGGAACCGCGAAAGCCCCAACCGCTGCTGCCTCAGGCACGACAACCTCCGGCGCGCCGAATCCTTCCGCCTTGCCCGTTGCCCCCAAAGATGAGCAGAGCAGGTTTGCTCCGCTCGACGCCGTGCTGAAAAACGCGGTGAAGAACGGCAATGCTCCGGGCGCGGTGCTGCTGGTTGGCCATAATGGCGCGATCGTCTATCAGAAGGCTTTTGGCAATCGCACGGCCGGGAACAACCCCGAGCCAATGACGACGGACACCATCTTCGATCTGGCGTCGCTGACCAAGGTGATTGCCACCACGACCTGCGTCATGCGCCTGGAGCAGCTGGGTCAGATCAAGCTCAACGACCCGGTGGCGAAGTACATTCCAGACTTCGCGCAAAACGGCAAGCAGGATGTCACCATCAGGATGTTGTTGACGCACTATTCGGGTCTGCCCGCCGACCTCGACCTGAAGGAATCGTGGAATGGCCCAGACGAAGGCTACAGCCGCGCCAACGCTGCGAAGCTGGTCAATGCTCCGGGCTCGACCTTTCTGTATAGCGACGTCGGCTTCGTGGTCCTGGGCGAGCTGGTGCAAAAAGTCGGCGGCATGCCGCTGGATCAGTACGCGCAAACCTATGTGTTCGGTCCGCTGGGCATGACCTCGACGCGCTTCAATCCTCCACCGTCGTGGGGACCGCGCATTGCTCCCACGCAACGCGACGAGCACACCGGCCAGACGGTGCGAGGAACAGTCCACGATCCCACCGCGCACCAGATGGGCGGAGTCGCGGGCGATGCCGGTCTTTTCTCCACTGCCGAGGATGTGGCGAAATTCGCGCAAGCCATGCTCAACGGCGGCGCGCCGATCCTGTCGCCGCTCATCGTGGAAAAGATGACCACGCCGCAGCAGCCGTCCAACATGCCCAACGTGCGCGGCCTGGGATGGGACATCGACTCGCCCTTCTCGTCTAATCGCGGTGAGTTGCTGCCGGTCGGCTCGTTCGGCCACACCGGTTTCACCGGCACCTCGCTGTGGATCGACCCGACCACGAACACCTATGTCATTCTGCTGACCAACTCGACCTTGCTGAAGGATGGCAATGTCATCGGGTTGCGAACGGAGATCACGACGGCGGTTGCCGCGGCCCTGCAACTGACCCCGAGCGAAGAGCAGAAGACGCGGCTGGCGCGCATCACCGGCTACAACGAAACCCAAATGGCCGAGCGGCGGATCGTGGTCCGCAATGGCAAAGTGCTCACCGGCATTGATGCGCTGGAAGAGCGGCAATTCGAGCCGCTCAAAGTTCCGAACGTCCCGACTCCACACATCGGTTTGATGACCAACCTGACCGGCGTCGACAGCCGCGGCAAGCGAACTATCGACGTGCTGGCGCGCGCGCCCGGAATGCAGCTGGCTGCAATTTTCACTCCCGAGTACGGCATGCAAGGCATCTCCGACACGAGCGACACCGCAACCTCCAAGGACGCCACAACCGGTGTTCCCATCTACAACGTCTTCGGTGAAACCGATGCCAAGCGTCGCCCGCCGCTGGATGTGATCCGTAAGCTGGACGTGCTGGTCGTCGATCTGCAAGACGTTGGCGCTCGCTTCTCCAGCTACGAAAGCACGCTGGGATATTTTCTGGAGGCGGCGGCCAAGGCGAAGAAGCCCATCGTCGTGCTTGATCGTCCCAATCCCATCACCGGAGCTTACGTGCAGGGTCCGCTGTCGGACGCCGGCCAGGAGAGCTTCGTCAACTACTATCCGCTTCCGGTGCGGCATGGCATGACCATCGGCGAGCTGGCGAAGCTGTTCAACGAGGAGAAGCACATCGACGCCGACCTCACCGTGGTGCCAATGCGCGGCTGGCTGCGCGGCGACTGGTTCGACTCCACCGGCGTCACCTGGGTGAACCCAACGCCCAACATTCACAGCCTGGATCAGGCCACGTTGTATCCGTCAGTCGCGCTGATCGAGGGCACCAGCGTTTCTATCGGTCGCGGCACCGACATGCCGTTCCAGCTGGTCGGCTCGCCCTACTTCACCGCCAAAGAGCTTTCCAGTTACCTGAACGCCCGCAATATTCCCGGAGTGCGCTTCGTGCCCGTTTCCTTCACTCCGACCTCCGGCCCGTTCGTGCGCCGCGAGTGCTACGGGGTGAACATCATCGTGACCAATCGCGAGGAGCTGGACGCTCCAGAGTTGGGATTGGAGCTGGCTGCGGCGCTCCACAAGCTCTCCCCGTTGGGATACGACCTTAGCCACATGAATCAGCTGCTGGTGAACAAAGCGGTCTTCGCCGCCTTGCAGGCGGGAGAAGATCCGAACCGCATCGCCGCGGACTGGCGCGAGCAACTCGACAAGTTTATGGATGTGCGCGTGAAGTATCTGCTGTACTGAGGCCGCCGCGCACCAATAAAGGAGCAACGCCCAGGTCGCCTCTAATTGAAAGAACAGATGGGTCGCTATAGTTTTGGGGATGGGGGTGGAGCAGTGGACTTCGCAGCACTGCTGGCCTTCGCCAGCATTCTATTAGCCGCCTTCGCGATCGCTCGCCCGGTTCAGCGTCGCTCTCTCGGTCTTTTTGTCTCGGCGTGGCCGCTGATTATCGCGTTCCTCATTTCCTTGAGCCTCCTTATCTGCCGAGATGCTCCGTTTGGCGTGAAACCTCCATTTGGCTGGTCTCTTTCCGTGGTTCAATTCAGTCTCACGCTGGGAGCGTTCTTAGTCCTGATCGCTGCAGCCGTCTGGTGTTGGATAACTTGGCATCGGGGAAAACTAACGGACCGGAATATTGGCCGCGTGGAGGGCGTATTCACGGCGGCGCTACGTGAGCGGGAGTTCGACGAGGTGGAAAGGATCGTTCGGAAAAATCAGAGAGGCCTCGAAAGGCTTCCGTCCGACGCCGCATCTGTTCTCTTCAATCGTGCGATGGTCGCGTCTCTCGTTGATGCCCACCCCCTACTGCACCTCGAACTACTGTCTGAAATACGTTTTCTCAAATCGCTTGAAAACCGTTCCGCCGCTGTCGACGCGGTCGTGCGCGAACTGCTCCGTTCCAGTGTGTCCCCGCTACGATCAGCTGTCGTCTCAAGATACGGGGGGCTGGAACATCTGAAGTACACCGAGGCGGAATCTAGGCTGATGGAGGCAACCTTCCAGAATCCCGAATGGTACCTCGAAGCGAGGGCTCACTACCCGCTTGTGATCTCGGCGGTAGGGGCGCTGCGAACAGGCGCATACGATGCCGTTTACAACAGCATAGGACGTGACTACGAGGCTAGACAGGGGACTAGCGCGCGATCAAATTGTCCGGTCTATCTGGCTGCTAAAACCGAGGTACTCGCCATCGAGGCTGCCATCCGCAAACGGTCCGGGGCCGATTTCTACGTTTCGGACCTATGCGACATATTTAGATCAGTGCTGGAGCGGTCACAATTCAAGAATGACGTATGGGAGAACCCGCTTGGCAACCGCGAGTTTCCTACGCCATATGCATACTTGCTATACGAGATCACCGCTGACTTACGTCATCTGTCGGAGCGTGCGGTGGGGGAAGCGATGTGCGACGCGACGCCTCCAACGGTTGAACCCCCTAGCAGGATCGCACAAGACTTGGCGCAATG